>PDWJ01003868.1_pt1 | contig 13828 bp, 10 predicted proteins | sample 1430881 | NCBI WGS metagenome assembly PDWJ01 (sample SAMN01162460, study PRJNA174530) | Oral metagenome, whole genome shotgun sequencing project. | biome: Marine environment; feature: Marine mammal; material: Swab sample of the gingival sulcus; isolation source: swab sample of gingival sulcus... | reverse complement strand
AATAATTCTTCAACGGGGACTGATGTCATTACCGCATGCGATTCCTACAACTGGATTGATGGAAATACCTACACATCATCAAACAATACGGCCACACACACCTTGACCAATGCAGCAGGATGTGATTCAGTCGTTACATTGAACTTGACCATTAGCACAGTAGATGTATCGATTACCTCGACGGACCCGACACTCACAGCAAATGCAACTTCTGCGAACTATCAATGGCTCGATTGCGATGATGATTTCGCTCCAATTTCAGGAGAAATAAACTCAAGCTTCTCTCCAAGTGAAAATGGAAATTATGCAGTGGAAGTCACCCAAAATGGATGTGTTGATACATCAGCTTGTGAGGCTATTCTCACGGTAAACTTGCTTCCGATAAGCTACTCAACGGCTAAGATTTATCCGAACCCTGCCAATGAACAATTCATGATTGATTTTGGAAGCAAATTACCTTTGGTAGATGTGGAAATTCTGAGCGTGAGTGGTCGGATTGTGGCAGAGCATCGATATGAAAACGAAGAAAAAGTACTCGTTCATATAGAAGAACCCACTGGAATTTACTTGATCAAAATCGAAACCTCAGAAGGAAAACAAATCGTTCGACTGATCATCGAATAATGAGTTAAGATCAGATTAGCCGTTTTCTCCTACCATGGAAGCTGCTATTGTCTAAACCAAAAGCAATGAAGGTAGTCTCTTACGGGACTACCTTCTATTATTTTTACTCAAAGAAACTTGTCTCTAATTGATCGACATCCTCTTCTAACCTACTCTAGTAATAATCAGTACGTCAACGGCCGAAGCACCGCGTAGCTCCAACGTCATGCGTTCCTTGGTGCACGTTGTTACTGTCCAGTCTGCATTTAGATCGTTAAACGGAACGAACGGTGTCAATGTTATGTTGAGCGTTGTTGGATTTTTCTCTATTCCCGTTGACCAGCTTCCAGAAATGGTTGCATCGCCAATAACGACAATATCGCCTTCCGGTGTAAAATTGAAGGAATAATTCGCGTAGATATTTGTAACGTCGTCATTGTCGATAAACGCAGAAGACAATCGCCATGTTCCCTCCACAATGTGTCGCTCGACCTTTCTCGGGCTAGAATATTTTTCACAGCTCGTATTGAATCCTGCAAAAACGAGTAAGACTGCAAAAGCAATGATTCGAAAAGGAGAGATTGACGACTTGTTCATTTGTACGATTTACGCTTCCGTTGTAGGCGTTCCAAAGTTCATTGGAGGCATTGGCGGAACATTTCCTTCATCAATAACGCCAAAAGCTTGCTCATATTTTCTAATGTTATCTTGAATTGCATGCAACAAGCGCTTTGCATTTTGAGGGGTCATGATCACACGTGAGCGTACTTTGCCTTTCGGCATCCCTGGCATCAGTTGAATAAAGTCTGCCACAAACTCCGTTGGAGAATGCGTTAAGATCGTCAGATTTGAATATACTCCCGTAGCCACATCTTCGGAAAGTTCAATATTTACTTGATTGTCGTTTTTATTATCCATAGGCTAAAGATAATGAAACATGGCTGAAATAAATTCACTTTTCTTCCATCTCTTTGTGATAACGATCTTCTATTCCTCCCAAATTGGGTTCTTTCATCATCGTTGATCTCCTTTCGCTCGGTTTCATCCATCTGTAACACCATGAAATACCCCACTTTTTCCAGTAGTTATCTTCCTGATGATATACTTCATCACGCATCGCTTCGTCCAAATCAATGAACGCGTAGCCTTCCATTTCCAACCCAAGGAGCAATTCCGATAAATAATCCTCGTTGAGCTTATTATCGTGGCATAAATAGATTTGATTTACACTTCTCCCGTATTGATGCCGCATTAAAGAATCAAAAAAGGCAAATGTTCGGATCGTTTCAGCAACATACATTCGACCTATTTCTTTCGCTTTTTCTTTATCTCCTTTCTCCAAGTAACGATCATAAACTGCACTAAACATCCAATCCGATGTTTCAATGGTGAATGGGGTCGAGATATAGTGATTGTCTGACAAGAACTTTTGCATCTGCACTTGCTGCGCGGAATCTTTACCCAAATCATTATACGGAAAACGAAAATACCTTAGATTCTTATTGTGTTTTGCAGCCAAAGACGCAGTCAGCTCCTCTCCGTTTTCGATGTCCTCAACAAATTCATCAAAACCCACCGCAGAATACCTCGAATGCCCGAAGGTGTGATTTGCAGGAGTAACAAAGGGGCGTTCAATCCAATCTTCGAGTAGTTTTACATTTTTCCGTTTCTTTCCGTAATCGAGTTTTCCCTCATTGATGAAAATAGTGACCGGTACCTTTGCACTATCCAAAAGGTGAAGCAGTTTACTTTGATAGCCATTTTCTTCAAAGCTTCGTGTATTCGGTACGTCATCAATCGTAATTGCAACACGTTTCTTTTCCACTTTCTGGGTTGAATTGGGGTGTTCCAGAACGAGAGAATCTACTACTCGTCGGTCGTTTTGAGCAAAACTTGGTAAACTGATTAGAAGAAAAAAGAATATTCGTACACTATGCATGAGACAAAACTACCGTTGAAATCCATACAAACGACCTTGCATGCGTTAAAGCTTGTTAAGCACTAGTATACATGCTCGCACTCTGAACTAAGGTATTTCGGCGTTCCACCATTTTATTCAAAAATGCTTTATTCCGTATGAAGTTCTTGTCTTTTCGAAAGGAAATGAACTCGCCATTGGCGTGAATACTGAAATAATCCGATTGGTATACCGTTAATCGATAAAACGGCACTGCCCATGAATAGTTGGTATTTTTTACATTGAAGTGAAGTAAAATCCCCGTTGGTCGCAATTCCATACTGCCATAAACAATTCCTGTCGCTTTTGAAAGAATCGATGTGAAGCCGATGCTTGCCTTATCAATAACCATCCGATGCGACCCGACACCTCCCATTCTCAGGCGATCCCTCAAACCGAATGATTTTCCCAGCAGTGCATTCAATTCTTTTTCCGTTTTCTTATCAATGTATGTTGAGTCAAAAATCATCTTGCTTTATTTTTGTTTAATAAAATTACATTATCTTTAAACAAAACCCAAGTTAGTTTGGCGTTTATCGCACGGAGACAGTTTCATACTATTGAGGCTGTCTCTTTTTTATCCGAATAATATGAGGTTACATCAACTTGGAATAGACCATATGATTTTGATGAATCATCCTCTAAATGAAAAAAGGCAACCTTCCTTTCGGAAAGCTGCCTTCTTCTTTTATTAACTAAGTGACGTTTGAGAACAAACGCTACTAATTATTCCTCTACTACTTCAGCATCGCTGGCAAATTCTTCCATTTTTTCTTTGGAACCAACTACTACTTTTTGGAATTTACGTACTCCCGTTCCTGCTGGAATCAAGTGACCAACAATTACGTTTTCTTTCAATCCAAGTAGTTCGTCTTCTTTACCACTGATTGCCGCTTCATTCAATACTTTCGTTGTTTCCTGGAACGATGCCGCAGAAATAAACGATTGTGTTTGAAGTGAGGCACGTGTAATACCTTGTAACAATGGTGTTGATGTCGCTGGAACAGCATCTCTAGCTTCTACTAGAGCGAGATCAGTTCTTCTCATTTGAGAGTTCTCATCACGCAATCTTCTAGCTGAAACGATTTGTCCTGCTTTCAACGAAGTTGATCCACCTGGATCAGTAATCACCATCATTCCGTAGATTGAATCGTTCTCTTCCATGATATCCGCTCTATGAACAGATTGTCCTTCCAAGAAACGTGTATCTCCAGCGTCAACAACTTGTGCTTTCAACATCATCTGACGTACAATCACCTCGAAGTGCTTGTCGTTGATCTTCACCCCTTGAAGTCGGTATACCTCTTGAATTTCATTCACCAAGTATTCCTGAACTTTTGTTGGACCTTCAATGTTGAGGATGTCACGAGGAGTAATTGCTCCTACAGACAACGCTTGTCCCGCACGAACGAAATCGTTCTCTTGTACCAAAATGTGTTTCGAAAGTGGCACGAGGTACTTACGTACATCACCTGTTTTCGACGTAATTTTGATTTCACGGTTACCACGTTTGATTTTTCCGTATTCCGCTACACCATCAATTTCAGACACAACAGCTGGGTTTGATGGGTTACGTGCTTCGAACAACTCTGTTACACGTGGAAGACCTCCGGTGATATCCCCAGACTTACCAGCCTTACGTGGGATTTTAACCAAGATCACACCTTCCTCAATGTTATCTCCTTCGCTTACCGAGATGTGGGCATCAACTGGGATGCTGTACTCACGAAGTACTTCTTTCGATTTTGGATCGATGATGTGAATGGCAGGGTTCTTCTTCTTATCACGCGATTCTGTAATTACTTTCTCAGTAAATCCAGTTTGCTCATCCACTTCTTCACGGAAGGTAAGTCCTTCGATAATGTTATCGAATACGATCTTTCCTTTCACCTCAGAGATGATCACGGCGTTATATGGATCCCACTTACAGATTACATCACCACGTTTCACAGTGTCACCACTGTTCACCATGATTTCTGCACCGTAAGGGATGTTACCCGTCATTGTGATGTTTCCTTTCGCGTCTGTCAATTTCAATTCAGCCGAACGTCCTACAACTACTGTTGTATCTTCTCCATCTTTGTTCTTACGTGTCAATGTACGTAACTCATCGATTTCGATTGTACCTGCTGATTTCGCTTTCAAGTCATTTTCATCTGCAATGTTCGATGCTGTACCCCCAACGTGGAATGTACGAAGCGTCAACTGTGTACCTGGCTCTCCAATTGATTGGGCAGCTACTACACCAACAGAATCTCCAATTTGCGCGTTTCGGTGCGTTGCCAAGTTTCGTCCGTAACATTTCGAACAAACTCCGCGACGCATTTCACACGTCAATACTGATCTGATTTCAACTTCATCAATCTCTGCTGCTTGAATTGCTTCAGCGATATCTTCTGTTACCAACTCTCCAGCAGCAACGATTAGCTCGTCTGTATCTGGAACGTATACATCATTCACTACTGAACGACCTAAAATACGATCGTACAATGGCTCAACAATTTCATCGTTTTTCTTCAATGGAGTCGCAACGATTCCTCTCAAAGTACCACAATCTTCAGCGTTGATTACCACATCTTGTGCAACATCAACCAAACGACGAGTCAAGTAACCTGCATCGGCCGTTTTCAGGGCTGTATCAGCAAGACCTTTACGTGCACCGTGGGTTGAGATAAAGTACTCAAGAATCGAAAGTCCTTCCTTAAAGTTCGAAAGAATTGGGTTTTCGATAATGTCTTGCGACGACGCTCCCGATTTTTGTGGTTTCGCCATCAGACCACGCATACCAGACAACTGGCGGATTTGCTCTTTCGAACCACGTGCACCAGAATCGTACATCATGTAGATCGAGTTGAATCCTTGCTTGTCATTTTTCAACTGCTCCATCAACGTGTGCGTCAATCGAGAGTTTGTATGCGTCCAAATATCAATGATTTGGTTGTAACGCTCGTTGTTTGTAATAAGACCCATGTTATAGTTGTCCATTACTTCTTTAACGTCGTTTTCCGCTTTATCAACCAATGCCACTTTCTCTTCAGGAACGATAATATCATCCAAGTTGAATGACAATCCTCCAACGAAGGCCATGTGGTATCCTAATTCTTTAATTTCATCCAAGAAGTGAGCAGTACGCGATGTTCCACAGATTTTCAATACGTGTCCGATCATATCACGAAGTGCTTTCTTCGTCATTACACCGTTAATGTATCCTGCTTCAGCTGGTACTTTCTCGTTGAAGAGAACACGTCCACAAGTCGTTTCGACCATTTTCGTAACGATTGCACCGTTCTCATCCAAATCTTGTGTTTTCACCGTAATTGCAGCGTGAAGATCCAAAGCACCTTCGTTGTGTGCAATGATTACTTCTTCTGGCGAGTAGAATACTCCACCTTCACCTTTCACGATATCATCTCCGATTGTTTTCTTGGCCTTTGTGATGTAGTAAAGACCCAATACCATATCCTGAGAAGGTACGGCAATTGGAGCACCGTTTGCTGGGTTCAAAATATTGTGCGAAGCCAACATCAAGAGTTGTGCTTCCAAAATAGCTGCGTTACCAAGCGGTAAGTGAACGGCCATCTGGTCACCGTCAAAATCGGCGTTGAAGGCTGTTGTTACCAATGGGTGAAGTCGAATTGCTTTTCCTTCAATCAATTTTGGTTGGAACGCTTGAATACCCAATCTGTGAAGTGTTGGGGCTCTGTTTAAAAGAACTGGATGTCCTTTCAAAATGTTCTCCAAAATATCCCAAACTACAGGCTCTTTTCTATCAACAATTTTCTTCGCAGACTTCACTGTTTTCACAATACCACGCTCAATCATCTTACGGATGATGAATGGTTTGTACAACTCAGCCGCCATTCCTTTTGGAAGACCACATTCGTGCAATTTCAAGTCTGGTCCAACAACAATTACCGAACGTGCCGAGTAATCCACACGTTTACCAAGTAAGTTTTGACGGAAACGTCCTTGCTTTCCTTTCAATGAGTCAGAAAGAGATTTCAATGGACGGTTAGATTCCGTTTTCACTGCTGACGACTTACGCGAGTTATCGAACAATGAATCTACCGACTCTTGAAGCATACGTTTCTCGTTACGCAAAATCACCTCTGGTGCTTTGATTTCGATCAAACGCTTCAAACGGTTGTTACGGATAATTACACGACGGTAAAGGTCGTTCAAATCCGATGTTGCAAATCGACCTCCATCCAATGGAACGAGCGGACGCAATTCTGGTGGAATTACCGGAACTACTTTCACAATCATCCATTCTGGACGGTTTTCGATACGTGTTTGCGAATCTCTCATCGCTTCCACTACTTGCAAACGCTTCAATGCTTCGTTTTTACGTTGTACAGATGTTTCTGTATTCGCTTTGTGACGAAGATCGTAAGACGTTTCTTCCAAATCCATTGTTCTCAACAAATCGTACAATGCTTCCGCACCCATTTTTGAGATGAATTTGTTTGGATCTGTATCCTCTAAGTATTGGTTTTCTTTTGGAAGTGTATCAAGAATATCCAAGTATTCTTCTTCTGTCAAGAAATCCATACGGTTCAACTCTTCTCCATCTTCACGTGTTGCGATACCCGCTTGGATAACCACATAACGTTCGTAATAGATGATTTGATCCAACTTCTTAGTTGGAAGTCCGAGAAGGTAACCAATTTTGTTTGGCAACGAACGGAAGTACCAGATGTGTGCAACAGGAACTACCAATGAAATGTGTCCCATACGCTCACGACGTACTTTCTTTTCCGTTACTTCCACTCCACAACGGTCACAAACGATTCCTTTGTATCGGATTCTTTTGTATTTACCACAGTGGCATTCGTAATCTTTAACAGGCCCGAATATACGCTCGCAGAACAAACCATCTCTTTCAGGTTTGTAAGTACGATAGTTTATTGTTTCTGGCTTAAGTACTTCACCACTTGATTTCTCGAGGATCATCTCTGGAGATGCCAACGAAATCGTGATTTTGTTGAAGTTACTCTGTCTTTTTGGTGTATCTTTTCTGTAAGCCATAATATTGCTTGTTTCTTTAATTCGGTGATTAATCCATTGTGACGTTTAGACACAATCCTCGTAGCTCGTGCAACAATACGTTGAATGACTCTGGAATTCCAGGCTCAGGGATGTTATCTCCCTTAACGATTGCTTCGTACGCTTTCGCACGACCAATCACGTCATCCGACTTCACTGTTAAGATTTCCTGCAAGATGTTTGCAGCTCCGAACGCCTCAAGCGCCCAAACCTCCATCTCACCAAATCTTTGACCTCCAAACTGAGCCTTACCACCAAGTGGTTGTTGAGTAATCAACGAGTAAGGTCCGATTGAACGAGCGTGCATCTTATCGTCTACCATGTGAGAAAGTTTCAACATGTAGATGATTCCCACGGTTGCTGTTTGGTGGAAGCGCTCACCTGTTCCTCCATCGTAAAGGTAAGTTTTACCTGAACGTGGGATTCCAGCTTTGTCTGAGTACGCATCAATTTCAGATGGGTGTGCCCCGTCGAAAATTGGAGTAGCGAACTTCATTCCGAGCTTCTCTCCAGCCCATCCAAGAACCGTTTCGTAGATCTGTCCGAGGTTCATACGTGATGGTACCCCTAGTGGGTTCAACACGATATCAACTGGTGTTCCGTCTTCCAAGAATGGCATGTCTTCGGTACGAACGATATTGGCAACAATACCTTTGTTTCCGTGACGACCGGCCATCTTATCACCGACTTTCAATTTACGTTTCTTCGCAACGTATACTTTCGCCATTTTCACGATTCCTGATGGCAACTCATCACCAACAGAAATGTGGAACTTCTTACGTTTGTATGTTCCGAGAAGGTCGTTCGACTTAATGTTGAAGTTGTGGATCACTCGACCAATCAAAGTATTGATTTTCGCATCGCTTGTCCATTCTGTTGGGTTTACGATTGCGTAATCGATTGCTCCAAGGTTACGAGATGAAAACTTCGTTCCCTTTTTGATGATTTCTTCTTTAAAGTTGTTGAATACACCTGATGATTTAGCATCACCGATAATTTCCAATAACTTCTCGATCAATTTTCCTTTCAACTCAGCGAACTCTTTATCGAATTCAGCATCTAAGCTTTCCAAGATTGGTTTATCTTGTGCTTTTGCTTTACGATCTTTCACTGCACGAGAGAACAATTTCTTCTCGATTACAACACCGCGAAGTGAAGGACCTGCTTTCAATGAAGCATCTTTCACATCACCTGCTTTATCACCGAAGATTGCACGAAGCAATTTCTCTTCTGGTGAAGGATCTGTTTCTCCTTTTGGTGTAATCTTACCGATCAAGATATCTCCTTCTTTGATTTCAGCACCAATTCGGATCAATCCATTTTCGTCTAGATCTTTTGTCGCTTCTTCACTTACGTTAGGAATATCAGCTGTTAGCTCTTCCATTCCACGTTTTGTGTCACGTACATCCAATGAGTACTCATCGATGTGGATTGATGTAAATACATCATCACGTACCACGCGCTCAGAAATAACGATCGCATCCTCGAAGTTGTATCCTTTCCAAGGCATGAAGGCTACTTTCAAGTTTTGTCCAAGTGCTAATTCACCTGCTTGTGTAGCGTATCCCTCACACAATACCTGTCCTTCTTCAACTACATCGCCTTTCTTAACGATCGGCTTCAAGTTCATACAAGAACCTTGGTTTGTTTTTTGGAATTTCGTCAACGGGTAGCGTTTTACTTCACCGTCGAAGCTTACAATTTTATCTTCTTTCGTCCAGTTGTACTTAAGAACGATTTCGTTTGAATCTACGTATTCAACAACACCATCACCTTCGGCGTTGATCAATACACGTGAATCTTTAGCCACCAATTCCTCGATTCCAGTACCCACAATTGGTGAGTTTGGTCTCAACAATGGAACTGCTTGGCGCTGCATGTTCGATCCCATCAAGGCACGGTTGGCATCATCATGCTCCAAGAATGGAATTGAAGATGCCGCGATTGATGCAATTTGGTTCGCTCCTACATCCATCAACGAAAGATCCGTTGGCGGAACTACTGGGAAGTCACCTTCGTAACGTGCTTTAACTGTATCTGTCAAGAAGTTTCCGTTGTCATCAATCTGTGCGTTTGCTTGCGCGATTGTTTGAGCATCTTCCTCTTCAGCAGAAAGGTATACTGGTTCGTTCTTCACATCCACTTTACCACCTTTTACAGCGCGGTATGGCGTTTCGATGAACCCTAGTTTATTTACTTTGGCGAATACACACAAAGAAGAGATCAAACCAATGTTTGGTCCTTCAGGAGTCTCAATAGTACAAAGACGACCATAGTGTGTGTAGTGAACGTCACGTACCTCAAATCCTGCTCTTTCACGGGAAAGACCACCAGGTCCGAGTGCCGATAGACGACGTTTGTGAGTTACCTCAGAAAGTGGATTTGTTTGATCCATGAACTGAGAAAGCTGGTTTGTTCCGAAGAACGAGTTGATTACAGACGAAAGTGTTTTCGCGTTAATCAAATCGATTGGTGTAAATACTTCGTTATCACGAACGTTCATACGCTCACGGATTGTTCTAGCCATACGAGCCAAACCAACACCGAATTGAGAGTACAATTGCTCACCAACTGTTCTTACACGACGGTTCGAAAGGTGATCGATATCATCGACATCCGCTTTCGAGTTGATCAATTCGATCAAGTACTTGATAATTGAGATCATGTCCGTTTTGGTCAATACACGTGAAGTTTCCTCCATGTTATCACCCAATTTCTTGTTCAAACGGAAACGTCCAACCTCACCAAGATCGTAACGTGTATCAGAGAAGAATAATTTTTCGAAAACTCCTTTGGCTGTTTCGTAATCTGGTGGCTCAGCATTACGTAATTGGCGGTAGATATGCTCTACTGCTTCTTTTTCAGAGTTCGATGTATCTTTCTGAAGTGTATTATAGATAATCGTGAAATCTGCGCTATTGATATCCTCTTTATGCAAGATGATTGTTTTAGCACCAGAATCCATGATCAAATCAATGTGTTCTTCTTCGAGGACAGTTTCACGATCAAGTAATACTTCATTACGTTCGATTGAAACAACCTCACCTGTATCTTCATCTACGAAATCTTCCACCCAAGACTTCAATACACGCGCAGCTAATTTACGCCCGATTGCTTTCTTCAAGTTCGTCTTCGTTGCTTTCAATTCGTCAGCAAGATCGAAGATTTCCAAGATGTCCTTATCACTTTCGTATCCGATTGCACGGAACAACGTAGTTACAGGTAATTTCTTTTTACGGTCGATATACGCATACATCACACTATTGATGTCTGTTGCGAATTCGATCCAAGATCCTTTGAAAGGAATAACACGCGCAGAGTACAACTTCGTACCGTTTGCGTGGCGACTTTGTCCGAAGAACACACCTGGTGAACGGTGAAGTTGAGAAACGATAACACGCTCAGCTCCGTTCACTACGAATGATCCTTTCGGCGTCATGTATGGAATAGTTCCAAGGTACACATCCTGCACGATAGTTTCGAAATCTTCGTGTTCTGGATCCGTACAGTATAATTTAAGTTTCGCTTTTAAAGGGACGCTATACGTCAAACCACGATCGATACACTCTTCAATTGTGTAGCGAGGTGGGTCAATAAAATAATCAAGAAACTCCAATACAAATTGGTTTCTTGTGTCTGTAATTGGGAAGTTTTCAGCGAACACTTTAAAAAGTCCTTCACTGTCCCGGTTTTCTGGAGTAGTTTCCAATTGGAAAAACTCTCGGAATGATTTTAGTTGGATATCCAAGAAATCTGGATATGCGAACTGATTTTTGCTCGACGCAAAATTCACTCTTGTTGATAATTTGCTTGCTGTTGCCAAGGTCAAACGTTTTTGGTGAAAATAAATAGCACTATTCTGTACCCTCTGCGAAAAAACAGGAATAGGCACCCGTCAAAATGACGGACGCCTTTCCCAAAATTTAAGTAAGTAATTACTTAATCTCAACTTCAGCTCCTGCCTCTTCCAAAGAAGATTTAAGACCTTCAGCTTCGTCTTTAGAAACACCTTCTTTCAAAGTTGCAGGTGCTCCATCGACCATCTCTTTAGCTTCTTTCAAACCAGCACCAGTCAATTCTTTTACCAATTTAACTACTGCCAATTTAGAACCACCAGCTGCTTTAAGGATTACGTCGAATTCTGTTTTTTCTTCAGCGGCTGCGCCACCTTCACCTCCACCAGCAGCAACTGCTACCGCTGCAGCTGCAGGTTCGATTCCGTACTCGTCCTTAAGGATGTTTGCTAGTTCGTTTACGTCTTTAACTGTCAAGTTAACCAACGCTTCTGCCATTTCTTTCAAATCAGCCATTTTATTTTTGTTTTAAAAAATTCTTAAAAATTAATTTGTTTTCGTGTTCAGGCGATAAGTGCCCTTCCACATTCTTTATGCTCTTTCTTCGAGCGTTTTAAGGATACCAGCGATTTTTCCACCAGCTCCTTTAAGTCCAGAAACAACGTTCTTAGCAGGACTTTGAAGCAATGCAATAATATCTCCGATAAGTTCTTCTTTGCTTTTGATATCAGCAAGCGTTCCCAATTGGTCATCGCCAATGTAAACACCTTCATCAATCCAAGCTCCTTTAAGAACAGGCTTATCCAATTTCTTACGAACATCTTTGATAAGCTTAGCTGGAGCATTACCAACTTCAGCGAACATGATTGAAGTCGCACCTTTTAGTGTATCGCGTAGATCACCAAAATCTTTGTCTTCAACTCGATCCATTGCTTTAGCAAGAAGTGTGTTTTTTACCACACGCATACTTACGTTCGCGTTGAATGCTTTACGTCGCAATCCGTTTACTGCTTCTACTGTTAATTCTGCTGTATCCGTTAAGTAGATTACGTTGTTGTTTGCTAATTGCTCAGCCAACTCGTCTACATACTTTGCTTTTTCTTCTTTTGTCATTTCAAATCCGTTTTAAGCAATTAGAGACTTAGCGTCTACTTGAATACTAGGGCTCATGGTAGAACTCATGTAAATGCTCTTAATATAGGTTCCTTTCGCTGCGGAAGGCTTCATTTTGAGAAGTGTTTGAAGTAACTCATCTGTGTTCTCTTCAATTTTTACACTATCGAAACTTGCTTTACCAACAGAAGCATGGATAATCCCATATTTATCAACTCTAAAGTCGATTTTACCTGCTTTTACTTCAGTTACTGCCTTACCAACGTCCATTGTTACCGTACCAGTTTTAGGGTTAGGCATTAAACCACGAGGACCTAAAATACGTCCTAATGCACCCACTTTACCCATTACTGCTGGCATCGTAATAATTACGTCGATATCAGTCCAACCTCCTTTGATTTTGTCGATGTACTCATCCAAACCAACGTAGTCGGCACCAGCATCTTTAGCTTCCTGCTCCTTATCTGGAGTACACAATACAAGAACCTTAAGGTCCTTACCTGTACCGTGAGGCAACGCTACTGTTCCTCTTACCATTTGGTTCGCTTTTCTTGGATCTACTCCAAGGCGTACACTTACATCAACTGAGGCGTCAAACTTGGTTGTTGAAACTTCCTTAACTAAATTACATGCTTCTGCTAAGGTGTAAGCCTTCTCCGCGTCAATTTTCGCGAGGGCTTCTTTTCTCTTTTTAGAAATTCTTGCCATAACAATTACAATTATTTAGTTTCTGGTGCTTCACCACCTTTTACTACAACTCCCATACTTCTTGCAGTTCCGGCAACCATGCGCATTGCAGAGTCAACGGTAAAGCAATTCATATCTTGCAACTTATCTTCCGCGATGAGGCGAACTTTGTCCCAAGAAATGTTTCCTACTTTTGAACGATTAGGTTCAGAGGAACCTTTCTTCAGTTTAGTCTGCTCAAGGATTTGAACAGCTGCTGGAGGTGTTTTAATTACGAAATCGAATGATTTATCACTATAAACAGTGATAACCGCTGGTAAAACTTTTCCTGCCTTGTCTTGCGTACGTGCATTAAATTGCTTGCAAAACTCCATAATGTTAACCCCTTTCGCACCAAGCGCGGGACCAACAGGAGGGGCTGGATTAGCTGCACCACCTCTGATCTGTAATTTGATCAAACCTGCTACTTCTTTAGCCATTTGTGTTGATTTGTGTAGTCAAGCATGAATACTTGCGGGAAGCTTTAATCGCTTTCTTCACTTCTACGGTTAATATACTCTTTAAACTTCTTTTTCTACTTGCATGTAGCTCAACTCGAGAAGGTTCTTACGTCCGAAGATTTTAACCA
>PDWJ01003867.1_pt1 | contig 13831 bp, 14 predicted proteins | sample 1430881 | NCBI WGS metagenome assembly PDWJ01 (sample SAMN01162460, study PRJNA174530) | Oral metagenome, whole genome shotgun sequencing project. | biome: Marine environment; feature: Marine mammal; material: Swab sample of the gingival sulcus; isolation source: swab sample of gingival sulcus... | reverse complement strand
CTTGGATACATTCAAATAATCGCATGGAAGTAATTAACACATTAGGAAGAAGAAAAACAGCAGTTGCACGCGTTTACATGACAGAAGGTAAAGGAAGCGTGACTGTGAACAAAAGAGACTACAAGGAGTTCTTTCCTGTAGCTGTTCTTCAATCAAAAATCGTTCAACCTTTCGAGTTGACAGATACTGTTGGTAAATACGATATCAAAGTAAATGTTGCTGGTGGTGGTGTGAACGGACAAGTAGAAGCTATCCGTTTAGGAATTGCGCGTGCTCTTGTTAAATTGAATGAAGAGAATAAACCTTTGTTGAAAGAAGAAGGATTGATGACACGTGATCCAAGAATGGTCGAGCGTAAGAAGCCAGGTCAGCCGAAAGCACGTAAGAAATTCCAATTCTCGAAACGTTAAGCAGTTTTTACTCGGTTTGGAGAGGATTCTCTATCGAGTGTAAAACGGTTGTTTAGTATCCAAATTCCTGAGTATCGCTTCGGCCCCTCTTGAATTGACTACTAAGGAACGTAAACAATTAAAAAAGAAAAAAATGTCAAAAGTTAGCTTTGAACAACTATTAGAAGCAGGTGCTCATTTTGGACACTTGAAAAGAAAATGGAACCCGGCAATGGCGCCGTATATCTTTGAAGAGAAAAAAGGTATCCACATTATCGACCTCAATAAGACAATTGCACATCTTGATCAAGCGTGTGCGGCGTTAGGGCAAATTGCTCGTTCTGGGAAAAAGATTCTTTTCGTTGCTACTAAAAAACAAGCAAAAGAATTACTCGCTGAAAAAGTGAAAGAAGTAAACATGCCTTACGTTACAGAACGTTGGACAGGTGGTATGTTGACAAACTTCCAAACTACGCGTAAGTCTATCCGTAAAATGACGTCTATCGACAAAATGAAAACGGATGGAACATGGGAAACATTGAACAAAAGAGAGCGTCTTTTCAAAACTCGTCAACGTGAGAAATTGGAGAAAACGTTTGGTTCAATCGCAGATATGACGCGTCAGCCAGCAGCAATCTTCATCGTGGATATCTTGAAAGAGCACATCGCATTGAAAGAAGCACGCCGCTTGAGCATCCCTGTTTTCGCAATGGTAGATACGAACGTAAACCCTAAGTTGGTTGACTTCCCAATTCCTGCGAACGACGATGCTACAAAATCAATCGCTGTAATCCTTGATGCTGTTTGTGATTCAATCAAAAAAGGATTGGAAGAAAGAAAAGCAAACAAAGACAGCGAAGTAAAAGCTGAAAAGAAAGCGAAGAAAGCTGAAAAAGAAGCAACAACTGAGGAAGCAGCAGCGCCTGCACCAGAAGCTCCAGTTGCTGAAGCAGCTCCAGAAGTAAAAGAAGAATCAACTGATTCTACCGAAGAAAAATAAATTAAACTAAATCGTCCTGACGTTCGTGTGAATCGTCAGGACACAAATACAAAATTCCATGGCAATTACAGCTGCAGAAGTGAATAAATTGCGTAAGCAAACAGGAGCAGGGATGATGGACTGCAAGAAAGCACTAACTGAAACAAATGGTGATTTCGAAGCAGCAATCGATGTACTCCGCAAAAAAGGTCAGAAAGTTGCTGCTAAACGCGGTGATAACGAGGCTAGCGAAGGATTGATTTTCGCTCAAACTACTGAAGATGGAAAAACAGGTGTTATGGTTCGTTTGAACTGTGAAACTGATTTCGTTGCGAAAAATGATGATTTCCGTGATTTCGTTCAGTCACTTGTGGATATCGCAATGAAGGAAATGCCTGCATCAATCGATGAGTTGAAAAATGCTGCTTACAACGATAAATTGTCAGTAAACGAAAAAATTACTGAGCACGTTGGTGTTGTAGGTGAGAAATTGGACCTTTCTGGTTTTGAAGTAGTAAACGCGGAAAGCGTTGTTGCTTACAACCACCCAGGAAACCAAATCGCTGCATTGGTTGGATTGAATAGCGCTTCTGCTGAAGCTCAAGACGCTGGTCGTCAAGTAGCAATGCAAGTAGCAGCAATGAATCCAGTAGCATTGAACAAAGAAGGTTTCGATCAAGAAACAATCGATCGTGAATTGGAAGTTGGAAAAGATTTGGCAATCCAAGAGGGAAAACCAGCTGAAATGGCTGAGAAAATCGCTCAAGGTCGATTGAACAAATTCTTCAAAGAAAATTCTCTTTTGAGTCAAGCATTCGTTCGTGATAACAAAAAATCTGTTGAGCAGTTCCTTAAGGATACTGAGTCTGGATTGACTGTTGTTGACTTCAAGCGTTTTGCAATGTCTTAATCCAAAAGGATAAATTATTGAAATCCCGACGTTCTTTTTGAGCGTCGGGATTTTTTTGTGCTTAACATTCAGTTAATATTGGGCAAACTTCGTATCTTTATATAACTATGCGTACATACTATCTATTACTTATTATACTTGGTTTAGCAAGTTGCGCCCCCTCCAGATTTGTAGAACCTCTTGATAAAGGAGAGTGGTCGGTGGGAGGAAACTTCGGAGGACCAGTAATCGATTTTGCAGGAGCTCCCATTCCTGTTCCAATCACAGCTGTCGAGGTCGGATATGGACTTGATTCCACTAAAACAATCCATGGTGGCTTACACACAACTTCAATGCTCTTCGGAAACTTTCAAATTGATGCCGGAATGACGTATCAGTTTCTACAGCAGAAAAAGTACATTCCAAATGTGAGTGGAGCCCTCGGATTTAATACCATTTATGATTTCGACGATAAAAGCGGAAAGTTCTGGCCAACACTCGACGTGAATGCCTTCTGGAACTACGGAGAGCGTCGAAACTATTTCTACGCAGGAGTTAATAATTACTTTGATTTTACACGCACCTTAGAGAATGGAGAAGATCAAACCAATAATGTGGTCTTTTCACCGCAACTGGGTCATGTCGTGAAAGGAAAGAACCGTTCGTGGGAACTGACAACGGAAATTAAATTTCTTGCTCCGTACAGAAGAAATGAATATGCCTTCGTACCCTACAAGAGTTTTACTGGGAATTATGGAGCTGCTGGATTTTACATCGGTTTCAGAAAGATTTTAGGAAATAAAGCCAAAATGAAATAGCTATGAAAAAGATATTCTTCACATTCGGGATGATTGCTGTTGTTACAGCGCTTTTGGTTTCGTGTAAAAAGATGACACTCGATGGACTCGCTTTTCCTGCGGAGAAAACAGATCAATACTTGTTTGAGGCATTTAGCGATGGAGAAATTGATATTCCTTCGCAATACGATCTTTCCGCAGCAGACAGAACACTAGTGGAATTCAATTCAACGGATCAAGAATCAGGAGAGCAATATAAGTTGTACGGAGTATATATTGGGGATATGTCCACAATTGCAACGGATACGGTCATTTTGTACCTGCACGGTCAGTCAAAACACATGGACTACTATTGGTCCCGAGCAAGTCTGTTGGCACACACAGGAGGACATTTAAACTACGGTGTATTTATGATCGATTATCGTGGATACGGAATGTCGGAAGGTACATCCACTGAACGAGGGTTGTACGAAGATGCCGATGCTGCAATCGATTGGCTCATCGCTCAAGGAGCAACGCCTGAAAAAACGATCTATTATGGTTTCAGCCTTGGTGCAATCCCTGCGATTGATCGCTCAGCATACAGAACGGATTTTAAACCGAGTAAATTGATCATCGAATCGCCACTTGCTTCCGTTCAAAATTTGGTCGATAATTCAACCTTGATGAATGTCAATTCTGATTTCGTTACGGATCTTTCTTTTGAGAATTCGGAAAAGATTAAAGAGGTGAATTGTCCGCTCTTGTGGATGCACGGAAAAGAAGATACATACATCAGTATTCAGAACGGTGAACTCATCTATGCGAATTACGGTGGCTCACAAAAGACAGCATACAGAGTGGATAATTGCGATCACTCAGAGGTTCCAGAAAAAATGGGGTACGAAACCTATGTTTCGAATTTATTGAATTACATTCGCGAATAGGAATGTAATGTCGAGTTTCGACTTCGCTTAACCCTCTTGAAATGTTTTTAATAGCGCCGAGTACTAAGCGAAGCTGAAGCCTGAGTCCCAACTCAATGAACGAACGAAATTGTCGCAACCAAAAGTCCTCTACATATCGTACGATGGAATGACAGATCCACTGGGTCAGTCACAGGTGCTGCCCTATGTATTTGGTCTCAGAAAACGAGGATATGAGTTTCATGTCATCAGCTTCGAGAAGATGGATCGCTACAAGAAACACCATCGAACAATCGCAGAATTGTTCAAAGAAAATGATGTGCATTGGCATCCGCAGGATTATCAATTATCAGGTGGAATTAAAACAACGCTCAAGCAGGTGCTTAGAATGCACAAAGTGGCGAAGTACTTGCACGGATTACATCATTTCGACATCGTTCACTGTAGAAGCTACATGCCTGCTCTAACAGGATTAAAGCTAAAACGGAAGTACGGCGTAAAGTTCATTTTTGATATGCGCGGATTTTGGGCCGATGAGCGTATCGATGGAAAAATTTGGAGCCTGGATAATCCCATTTACAAAAGAATCTACCATTATTTCAAACGAAAAGAGACGCAATTCATCCTCAATAGTGATTATGCGATTATTGGGACGCAAAATGGCTACGATGAAATGCATTCGTGGAAATCGATTCAAGGAAAAGAGACGAATGTAAAAGTGATTCCTTGCTGTGCCAACCTAGATTTATTTGATCCATCGAAGATTGAACCGTCTGAGCAAGATGCGTTGCGTGCGAAACTCGGAATTGAAAAACACCATTTCGTGTTAGGCTACGTCGGGTCAATCGGCACATGGTACATGCTTTCTGAAATGCTCGATTATTTCAAGTGTTTGAAAGAAGAAAATTCCAACGCAGTCTTCTTATTTGTTTCGGGTGAAAAACCGGAATACATCAAGGATGAAGCGGAGAAAAAAGGAATTGATCCCAATACGATTATCGTTGCTTCAACATTGCACTCAGGAGTGCCGCTTCACTTGTCGTTGTTCGATACGGCAATCTTTTTTATCCGTCCGAGTTATTCCAAAAAGGCAGCATCTCCTGTGAAACAAGGGGAAATAATGGCCATGGGAATTCCGCTCGTATGTAATGCAGGTGTGGGAGATACGGATAGCATCGTTCTTCGCTACAAAGCAGGAACAGTGATTGACGAGTTGAACGAAGAGACCTATCGCCAAAACTTTATTCAGAAGGAAATGTTTGATGCACAGGAAATCAAAGATGGAGCAAAAGCGTACTTTTCCCTCGAAGAAGGATTGAATCAATACGAATGGATTTACAAAAAAGTACTTGAGTAAACGGTTTGTGATCATAGCGCCCTATCCGCAAGGTGAAGCACCTTCTCAACGATTTCGATTCGAGCAATACCTTTCGTTTTTCGAAGAACAAGGATATACAATTGAGTTTTACGCGTTTCTTTCTGATAAAACGTGGAAAGCTTTGTACAAAGAAGGTTCATTCTTTGCGAAAGCATTCGGTATTTTAGGAAGTTTCTGGCGTCGCTTTTTGTTGATGTTTAAGCTGCGTTCAGCAGATGTCATATTTATCCATCGCGAAGCATCCATGATTGGATTGCCCATTTTTGAATGGATCATCGCAAAAGTGCTTCGCAAGAAGTATGTGTACGATTTCGATGACGCTATTTGGTTACCCAATTACAGCGATGCCAATGCGCGATTTCAGCGATTGAAAGCTTATGGTAAAGTCAAAAAAGTGATGAAATGGGCACATTGCGTCAGTGCTGGGAATGAATATTTGGCAGGATACGCAAAGCAGTACAATGAGAACGTGACTGTAATTCCAACGACCGTTGATCTGGAAAATGTACACACGCTTTCTACGAATCAGCAAGTGGAAAAGCCTGTGATCGGTTGGACAGGTACGCATACTACAATGAATTACCTCAACGAACTCGTTCCAATCCTGCAAGAATTAGAAAAGACACACGACTTTATCTTTCGAATCATCTCGAATCAAGCTCCTGATTTCAACTTGAAAAGTGTGGAGTTTGTCAAGTGGAACAAAGAGACGGAAATCGAAGACCTGGCGAAGATCAACATTGGCGTAATGCCGCTTACTGATACCATTTGGGCAAAAGGAAAGTGTGGATTTAAGGGCTTGCAATACATGGCGCTGAAAATCCCTTCGGTGATGTCTCCAGTTGGTGTAAACACCTCGATTGTAACAGATGGAGAAAATGGATTTTTGTGCAATTCGCCTGAAGAATGGAAGAAAACCTTGATTCAACTGCTCGAAAGTGAATCACTCCGAATCGAAATAGGGAAGAGGGGATATGAAACGGTGAAAGCCCATTATTCCGTGCAAGCAAACCGAAAGAAATATTTGAAATTAGTCAACCCATGAAATTACTTTTTGCAACAGCCAATCAAAATAAAGCGAAGGAAATTGCCGCATTGTTACCAGCATCTTACGAACTGTTAACCTTGCGAGATATCGACTTAAAAGAAGATATTCCTGAAACGCAAAATACCCTTGAAGGGAATGCCAAGCAGAAATCCGAATACGTCTTGAACAATTTTCAATTGGACTGCTTCGCAGATGATACGGGGCTGGAAATTCCTGCACTGAATAATGAGCCAGGTGTACTTTCGGCAAGATATGCGGGCGAGCAACGCGATTCGGAAGCAAACATGCAATTGGTGTTGGATCGCCTAAAGGGAAAGGACGATCGTTCTGCTCGTTTTCGAACGGTCATTTCACTCGAACTGAATGGCAAACAATATCTCTTCGAAGGAATCGTGAATGGAACAATTCGAGAAGGAAAGTCAGGTGATGGCGGATTTGGGTACGATCCCATTTTTGAACCTGAAAATTGCGGAAGAACGTTCGGAGAAATGACGATGGACGAAAAAAATCAATACTCGCATCGTGCTCGTGCATTCGAAAAAATGATCAACTTTCTCTCTGAAATTGCAGAATAGGAAAGGCCTTAGAAATCAATGACAACGGAGAATCCGTTACTGTCGAAGTAATACGTGTCCTCCATCGTTTCTGTTGGAGCAACGAGTTTGACATATCTCCATCCTACAGGTATCTTTTTTGAATAGGTTCCATAATTATTGGCACTTCCAGCGTATTGTCCATCTATGTACACATCGTATTCATCATGCTCTCCCTGAGAATTGGAGTAAGCGTTTACTTTTAAATAGATGTGATCGGACTTAATCAAAAATTCCTTCTCAGCAGAACGTTCTTTTTTACGTAGAAAAGTGGTTAAACGGAGCGTGTGAATGCCATTTTGGAATAAAATTCCCGTCACCAAATTGGGATGATTTCCCGTTACTGTTTTTACCACTTCGCCATTCGGAGCAATCATCTCCCATTGACAACTATCGTATTTCAGAGATAAATTTTGGATCATTAGTGCATCCCCCGCACCGTATTCATATTGGCCCATGGAAAATTCTGCGGAAGCTTTGTTCTTTCTACAACTCGTAAAACTGAAAGCAAATATCAGAAAGAAAGAGACGAATAAGAGGTTCTTAGACATTGTAAACATGAGGTTCTAGTACTTTTTTTTCAAGTTACGTTAATTATTTAAATCAATACAAAGAACAGGAATTTAATCTTGGAATTCTGCTTCCTTTTTCCCGAACAAAAGCTTAAATTTGTGAGCCTGAGAAATCAGCAAAATTGATATTAAATCAAGAACAAATACATCATTATGGCATCACCAAAAATCATTTACACACGCACGGACGAGGCGCCAGCGTTGGCAACTTATTCTTTTTTACCGATTGTTGAAGCGTTTACGAGCGCAGCAGGAGTCTCAGTAGAAACAAGAGATATTTCTCTCGCGGGACGTGTTATAGCGAACTTTCCTGATTTCCTTACTGAAGATCAGCGAATTTCGGATGATTTAGCTGAGTTGGGACTATTGGCAAAATCGCCTGAGGCAAACATCATCAAATTGCCAAACATCAGTGCGTCAATTCCTCAATTGAAAGCCGTAATCAAAGAATTGCAAGACGATGGTTACGCGGTACCAAATTATCCAGACGAGCCAGAAACTGCAGAAGAAAAAGAAATTCAAGCACGTTACAACAAGATCAAAGGAAGTGCAGTGAACCCTGTACTTCGTGAAGGAAACTCTGATCGTCGTGCTCCAAAAGCAGTAAAAGAATACGCAAGAAAGAACCCACATAGCATGGGAGCGTGGTCGAAGGATTCTAAGACGCACGTAGCTACGATGGAAGCGGGAGATTTCAGAGCAAATGAAAAATCAGTTACACTTGAAAACGCCGATACTGTGAAAATCGAGTTCACAGCTGAGAACGGAGAGGTGACAGTATTGAAAGAAGGACTTGACTTGCTAGCAGGTGAAATCATCGATGCTACATACATGAGCAAGAAAGCACTTTTGGCATTTTTGGATGAGCAAGTAAAAGAAGCGAAAGAGCAAGGAATTCTCTTCTCATTGCACATGAAAGCTACCATGATGAAGGTGTCTGACCCAATTATTTTCGGTCATGCCGTACGCTCTTTCTTCAAGAATGTATTCGACAAACACGCAGCGGTTCTCGAAGAAGCTGGAGTAGATGTAAACAACGGATTCGGAAACTTATTGGGAACAATTGCTGAGTTGCCTGCAGATCAACGTGCGGCAATCGAAGCGGATATCGCAGAAGCTTACGAAAATGGTCCTGCTTTGGCGATGGTGAATTCCGACAAGGGAATCACAAACCTACATGTACCGAGTGATGTAATTATCGACGCGTCAATGCCAGCAATGATTCGTACATCTGGACAAATGTGGAACAAAGAAGGAAAACAACAAGATACAAAAGCGGTGATTCCAGATAGCAGCTATGCTGGATTGTACCAAACAACAATCGACTTCTGTAGAGAAAACGGTGCATTTGATCCAACAACAATGGGAACAGTTCCAAACGTTGGTTTGATGGCGCAAAAAGCAGAAGAATATGGATCACACGATAAAACATTCGAAATTCCTGCAAATGGTAAGGTTCGCGTAATCAATTCAGCAGGAACAACGTTGATGGAACACAGCGTAGAGGCAGGAGATATCTGGAGAATGTGTCAAGTGAAAGATGCACCAGTTCAAGACTGGGTAAAATTGGCTGTTACACGTGCTAGAGCATCACAAACACCAGCTATTTTCTGGTTAGATGAAACACGTTCACACGATGCAGAGTTGATCAAAAAAGTAAACAAGTACTTGAAAGATCATAACACAGAAGGATTGGAAATCAAAATCATGTCGCAAGTTGATGCAACAGCATATACCTTGAAGCGTTTGAAAAATGGTGAAGACACAATCTCTGTAACAGGAAACGTACTTCGTGATTACCTTACCGATTTATTCCCGATCCTCGAATTAGGAACAAGTGCGAAAATGCTTTCTATTGTTCCATTGATGAACGGAGGAGGATTGTTCGAAACAGGTGCCGGAGGATCTGCTCCAAAGCACGTACAACAATTCAACGAGGAAAATCACTTGCGTTGGGATTCACTTGGTGAGTTCTTGGCACTTGCTGTTTCATTGGAGCACTTGGCAGACAAGTTTGATAACCCAAAAGCAAAAGTATTGGGAGATACCTTGGACAAAGCAACAGGTAAGCTATTGGTGAATAAGAAAGGTCCTTCTCGTAAAGTAAATGAAATTGACAACCGAGGAAGTCACTTCTACTTGGCGATGTACTGGGCTGAAGCACTAGCTGCACAAGATGAAGATGCTCAGTTAAAAGAGCAATTCACAGGATTGGCTGCTGAATTGGCGGCAAATGAAGATAAAATCATGAGCGAATTGAACGGTGTTCAAGGTGTGGCAATGGATATCGAAGGATATTACTTCCCGAATCCAATGAAAGCATCTGAAGCAATGCGCCCAAGTGAAACATTCAACAGTGTATTGAACGTATTGGTGTAATCCATTGCGTATCGAATAGTTAAACGATAAACGTCCTTTTCTGAATCTAGAAAAGGACGTTTTTTTATTAATTTCAGTCCATGAAAAAAATACTGTTCGCCGCTTGCTTCCTTTTCACATTTGTGAACGAGTCTTCAGCACAGTCTCCACTAAACGAATGGGAAGGGGAATACAAAGGCCAAATGTCCATTGGCTATGCAAATGGACACCAGGATTCACTTGATGTAACATTCGAACTGAAAACGATCGAAAAAGATTCAACTTGGACCTACAAAATGCTCTATAACAGTGCGCGCTTCGGCGAAGTCCTAAAAGATTATGAAATCAAACGCGTAGGAGTGAATCCTGCTAGTTATGTACTCGATGAAAAAGATGGAACGCTTATCGACATGACGTACATGGATGGCTGTTTCTATGATATGTTTGACGTCATGGATAACTACTTCATCTCTACGCTTTGCAAAAACGGGGACGATCTTCGCTTCGATTTGTTTATGTCTTCAAAAGAACCAAGTTCGGTAACTGTTTCGGAAGAGGATGAGGAAGGGAAAACGTACGAAGTAACGAGTTACAAACCGCTATTGCATCAAACGGTGGTGCTTGAGAAGCAGATCGTGCTCACAGATCAGGAAAAAGAGGCGAATAGAAACGCAATTGAAGCGTATGATAAACTCGTAGACGCTGCTGATGAGGCATATGTCCGAAAAAAATATAAGAAAGCACTCGAATTGTATACGCGCGCAGTGGTGTTGATGCCGAGCAATGAGTATGCTCAAAGACAGAAAATAAAAACTGAAAAACTCCTATCGAAATGAAACTGACATTCGTGTTATCCATTATTGCTCTTGCTGTACTGTCGAGCTGTGGATCAATTAAACCAGAGGCTCCAGAAATTGTTGTGGAGGAGAATTACGAGATTCCCAAAGCAGAGCCTTCGTATATTAAGATTCCGATCAAAATTAATCTCAAACCTTATTTTGATGAAACGGATAATGGGATCGACCGCACTTTTATTGGTGAAGAATCGCAGTGCTCAGGTGTAAGTATCAAATATCATTTCAATCGTGATCCGATTAAATTCGAAGGGAAAGGAAGTAAATTGAACTTTGATGTTGACGGGAAATACCGCCTTTGGTTGAATTATTGTGCTGCATGTTCTGACATGTTCTCAAGTGAGGAATATTGTTTGACATCTAGAGTTTATGCGAGCTGTGGAGTTGGAGAGCCGATGCGTAAAATCCACGTTGGATATGAAACGAAAATTGGTGTAGCCAAAGATTTTAAGTTGAAGTCGGAAACAAAATTACGCACTATCAAAGCTCTTTCTCCGTGTAAAATTACGGTGTTCAATTATGACGCTACTTCGCGTTTGGAAACGGAGGTAGAAGCGGTATTGAAAGATTTGGAGAAGGATATCGACAAAGAGATCAGCGCGATTGATCTTCGTCCAGATATGGAAGCAACCTGGGAAGTGATGAACGAACCAATCGACTTGGAAGGATACGGCTTTCTTGAACTTCGCCCGAAGTATATTGCCATGGATGACATCGTATACAAAGGTGATACGGCATACTTCAATGCTGTGTTGAAGGCATACCCACGCATCTTATCTCAAGAATCAGGTAGAAAAGTTAAGCCGCTTCCGAATTTGTCAACGTACCGCGATCGCGATGGATTCGATATCAATATGAATGTTTACTCGCGCTATGATTCGCTCAGTAATATCTTGACGCGAAATGTGGCAGGAACGGAATTGGAGGTAAAGGGAAAAACGGTCATTTTCGATTCGATTCAAATTTATGGAGCCAACAACAAACAATTACACATCAAAATCAACTTTTCGGGGTCAAAATCAGGTGAAGTTTACTTGACAGGAACTCCCGTTTTCGTTGCAGATAGTCAATTCATCTCGTTTCCCGATTTGGAGTTCGATGTGAAATCGAAAAGTGCTTTGCTCAAAAGTGCAAAGTGGTTCTTTGATAAGAAAATCACGAATATGTTGCGCCAAGAAACAGAAATCGACCTTTCTCCATACATGGATACATTGCGTGAAGAATTGAATAAGAACCTTGCGATGGAGCTTGATGAGGGCGTAAACATGTCAGGAAAAGTAGAAGAAATCACCATCGAAATGATTCAACCAAGAGGAGATCAATTGCACATTCAATTGCACAGTTTGGGTAAATTGGAGATCGTGATGGATTGATCAGTTTCTAATTTTTTTAAGCAATGGGTAATATCAGCGTAATCTTTCTTTTTCTGGCACTCATTGCTGAGGTGGTTGGAACCATCGGCGGATTCGGTTCCTCAGTTTTCTTTGTCCCTATCGCGAACTTCTATTTCGATTTTGAATCGGTATTGGGACTTACCGCTATTTACCACCTTTCGAGTAACTTGAGTAAGATTTTCTTCTTCAAAAAAGGCTTGAACAAGAAACTTCTGTTGACCATCGGTATTCCTTCTGTGATTTTTGTTATTGTGGGAGGCTTCCTCACAACCGTATTCAATGGCGCTTATCTCGAGTTGAGCCTGGGCATTTTTCTCGTATTGCTATCACTTATTTTTCTGATCAAAAGGAAATTGGTCATCAACCCAAACAATCGAAATGCGATTATCGGAGGAAGCTTATCCGGATTTTCGGCAGGACTTTTGGGAACAGGAGGAGCCATTCGTGGGCTAACAATGGCTGCTTTCAATATGGAGAAAAGTGCATTTATTGCTACTTCCGCCTTCATTGATTTCATGATCGATTTCTCCCGAACCTTTGTGTATTATCGGAATGGATACATCCATAAACACGATCTAATCTATGTCCCATTTTTGGTACTTATCGGAATTGTTGGGACCTTGATTGGAAAGAAAGTGCTGGCGTATATTCCTCAGGATAAATTCAAACGAATTTCACTCATCCTTGTACTAATTATTGGATGTGTAACGCTCGCAAAGGTATTGTTGGGATAATATCAACGATTCTGCATGTGCGCAGCAACACGCGGAAAACAATTATACAAGGCTTCGGCCAGTTCAGGATCAAAGTCCATTTTCGAAATCGCTAATTTCATGCAACGTAACCATTCAATTCGCGCATCGTTATCAATAGCGTGTGGCATGTGACGCATACGCATTCGTGGATGACCGTATTCAGAAGTGTACAACTGTGGACCGCCCAAAAATTGCGTCAAAAATCGGTACTGTTTGTCCCGAATTAAGGATGGATCATTCGTAAACAAATGCGCAATTTCAGATTCATTAAAGACGAGGTCGTAAAAAGTGTCGACCAAGTGTTTCAATTTTTCAGGTCCGATTTTTGAATACAGTGTTTCCATAGTTGATAAATGAGTGTTACTCAGTCGAAAACCTTGATAAAACCTTAAGGCTTTCGTACATTTACCCGACTCTATGACAAAGATATTATTTATTTTCTCCTTGTTCCTATTCACATCGATTGCTTTTGCGCAAAATGAGGTGAAGCACGCTACGTCACTTAATTCGTGTACGGGAGGAATCAATATTTTTGAAGACGGAGACTTTCAATTGCAGTTTACAGGTAAAAAAGGCGGAGATAATGGAGTCGAAGCGTACCCATCACTCGTCGATAAAATCAATGCGGAAAATGTTATTTGGGTCACGTATATCGCTCCAAAAAATGGCGATTTAACCTTTACTGCTTCCAAAAAATCGGGTTTTGTACAAATGGTCATTTTCGAACAAGATGAGAAAGATATTTGTGGTGAAATTGCGCAGGGAATTGCTGAGATCAAACGTGTCCATACAGGAAAGGAAGCGTCAATGGTTGGTTTAGATTACAAGGTGGAAGGTGGAATCATGTATGCGCTACCGATGAAAGAGGGACGGAAATACCAACTTTTGTTTGCTACAGACAGTGACCTGACAGACAAACT
>PDWJ01008048.1_pt1 | contig 13834 bp, 10 predicted proteins | sample 1430881 | NCBI WGS metagenome assembly PDWJ01 (sample SAMN01162460, study PRJNA174530) | Oral metagenome, whole genome shotgun sequencing project. | biome: Marine environment; feature: Marine mammal; material: Swab sample of the gingival sulcus; isolation source: swab sample of gingival sulcus... | reverse complement strand
TAAAAATATCGGGACATGATAAGTCGAACCTTTGGTATCCTGAAAAAAACCGGATTTGACCGACGTCAACTTACCACGATCATATATCGCAAACTTAAATGGGATATCTATTCCTTTACTCTGGAACAACATACTCATTTGTCGCTCTATATTTTTGGGTCTCACACGCATATGCACCGGAATACGTTTAGAGTACTCATAGTACATATCTTTAAATAATTCCTTGTCCAGATGGGTTAACTCCTCATATATAGAAACCTTTTCATCAACAGGAACAGGTTGATTACCATCTTCCCCTACAATAGTTCTAGTGACAATGATATCTTTTTTACTGAAGGTTCTGCTCAGCGTCAACGAATCTTCAAACATCAAATCTGTAGGCACCTTATACTTCTGTTCTAAAATAGTACGGGCATAAGTAAATTTTTCATTCCGCGACGTATCAATTTTTTCATAAATCATACCCTTAAAATCCGCTTCAGAAGCATATTTGTTGTCCCGGGTCCATTCAGAATACTTACCGTAGAAATTCATCAACTCGTTATTCTCTACCGTACCGGCGACTTTTTCCAACACCTGATAGACATCTCTTGAAAAAGCGACCTCTTTACTCTTCACAGAATCCTGTATCCAATACAGCTGGGCTATAATAGTCCCAAGAAGAGCTAAACTCATCACAATGATGATAATTATTGTAGAAAGTTGTTTCACGGATTCAAAATTATAACATAAAAACCGTTACAATTAATTTATTGCAAGAAATTTAACGCAAAAACCATGCTATTAACGATATTTTAAGAAAAAATCGTGCTAAAAATAAAAATTCCTTAAAACAACTGACAAAAGTTCCGAAATCAATCCTGCCCCGATTGTTCTTATATGAACATTGTAATCTACCTGTTTTTTTAGCCCGGAGAAGATTACTAATGTGGTGGTTTTCGTTTGGCATATCTTAAAAAATATTGACAATCAAGAAAACAGTGCAGGGTTGCGATAAGAAGCTGTTCAGAACCCTGTTTTACCTATATGTATAAGCACAAAATTATAAGATACCGCCCAAAGCCTAATCAATAAACAATACTATAGATTATTATTTTCAAGACTTTTTAAAGTGTTAAGCCCTGAAACATCAGAAGTTTATAAGCAATCCTTAAGTGCCAAATTGTCGGTCTAAGCGTTTGATCAATGCTTCTATCTGCGGTTCCGTCTCAGCCCAATCAATATTGGTAATAACCATATCGGCGCGTTTTACCTTATCGGCCTCATCCCATTGATTATTAATACGTGCCATGACCTGCGCATGACTGACCCCGTCGCGTGTCATTACCCGGGAAATTCGCGTATCAAGCGGAGCGGTAACACAAACCACAAAATGGCACAACGCATCAAATCCCGACTCGTACAAAATAGCATTTTCAACAATAACGTAGGGTTGACAACTCTCCTCTACAAATGTTTTAAGATGCCGGCGTACTGCCGGATGCACGATAGCATTGAGCTTGCTGAGTAAGTTTTTATCATTAAAGACTTTCCGGGCTAAAACTTTGGTTTGCAAAACCCCGTCCACATAGGTTTCAGAGCCAAAAACCCTGATGAGTTCAGCTTTGACCTCGGAATCGTTATGCATGAGTTTTTTAGCTTCAGTATCCGCATCATAAACACTTACACTTGCTTGTTTCAGGTAGTTGGATACGGCACTTTTACCGCTGCCTATACCGCCTGTCAGACCTATGATTTTAGTTGTTTCCACCTGATAAATTGTTTTTTTTGTAGGCAAAAAATTTGACTTGTTTGGGCGCTATAGTATAATACACTACAGCCTCCGGTTTTTTACTTAAACGAGGGGTCAACAAATCCTGAGTATTACTAAGCAACAGGGATTCATCTATGACACAGGAGACTTCAAAATCATGAACCGTTAGCCGCTTAAAAGAATCTATGGCAACCTGATAGGTCAATTGTACGGTTTTTGGGAAAACCTCCACCTGATAATTACGGTCATCTACCGTCACCATCAGTGGCACCTGAATGGTGTTTTCTGTAAATTTTAAAACGTTACCGGCAAACCTGACCTTCTTTGTTTTGAAGAAAACCTCTTTAAAAGGACTCTTTAAGGGAACATCCACCGCAAGATCACCATCTACTCCCTTGTAATACAATGTGTCTGTCGTCACTTCATGTAATGCATCAAGATAAACCTGCGACCCCACGATGTCTATACTGTCCGGTGTGATTTTCGGCGCTGAAGCCCACTTATAACCCGGTTTAAATTGAATATGCGTTGGAACATTGACAGGAATACGTTTGACTGATTTTCTTTTGACAGGCAACCACAAGGTATCTTTATCAAATTCAATCAATTTTATATCGACAATATTTTTTTGCCATTGATTCACAAAATTATTAATAAGGACGTAAGGTGTACCACCATGGAGATTGTCAACCCATGTTTCTTTGATGGTCAATATATCCGGATGCGTTTTTTTTAATGAACTGACCAATCCCGATGCCTCAACAATAGCAGTCGCTTCACCTTCCCATTGGCTATGCGATAAAAACATGACCGTATTGGACTCCATTCTGAACTTAAATGTCATACGTGCTGTTTTTTTCGCAGATATAGACATCAACAACCAAAATACAATTGCTATAACAAAGAATATAGCAAATTGTTTAAGTTTTTGAAACTTCTGTTCCTGTTTTTCTTTGGCACTGAACATGATAAAAGCATCCCTTGATTTACCCTACAAATGTCAACTATTCTGTCCAATAAAAAAAGAAGCTGTCTAAAAAAATTAAACAGCTTCTCAAATTTATTGTTATTCCGGGACTAGAATATATTCATACTGTCTAAAGTATCCATAACGCTTTTGACATGCACTTCAGATTCTTTAAGCAATGCCATTTCTTCATCATTGAGATCCAACTCAATAATTTCTTCAATACCGTTTTTACCCAATTTTACCGGTACACCCATGGCTATATTTTTCATACCGTATTCACCATCGAGCATGGCACATACAGGGAAAATACGTTTTTGATCTTTCAAGACAGCTTCAACCATTTGAGCGGCTGCTGCTCCCGGTGCATACCAGGCTGAGGTACCCAACAAATTGACAATCTCTCCACCACCTTTTTTAGTGCGTTGTATGATCGCATCAAGTTTGTCTTTATCTATAAGTTCTGTTACCGGAATACCACCCAGAGTAGTATAGCGTGGTAGTGGTACCATGGTATCACCGTGACCACCCATCAATACGGCTTGTAAATCTTTAGGCGAGCAGTCTAAGGCTTCTGCCAAAAAAGATCTGTAACGTGCAGTATCAAGAATACCTGCCATACCAAAGACTTTACTTGCCGGTTTTTTAGCTGTTAAGTAAGCCGCATAAGTCATGACATCCAATGGATTGGACACTATAATGATTATGGCCTCAGGCGAATGCTCAACCACTTGTTCAGTAACTGATTTTACAATTTTGGCATTGGTAGAAATTAAATCATCACGTGACATACCGGGTTTTCTGGGAATTCCTGAAGTAATTACTACAACATCAGAATCTGCAGTTTTTGTATAATCATTGGTTGAACCAATAGTACGAACATCGGCACAAGTAGCGCCTACATTTCCGGCACCAACAACAGTTACTTTCATTCTTTAGTTTTTAAGTTTGATATAAATTAAGTAGGTACAAAGCTACGGTATTCTTTTGGATTTTATAAATGAGTATGACCAAATTTATACATTCTTTAACCTGAGGCTATATTATTTCTATTACATTTGTATTTAATGTGGACGTAATAATCGTACCCCATTCCATTAAAGGTCCGGCTAACCGGCAAAACACAACTATTTTTAAAAGACTTCAATATAACTTCAATACACAGAAAGCTATCAAAGCACTACTGTGTAACCTTATAACATCAAACCCGCAATCACTTACAAAACATGACAAAAGCAGCCAATGCACTCATCAACGAAACAAGCCCTTACCTCCTTCAACATGCTTACAATCCCGTAGATTGGAAAGCATGGCATGAGGAAACACTGGAACTGGCAAAAAAACAAAATAAGCTCTTGATTATTTCTATAGGCTACGCCACTTGTCACTGGTGTCATGTGATGGAACATGAAAGTTTTGAAAATACAAGCGTTGCCAAGGTGATGAATAAACATTTTGTAAGTATCAAAGTAGATCGGGAGGAACGTCCCGATATCGATCAAATCTATATGGATGCTATCCAATTGCTTACCGGTCAGGGTGGATGGCCTCTCAATATCGTGGCACTCCCCGATGGCAGACCCATCTGGGGAGCTATGTATGCCCCCAGAGAACGTTGGATTAAAGTACTCAACGAGATCGCCGGAGTATGGCAGGAACAACCTGACAAACTCATAGCCTACGCCCAACGTTTGACCTCAGGCGTCCGTCAAAACGTTTTAATATCAACCGAAGAGAAACCCGCAACACCACTGACTACAGATGATTTTCAACAAATCATTGAACAATGGCAGGAAAGGTTTGACCATGAGTGGGGCGGTATGAACAGAGCCCCGAAATTTCCACAACCTACAGTTTACCAGTTTTTACTCAAGCAAGCCTGGTTGACCCAGGACACCCGGTTACTGGATTTTGTAGAACTCACACTGAAAAAAATGGCTTTTGGCGGTATATACGACCATCTGAGAGGAGGGTTTGCCCGTTATTCCACAGATATAAAATGGCATGTCCCCCATTTTGAAAAAATGCTCTATGACAATGCCCAGTTAGTCAGTTTGTATGCTAATGCCTACAGACTGACCACCAATAAATGGTTTAAAAAAGTTGTAGAAGAAACCCTTGATTTTGTCCTTGACGAATTATACGACAACACCACCGGAGGGTTTTATTCTGCACTGGATGCCGACAGTATCAATGCTCAGGGCAATCCGGAAGAAGGCGCTTATTATACGTGGACAAAAGAGGAATTAAAACAAATTCTTGGCGATGATTTTGATTTATTTGCTGACCTCTACAATATCAATCCGTACGGGTATTGGGAGCATGATAAGTACGTCTTAATCAGACAACACACCGATGAGCATTTTGCCGGACTTCACCACCTCCAAACCGATGAACTCGACAAACGCCGGAAACAATGGAAAACCCTACTGAAAAACACCCAGCGCAACAGACAAAGACCGGCATTGGATGACAAATCTTTAACCGCTTGGAATGCGCTGATGATACAAGGTTTTCTCGACGCCTACAAAGCATTGGGCTCTGAACGCTACCTCGATACAGCCAAAAAAGGTATTGATTTTATCTTTAAACATCTGAAGCGTGATGACGGCGGATTTTACAGAAGTTATAATGCCGGTAAAGCACATATCAACGCCTATCTTGACGATTACGCCCTGCTTATTCAGGTGTTGATTGAGATGAATAGTATAGACGCGGACCCACATTGGATTACCAAAGCCAAAGCACTCACGGACTATACCATCAAACATTTTTATGATACAGCATCCGGTTTCTTCTTTTTCACTTCTGATACGGATTCGCGATTGTTTCACAGAAAAATAGACCTCACTGATGATGTCATTCCTTCATCAAATGCTGTCATGGCTCACAATCTATTTAAACTGTCTCACTATTCAGGGCATACAGACTTTAAAAACATGGCTTTGTCAATGCTCAACAAACTATCGGACAAGATGAAACAATATCCTACGGGTTTTATGTATTGGTTGATTCTGGGACAACATATCACACAGCCTTATACCGAGTTTGTTGCCACCGGTAAGGACGCCCAAGCGTTTTTAAAAGACATCAACACCCACTTTTACACCAATGTCTTGTTTGCGGGAAGTACGCAACACAGTGATGAAGCTTTGTTTAAAAACCGGGTATCAAACGACACAAGTCAAATATTTATCTGTAAAAACCGGACATGCCTGTTACCGGTCAGCACAGTAGCGGAAGCCATAGCGTTGATGAATAATTTTAAAGAATATTGACTTCAAATGCCAAATCTATACCAAAATCAACTTTGACTTTTTGGCGGATGTTTTGGGCTAAATCAAACAGTTCTTGTCCTGATGCCTTACCATGGTTAACAAGCACCAATGCCTGCATGTCATGAACACCGGCGTCTCCAAAACGTTTGCCTTTGAAACCTGCCTGCTCTATCAACCAACCGGCAGGAATTTTTACGTCAGTATTGTTCAACTTATAATGAGGTACATCGGGATAGGTTTTTTGGATTGTTTCAAATACCGCAAAATCCACGACGGGATTTTTAAAAAAGCTTCCTGAATTACCCAGAGTTGCCGGATCCGGCAATTTGGACTGCCTGATGTTTATCACCGCCTGTGCAACATCTTCAGCCGTAGGTGCATCCACTTTCATTTGAGCCAATGCTGCTTTGACAGCTCCATAATCCATAACCAAAGTCCCGGCATTTTTTTGCAATCTGAAAGTTACAGCCAGAACGATATATTTTCCTTTCTGGCGTTTGAAAATGGAATCCCTGTAACCAAAGGCACAAGCATCATGAGGTATGTCTTTGATGTCAAAAGTATCAACATCCAGAACTTCCACAGTTTCCACAACATCTTTAACCTCTACACCATAGGCTCCAATATTCTGAATAGGTGCCGCTCCTACCGTTCCGGGAATTAACGCCAAATTCTCCAAACCGTAATACCCCTGATCCAAAGTCCACATAACGAAATCATGCCAATTCTCACCGGCCTGAACACGCCATAGAACCGTTGTAGAATCCTCACTTACCTTCTCCTTGCCTTTGGTATTGACACGAATAACCAATCCGTCGTAGTCCTGTGTAAACAACACATTACTACCACCGCCTAAAATAAAATACGGATATTGTTCTACCTCAGCATAACGCAGTGCTTCTTTGAGTTCGGCAACAACGCTTACTTCACAAAATTCTTTGGCTTTGACCTCAATACCAAAGGTGTGATAAGGTTTAAGTGATACGTTTGTTTGAATCTCAATCATTCAGTCTTGTCAACTATGATTTTGATGTATAAACTTCAAGTGCTTTAGCTAACACTTTCAGGGCGCACTCTAAATCTTCCTTTTTTAATACGTAGGCAATCCTCACCTGATTTTTACCTACACCCGGGGTTGAATAAAACCCACTGGCGGGAGCCACCATAACAGTTGCACTATCCAGACTGAAATCTTCCAACAGCCATTGGGCAAAATCATCACTATCCTTTATGGGTAATTCAGCCAGACAATAGAACGCTCCTTTGGGCATAGAAACTTTTATACCTGGAATTTTTTGCAATCCACTAAGGAGTACTTTCCTTCGTTCTGTATATTCTCTATTGACCATCTCAAAATAAGAATCCGGAGTGTCCAATGCTGCTTCAGCCGCAATCAATTCATATGTTGGCGGACTGAGACGGGCTTGGGCAAACTTGACAGAAGCTTCAATAACCTCCTTATTTCTACTGACGATACATCCTATCCTCGCACCACACATACTGTATCGTTTTGAGACCGAGTCTACCATAATGGCGTGCTCATCCAATCCGGGTTCACTCATCACAGAATGATGGGTATAACCATCGTAGACAAACTCTCTGTACACCTCGTCTGCAATAAGAAAGATATCGTGTTTTAAGACCATTGCTTTGAGTTGTTCTATTTCTTCTTTTGAATAGAGATAACCTGTAGGGTTACCGGGATTACAAATCACAATCGCTCTTGTCTTATCAGTGATCAGCTTTTCAAACTCTGCAATAGACGGTAAGGCAAAATTATGGTCAATATCAGAAACTACAGGTACGATTTTTACACCACTGGAAACAGCAATACCATTATAATTGGCATAAAAAGGTTCGGGAATGATGATTTCATCACCGGAATCTGCAATGGAACCAATGGTAAAAATCAATGCTTCTGAACCACCGGTAGTCACCACAATATCTTTATGAGACACATCAATGCCGTGTTTCTTATAATAATCAGCTAATTTTTTTCTATACGTTGAGCTACCATCAGAACGGGTATATTCCAATATCTTAAGATCTGCTTTTTTAACCGCATCAAGTGCTATTTTCGGGGTTTCAATATCCGGCTGACCTATATTGAGATGATAAACTTTTATTCCTTTTTGTTTAGCTCTTTCAGCATAAGGCACCAATTTACGAATAGGTGATTGAGGCATAGCCTGTCCTTTTTTAGATATTTGAGGCATTGTTATATGTTTTATTGTTTGACTACCATGCAAATTTGCAATTTTTTTTTATATAAACTCCTGCTGTTTATCAGTTTCCTGAAAATATCAAACAAACTACCTTTATCATTAAATCCAAAATGACATTAAAAAGCCTAATACGCTACACAATAACTTAAAAAAAAGGCACTTAGCTATTTCACAAAACCTATTTTAAGTATCAAATATTTTCACTGTCGTGATTAAATTTTATGTCTGAGCACAAAGGGCTTTCTTATTTATAGGTCTAAAAAATCTTAAAATAGTCTTTGATTGAGATTGGGAGAACAAATTTTTTCATCTTTTGTCCTTTAGCCTCATACTTAAAGCACATTTTAATGCTCAAAATACCTTCTCAAGCTGCTGAGATGTGTTTGAATATCAGTTTTACGATGATTTTCAAGAATAACTATACCTACACATAAGATCTGAAACATCATTACAATACTGTTATTCAACATCTTGTAGTTTTAAAACTGATTTTAAAATCTAAACCTCACATTACAAAATAATCTATACATTTGCTTTTTATTAACCTTAAAACATTAAATAATGAAAAGAACGCTTATTACGATAGCACTTATAGTCACCTCAATGACTACTTTTGCTCAAAAGTATAATCAAGATGTTTCTGCAAATATTTTTAATGTCATAGTCAATAGATGGATCGATTTTTCTTATGAATATTACGCCAACGAAGAATCATCAGTAGGTTTGACTTTACAAACCAGATTGGTCGATGAGAATAAACATGACCACAATCGTTCTTATGCTGTAAGCCCATTCTTCAGATACTATGTGTCTGATGACGAAAATAATGTGGGATTATTTGGCGAAGTATTTATCAAACTCAATGGCGGTTATGAAAAAGTGGAATCCGCCAATAACACATTACCCGGTAATGATACAAGGGCTGATGAACCAGATAATAGTTCTATCCCAATCAGCTATGATAAATATAACAATATGGCTCTGGGAATTTCCGGTGGTTATAAATACAGATCTGACAAGGGTTTTGTCGCCATTGGCTATGCAGGAGTCGGTAGAAACCTATTGAATTCAGGGGGACCTAATGTCGTCGGTAGAATCGCTTTATCTATAGGATACGCTTTTTAGGTCACACTTATTTCGTAATCCACAACGTAGGATTTTGTTTGTTGGTATTTTTCCAAATTTGGAACTTTAAGATACTTTTACCGTCAACGGGGTTGGTATAAACGACCCCGATTTTTTCTTTGGTATCTATACTCTGACCTCTTGAAACAACAACGTCTTTGAGATTCGCATATACACTAATATAATGTCCATGTTGTACTAAAACAGACAAAACACCATTTTGCGGATTTTTCTGTATGGCCAGAACTTTACCCTTGAAAATACTTTTGACAGTAGCATTATCTTCTGTTGCTATTCTTATCCCGCTACTTTCAATTTTCAGTTTAGGGTTCAACGGGTCCTTCTGTGTACCAAAACGAACTGTAATCACCCCACGGTCTACCGGCCACGGGAGTTTTCCTTTGTTAGTTTCAAAGTCTTTGGCAAGCTTGAGCGCTTCCGGAGCAAGTTTAAATGTGTTATTGGTTTTATTACCGGTTTTCTTAATGGCTTTTTTAATCAAACTTTCAATCTGAGCAGTCAATTGTCGTTCTTCCCGTTGTTTGGCAGAAATCTGACGTTCGTAACTTTTCTTTTCTTTTTTATATTTATTGACCAGTTCTTGCTGTTTCTTTTTTTCCTGTTGCATAGCAGACTGCTCGTTTCTCATGTCTTCCATGAGGTTTTCTTTCAGAATTTTTTGCGCTTTGATACTGTCATTGACCGCTTGTAAAGTCTGAGCTTTTAAAACAATATTCTCACCTTGCTTTTTACGATAGTCCGTGTATTGTTTAAGGTATTGATACCGTAAATAACCTTGATAAAAACTATCCGATGACAATAAGAACAACAGTTGATTATCATTCAGTTTATACTTGTAAGATTTGTAGATCATTGCTGCATAATCTTCTTTCAACTGGATCAATTCGGTTTCCAGTAACTTAATCTCCCGTTGGTTGGCATTCAGCTTCGTTTTCAATTGTTTAATCTCCTGACGTATATTATCTATCAAGTTTTGACGCACACGCATTTTTTGATTCATAACACTGACTTGCGTACTCAGGTCCAATTCTTTTTTCTTGGTATTACTCAAGAATCGTTTGATACTTTGTATTTCTTTTTTCAGGGCTTTTCTTTTGTTCTCCAAAGTCTGTCTGTCATTTTGAGCATGGGCAAACTGAACCACCATAACAAACAAAGAAATGAGCCATATGTAACGAGTAGATGCTTTCAATATTAAAAGTTTAAAGGTGTGTAACCCTCGGGTATTTTGAATGGAAAAGACAAGGTTTCATTGAGCCTGACGTTAGAATAAACCATCTTTAGTTGAGCATGAACCTCATGGTCTTCCGTAAATTTTGCTTCAACAGACAGCGGTATATATTCCTTGTCTATATTTTGATAGTCAACATAGTTGACCAACAAGCCTTTGTGGTCATCATATGTTTCTACTTTAGACAATTTCAATACTTCTGTGTCTAAACTGAATAACAAAAACAAACCATCAATATAGGGATCGTAAGTGACTACCAATTGATTGTTTTCCATATGAGTATCGTAATTGGTCTCCTTAAATCCGTTAAAAGCCTGTCCCAACAGTAAATATTGTAAATGGTCAAAACTCAAATCAACTCCTAATTTGTGTTTTAAAAACTCAAAATCGCCATCGTAAAAAGATCCGTTGAGTTTATCGTAGAATTTTATATTACCGGGTGTAATCATCATTTTGGCTACTGACAACCCCATATATTGAGCACTCATCCAGATGACTTCATCTTTTTTCATGCGCAATTTTACAGTCATGGATTGTTCCTTGCCTTCAACTGCAACAGTCGTATTTAATCTCGCCGACAATGTGTTAGCTTTGAATAAACTGCGTTTATAAGCCTTCATGATTTCAACTTACGGTAATGAGTAACTTTTTTCTCGTTCTTTAAAACGTTGTAAACATCTATTAATTGTTGATAGAATTGGGATTTCAGCTTATTATTATCAAACAAAAAGTCCAATCCCATTTCCAGAATATCTGCGGCTTCAGCAGGCTTTTCTAGTTTTGCCAAGGCAATGCCGTTGTATAAATAATGTAATGGTTCTACAGGATGTTTATAGATTTCCTCCTGACTCAGGGCAAAGAGTTTGTGATAATCGCGCGCTCTGACCAATGCCGTATAATCTTTTTTTATTTCTAATGTTTTCTTTAAATCCTTTTGGTCAGCCTTTTGAATACGCTCTTCTTCTGTCTTCTCTTCTACCCTAGATTCAATCTTCTTTTGCGGCATCACTTTTTCGGGTTTGTCTTTGGCAACCACAGCTTTTTTGTATTTGAACCTTTTCTTATAACTGGCAATGTTAGGGACATAAATGGCATTTTTGTCTATTTCAGCTATAAGCTTTCTGGCTGCTTCATCATCTCTCAATCTGACATACAATTTCAGTAAAGCATAGGCTTCACCGGGTTTTTCCTTGTACAATTGTTTTTGGATGACCAATGCATCTTCCAGATTTTGTTCAGCTAAAAACAAGTCTGTTTTCAACTTCTTCCCCCAAAAATAATCCGGTTTTTGTTGTATTAACCTATCGCAATACTCGTGAGCACGGGTATAGTCTTTCAGGTCATAATACACTTTGGCTTTTTCGTACAACATAGCCGCATGATCGGGAAAAATCGCTTCACATGCTTGCAGATGTTCCAGCGCTCTATCCGGATTCTTTTTGACCCGCTCCTGAACGGCCGAGATAAAATGATCTTCAAAATTTAAAAATTTATTTTCAGCCTTAAGATCAAGCTTTTCTTCTACTGACGAATCCATATCTTCCACAGAATCATCCTGAGCCCATAGGTTAAAAGAACATAATATGATGACAAATGCCAGTAATCTATTCATCTAATGTCAATTCAGAAAAATCACCTAAACTCACACTGGTAAAACGACCATCGTATTTAACGTTATTACCTATCATAGAATCCTTGATATTCGCATGCTGTATAACACTTTTATTCTGTATCATCGAGTTCGAAACAGTACTATTGATGATTGTGGTCCCCTCCCCAACAGACACATACGGTCCTACCTTACTGTCCTGTAAAACTACATTCTCACCGATATAACAAGGAGGAATAATCTGGGAATTCTCAGATTTTACAGTTTCGGACACAAGTGATTTACCGGCTTGCATCTCGTACATCAACACTTTTTGGTTGGTCTCTATAGTTGCTTCTCTGAAACCGCTGTCCATCCAGTCATTTACCGTACCGGGTACAAATTTCAGACCTTTGATACGCATATTCTCAAGAGCATCTGTCAGTTGGTATTCTCCACCTTTACCGGTGATGTTATGGTCTATCAGATGGTCTATTTCCTGTTGTAAATGTTGACCTTCTTTGAAGTAATAGATACCTATAATAGCTAAATCAGAGACAAACTCTGTTGGTTTTTCTATAAAATCCGTAATCACACCGTCACTTAATTTCACTACCCCAAATTTTTCAGGGTTATCTATTTTTTTGACCCAAATCACACCATCATAAGTGTTGTCCAGTGTGAAATCTGCTTTGAAAATGGTATCAGCAAAAGCGACGACAACAGGACCATCAAGTAACATACGCGCCTGATGAATAGCATGGGCTGTTCCTAAAGCATCCTGCTGAACAAATACGTGACCGGTGGCACCCAGTGATTCAGCAATGGCTTTAAGATCATCAGAAGTACTCTCGGGGAATCCTTTAGTAACAGGACCTATAATAAAGCCTATGTCGGTTACCTGCTGTCCTACTACCGTTTTGATTTCTTCTAACAAGCGTTCAACTATTGTTTTGCCGGCTATAACTGTCAGGGGTTTGGGAATAGTTAAGGTATGTGGTCTCAATCGAGAGCCTACACCCGCCATAGGAATAATTATTTTCATGGGATTATTTTATTGTTTTTTAATGGTCACATGTAATCTTTGATGTTTAAAATAACCACTACACTGTGTGTTTAATGATGGTTTTAAACATATCGGTTTCATGTGTTAATTCTATTTAATATGGTGTAAAGATACAATTTTAGCCGTTAAGCCGTTAAGCCGTCCTGATAAATTTATAAGAGCTGAATTCCCGGCGTCTCTCTTTTATGATCAATGAAGATTCAGTCTTGTATCATGAGTGAAACAGTTGACCAAAGCGGTGTATTGGGCTATCTTATTAATAATCATCTTGTCACATTCAAAAAAAAGCCTAAATTTGCACACTTGTTAAAAACAATTAATAACCAAGGTCGTGTACCTTAAAAATTAACACATTATGCCTGTAAAGATTAGATTACAAAGACACGGAAAGAAAGGAAAACCATTTTATTGGATTGTTGCTGCAGATTCAAGAGCAGTAAGAGACGGTAAATTTTTGGAAAAATTAGGCACTTACAACCCTAACACCAACCCTGCTACAATTGACATCAATGTTGATTCTTCAGTTAAATGGTTGGATAACGGGGCTCAACCTACCGATACTGCCCGTGCAATTTTATCC
>PDWJ01009340.1_pt1 | contig 13842 bp, 12 predicted proteins | sample 1430881 | NCBI WGS metagenome assembly PDWJ01 (sample SAMN01162460, study PRJNA174530) | Oral metagenome, whole genome shotgun sequencing project. | biome: Marine environment; feature: Marine mammal; material: Swab sample of the gingival sulcus; isolation source: swab sample of gingival sulcus... | reverse complement strand
CTCCTTCAGCTTGAAGCCCTTGGGGCGCGACCGCCCCTGCACCAGCACGCGGCCGGCGGCCAGATCGTTCTGGATGCGGGTGCGGCTGAAGTCGGGGCAACGCGTATTCAGGAAGGCGTCCAGGCGCAGACCGGCGTCAGCCTCACTCACCGTGAATTCCCGCCGTGGCGCGGACCGGTCGCTCATGATTCGGGACCGGAGGATTCGGGAGAAGAGGCATCTCGGACCGGGATGGCGTCCGCGGCGCTTGCCTCAGTGTGTGCCGCAGCGCTTGCCTCATCGCTTTCCGCGGCGTCGCCGCGGCGCCCTTCCAGCAGGATGCAGAGAAAAAGAATGGCCCCGCCGATGCTCACCCCCACATCGGCAATATTGAAGGTATAGAATCGCTTCCATCCGATGCCCACATCGATGAAATCCACCACCAAGCCGTTGTAGAAAATCCGATCGATGAGGTTGCCCAGGGCCCCGCCCAGAATGGCGGCCATGGCGGCTTTGCGCAGGCGCAAGCGAGGATCGGTGCGGTGGTAGAGAAAAGCCAGGAAGATGGCGGCGGCCACGCTGACGCTGATCAAAAAGACGCGCCCCACGGGGAAAAGGCCCATGGCCGAGCCCGGGTTGCGCACGTAGATGAAGCGCAGAAAATCGCCCAAGATTTCCACGCGCCCCCGCAGGGCCGCCTCATGGGCCAGGACCAGGCGCTTGCTGACGAGATCCAGCACCAGCACCAGCGGCGCCCAGATCCAGGGAGGACAGAAACGGGCCAACATCAGAATTGCCCGGCCTCTTCCTTTTCTTTGCACTCGATGCACAGCCGGGCAAAAGGCAGACTCTTCAGGCGCGGCAGGGCGATGTTCCCCCCGCAGCCCTGGCACTTGCCGTAGGTCCCGTCTTCGATACGAGTCAGGGCCTCCTCGATGTTGTAGAGGTGGCGGCCTTCCTTCTTGGCGAATTTGATGGTGGTCTCGTACTGGAACTCGTCCGAGCCCTGGTCCGCCATGTGGTTGCTGTGGGCCTTGCCCGTCTCCAGACCCGACTGGTCATCAGTGTGGGCGATGATTTTTTCGTGGCGGGCCAGGGACGCGCTCACCCGCTCCTTCTCTTCGAGAAGCATGTTGCGAAAACGCTGCAAATCGGTCTTGCGCATGTCTATCCTCCGGAATGTCCGTTGACGCTCTTGTCCAAAGCGATCCCGACCTCGTTTTCATCGATACGGAAAGAGTCTTTATAAGGCAACTCACCGTCCGCGGCAATGCTCAGAGCCAGGGTTTCGGTCCGGATCCGCTCCGCGTGTCGCTGCACGGCGGCCAGAACCGTCTCGTTACCGGAAATGGCCAACCGGATACGGTCCGAAACCTCCAGGCCGCTCTTCTTGCGCAGGTTCTGCACCTTGTTGATGATCTCCCGGCACAGCCCCTCGGCGCGCAACGCATCGTCCAGCGCCGTGTCCAAAGCCAAGGTCAGACCCTGCCCGCTGCCGGCCACGAAGCTACCGGTACCCTCTTCCAGCACCTGGATCTCTTCGAAGGTGAAGGCCGTGGCTTGGTCTTCGAAGATCAGGTCAACCGTCCCCTTCTCCTTGAGTTCCATGATCTGGTCGGGCGTCATGGAAGTGATGGCCTTGGCCGCCACCGGCGCCCCCTTGCCGAAGCGCGGCCCCAGAGCCCGGAAGTTGGCCTTGGCCGAGAGGGTGGCGACACTACGAGGATCGTCCACTGTCTCCAGGGCCTTGACATTCAATTCTTCCAAGACGTAACCGGTCAGTTGCGCGTCGGCCAGAAGCTTGGCCGCCCGATCATCCACCGAGTGCACCACCAAACGCCCCAGGGGTTGACGCGTCTTGATGCCCGAGTTCTGCCGCAGGCTGCGCCCGATACCCACCACGTTCTGGCAAACCCCCATCATGCGCTCCAGCTCCGCATCCACCAGAGCCTGGTCCGCCACGGGGAAGTCCCGCAGGTGGACCGAACCGCCCGCCGCGCCACCTGTCGTCAGGTTGCGGAAAATTTCCTCGGTGGTGAAGGGGATGAACGGGGCCAGCAGGCGCAGGCTGCTCTCCAGAACCGTATACAAGGTCTGGAAGGCGGTGCGCTTGTCCACGGTCATCTCGCCCTTCCAGAACCGGCGGCGGCTGAGGCGCACGTACCAGTTGCTGACATCGTCCATGACGAAGGCGCCCAGGGTCTTGGCCGCGCGGGTCAGATTCAGGGCATCCAGGTCCTTGGTCACCGACAGGGTGACGCTTTGCAGACGGCTGAGGATCCAACGATCCAGCAGGCCGGGTTTCAGCTCGGCGGTGGGATCGGGCTGGAATTCATCCAGGTTGGCGTACAGGGCGAAGAAGTTGTAGGTGTTCTCCAGGGTGGCCAGCAGCTTGCGGCTGGCTTCCTTGACACCGTCGCGATCGAAGCGGGTGGTGCCCCACACCGGGCTGCAGGTCAGCATGTACCAGCGCAAGGGGTCGGCCCCCTCGGTGCGCATGATGTCCATGGGGTCGACGGTGTTGCCCACGGACTTGGACATCTTCTTGCCCTTGGCGTCCAGGATGAGCTCGTTCACCAGGCAGCTCTTGTAGCTGCTGCGGCCCGTCAGGAAGGTGCTGATGACCAGCAGGGTGTAGAACCAGCCGCGGGTCTGGTCAATGCCCTCACTGATGAAGTCGGCGGGGTACTGACTGGCGAACAGCTCTTTGTTCTCGAAGGGATAGTGGTACTGGGCGAAGGGCATGCTGCCGCTGTCGAACCAGCAGTCGATGACCTCGGGGGTGCGCTTCATGGTGCCCGCGCAACCCTCGGCGGTGCAACCGAATTCCAGGGTGTCCACGTGGGGCCGGTGCAGGTCCAGCGCGGACTGATCGCGCCCCGTCAGTTCCGTCAATTCGGCCCGACTGACAGGCACGTGCTTGTGGTCGCAGGTGTCGCACACCCACACGTTCAGGGGCGTGCCCCAGAAACGATTCCGGCTCAGGGACCAGTCGATGTTGCCGGCCAGCCAGTTGCCGAAACGGCCGGCGCCCACCTCGGGCGGGGCCCAGGTGATGTCCTCGTTGGCCCGGACCAGCTGATCGCGCATCTCGCTGGTCTTGATGAACCAGCTGGGCGTGGCGAAATAGATCAGCGGGTTGTCGCAGCGGTCGTGGAAGGGATAGTCGTGGCTGTAGCTTTCCACCTTCAGCACGCACCCCTGTTCCTTCAGGTGCCGGATGATGGCCGGGTCCGCCTCCTTGACCCGGGTGCCGTGCCAGGGCGTGACCTCGGCGGTGAAACGGCCGTTGCCGTCCACGGGTTTGAAGAAGGCCAGGTTGTTGGCGCGCCCCACCTGGTAATCGTCTTCACCGAAGGCCGGAGCCATGTGCACGATGCCCGTACCGCTGTCCAGGGTGACGAAATCCGCCTCCACCACCACGAAGGCGTTCTTGTCCTCCTCCGGGGCGACGAAGGGCAGCAGCTGCTGGTAGCGCCGGCCCAGCAGGTCGGCACCCTTCAGCTTCTCCAGCACTTCCGTTTCCACCTCGGGATCCAGGATGCCCAGGCGCGCCTCGGCCAGGATCAGGACCTCGGCGCCGTGGCGCACGCGCACGTAGTCGAAGTCCCTGCCCACGGCCAAGGCCACGTTCGAGGGTAGGGTCCAAGGGGTGGTGGTCCAGGTGACGAAGCTCTCGTCCGCATCGACGGCCTTCAGCTTCACGTAGATGCTGGCCTCGTTCACCTCGCGGTAGGCGTTGGCGATCTCATTGCTGCTGAGGGGCGTGGCGCAGACCGGGCAGTAGGGCACCACCTTGTGGCCCTTGTAGAGCATGCCCTTCTGGTGGAACTGCCCCAGGATCCACCACACGGTCTCGATGTAGTCGTTGTCGTAGGTGATGTAGGGATCGTCCAGGTTCACCCAGTAGCCCAGACGGCGGGTGAACTCGTCCCAGTCCTGCTTGCAGGTCCAGACACTTTCGCGGCACTTGTCGTTGAAGGGAGCCAGACCGAAATCCTCGATGGCCTGGGCGCCCTGGATGCCCAGCCCCTTTTCCACCGCGCGCTCCACGGGCAGGCCGTGGGTGTCCCAGCCGGCCTTGCGCACCACGTGGTGGCCGGTCATGGCCTTGAAGCGGCACATCAGATCCTTGCAAAGGCGGGCCATGACGTGGTGCACGCCCGGCATGCCGTTGGCCGTGGGCGGGCCCTCGTAGAAAACCCAGTCCGGACAACCCTCCCGCTGCCGGATGCTGCGCTCGAAGGTCTTGTCCTCTTCCCAGAAGCGGCTGATGCGCTCCTCGCTGGCGGAGTCGTGATACTTGCTGAACAGATCGGGATACAGGGTCATCAGAATTCCGCCTTCTCCAGGAAACCGGTGACCAGGGCCTTCAGCCGGGGCTGAGCCTGGTTGGCCACCTTGATGATAGCTTCGACATTGGCCGGATGCAGATTGTCCGGCAGGCCCATGTCCGTGATGACCTGCAGACCGACAACCTTCATGCCGCCGTGGATGGCCGCCAGATTCTCCGGCACGGTGCTCATGCCCACGGTGTCCGCGCCCAGGACGCGCAGCATGCGGTACTCCGCCGCCGTCTCCAGATTGGGGCCGGCCACGGCCACGAAGACGGCCTTCTTCAGGGGGATGCCCCCTTCCAGGGCCACCTGCTCCATGGTGGCCACATAGCCGCGGTCATAGGGCTGGCTCATGTCCGGGAAACGGGGGCCCAGGCGCTCGTCATTGGGGCCGATCAGGGGGTTGTCCCCCATCAGGTTGATGTGGTCGGTGATGACCACGATATCCCCGCACGCGAAATGGGGATTCAGCCCGCCCACGGCGTTGCTGATCAGCAGGTTGTGGGCCCCAAGGGCCTTCATCACCCGCACCGGCAGGCTGACCTGCTGCATGGAATAGCCCTCGTAGTAGTGGACCCGCCCCTGCATGGCCATGACCCGACGGCCGGCCAGCGTGCCCAGCACCAAGTTGCCCTGGTGGCTGGTGGCCGTGCTTTCCACGAAGTGCGGGATATCTCCGTAGGGGATGACGCAGGCGGCGTCGATTTCCCCACCCAGATCCCCCAAACCGGTGCCCAGCTCCCGGATTTCAGGACTTGGGACAGGCGCCGGACAAGGTAACATGGCCCCCTATCTGCGCCAAGGAAAAAGCGGGAATCGCCTGATTCCCGCTCATTCCCGCCGTTTTTCCCTCCACAGGGAGTCCTGGCTCAGATGCCGATGCTTTCCTTCCCGTCCGTATTCTGGACGGCGGCGGTGACGGTGTCGGCCACGGCGGCGGTGATCTCCGTGATCTCCGTGATCTCGGAGTTGTCAGCATTCTCGGTATGCTCCGTATGCTCCGTGTGCTCGGTATGTTCCGTGTGCCGGGCCATCTCGGCGGGCCCGGCGTGCTCGCCGGACTCGGTGATCGTATTGATCGGCGTGCCGGTCGTCCCGGCGCCCATGATCTCCTTGTCCAGCGCCGCGGCGTTGGCCTTGCCGGCGACCGTGTCGGCCATCTGGAGCAGGCGGGCATCCAGATCGGCGAAATCGTCCTGGTGGGTGTCGATGAACTTGATCTGGGCTTCGGCCAGGCTCTTGAAGCGCGCCAGGTAGGTCTCCTTCTCCTGACGCAGAGAAACCATCTCGCGACGCAGTTCCTCGGTGCGGGCGCGGCATTCCTCCAGGATGCCCTTGGCCTGGAGTTGAGCCTCCTGGATGACCAGTTCACCTTCGCGGGTGGCGTTGTCCCGCGTCTCCTGCACGACGCGCTCGGCGGTCATGAGGGTGTCGCGCAGAGTCCTTTCCATGGTCTGGTATTCGGTGAGCTTGTCGTTTTGCTCGGCCAGGCGTTCGCGCAGGACCTTGTTGTCCATCAGCACCGCCTCGTACTCATCGGCCAGGGTGCCCAGGAAGGCGCGCACCTCGTCACAGTCGAAGCCGCGCACGGCCTTGCGGAAATCCTGCTTGCGTACATCCAGGGGGGTGATTCTCATCTCGGATCCTCCGGTCGCTGTTTCACCGGAGTCCAGGGGGCCGCGCGTTGGGCGCGGTCAGATTCCGGTCACTGAAACGATTCTCATCAGGATCCGAATCAAGAGATATGCCAAAATGGGCGAGAAGTCCATGCCCCCGAAGCTGACCATACCGCGCAGAGGACCAAGGACCGGCTCGGTGACTTTAATTACCATGATCAGCAAATCGTTACGCGGATCGGGGTTCACCCAACTCATGACCACGCGGGCCAGGATCAGCCAGGAATAGACCTGCAGGATGGCCAGCAACAGAACGGGAATGCTCATTTTTCGACTTCCTTGGTCCTTAAACTGTCACCGGCCCCGGGGGCCGAAAATGGCGCTGCCCACCCGGACTAGGGTGGCGCCTTCCAGGATGGCTTCCTCGAAATCCCCGCTCATGCCCATGCTCAATTCCGGCAAAGGCAGGCCCGTTTGCCGGCGGGCTTCCTCGTTCAAATCCCGCAGGGAAGCGAAAACGCCACGCAGAACGCGGGATTCCGCGCCAAACGGGGCCATGGTCATCATGCCGCGCAGATCCAGCCCAGGCAGGGCGGCCGCCTCCAGAGCCGTGTCCAGGGCCCCCGTCATCGGCAGGCCGTCCTTCTGTGCCTCCCGGCCGGCGTTGACCTCCAGCAGAATGGGCTCGCGACGGCCGGCGGCAACGGCCAGCTCGCTCAGCTTGCGGGCCAGTTTCAAGGAATCCACTCCGTGCAACAGGTGGAAGTTCCCCGCGGCGGTCCTGGCCTTGCGGCTCTGCAGGTGGCCGATGAAATGCCACCGCAGGCGGGCCGGATCCAGCCCTTCGGCCCGCAGGCGCGCCTCCAGTTCCGCGCGGCGGTCCAGGGCATCGGGCAGGCGGTTCTCCCCCAGCTCCCACTGTCCGGCCCGGCACGCGGCCAACACCAGGTCGGTGTCGATGCGCTTGCTGACCGCCACCAGACGCACGGCGTCTTCAGCACGGCCGGCACGAGCGCAGGCGGCGGCCATGCGTTCGCGCACCGCTTCCAATCGTTGCCGCGTATCGGGTGTCGGCATACCGGCCCTCTCCTTTCCACCCGGAACCATAACCCCGGCAGGGTTCTGAAACACAAAAAACAAAGCCCCTCCACAGGAGACAAGAAAAAAGGGGCCGCCCCGGAAGGACGGTCCCTCTTTCAATCCCGGATTATTTATGAGTGATCCGGGCTATACCGATGGTCTGTGGCTTAGCGCCACCGCAGCAGCATCGTCGCCGGATCCAGTTCCAGGCTGATCTGGGGGATGTCCGGATTCTCGTGCTCCTTGATCACGTTGACCTTGATGTGGCTGCTTTCGGGGCACAGCTGGATCATCACGCTCAGGAAGTCATCGAAGCGCGCCACGGTGGAGGGCACGCCGCGCTCATCCAGCTCCTGACCCTCACGATGGGTGTTGCTGCTGGTCCAGATCTCGGCCTTCCACTCGGCGGCCAGCTTCCGGACACCTTCGATCTCCCACTCCTCGGAGTTCTCGAAGCGGGGCGTGCCGTCCAGAATGACCATGTCCGGCGAGAAGCCGGTGGCATCTTTCAGGAAGGCCACGCTCTGCTCCAGCTTCTCCAGGCTGAAGTTCTTGCGGTTGTAGACCAGGATCTGGCGGTGGCGCTCCATCTCCAGCTGACGCTGCAGGACGTTGTCCATGTCCAGGCTCTGGCTCATGGCATGGAACACTTCCTCGAAGAAGGCGCTGATGTGCTCCACGGATTCCTTGGTGCTGATGTACAGCACCCGCTTATCCTGCAGCAGCTGGTCCACGGCCAGACCGATCAGGAAGGCCGTCTTGCCCACGCCGGGGCGGCTGAGCACCACGCCCAAATTGCCGGCCCCAAGGCCGCCGCCGATGACTTTATCGAAGACCCGAACCGGGCTGCGGTGGATCATGTTCTTGAAAGGCATTGTCTTTCCTCTTTCGCTTCGGCTCCTGCCGAATGAACCTGAATGCGGCGGCTACTTGTTGCCCGCAGCCTTTTTCTCCTGGTACTTCTTGACGAGTTCCTCGGCCACCTCGCTGGGCGCCGGGGCGTAACGGGCGAATTCCATGGTGAATTCGGCCTTGCCCTGGGTGCTGGAGCGCAGGACACCAGCATAACCGAACATCTCCGCCAGGGGAACATTGGCATCCACCCGCACGAAGCCCTCGTCCTCGGTGGTACCGACGATGACACCGCGGCGCTGCATCAGGGTCTTGATGATGTCGCCCTGGAACTCGCTGGGGCCCTCGATGCTGACCAGCATCAGAGGCTCCAGGGCCACGGGCTTAGCGCGGCTGTAGAACTCGCGCACGGCCGCGCGGCAGGCGGTGGTGAAGGCCATGTCCGAGGAGTCCACCGCGTGGGCGGCGCCATCGACCAGCTCCACCGTCATGCCGGTGACGGGGTGGCCGATGTACTGGCCCTGGTCCAGGCTGGTGGCAAACCCCTTCTCGCAGGCGCCGATGTACTCGCTGGGAATACGGCCGCCGACCACCTTGTTCTCGAAGTGGAACTCGCCGTCTTCGGCGGGACCGAAGCGGCCCTGCACCTTGGCGTACTGGCCGGAACCACCGGTCTGCTTCTTGTGCGTGTAATCGAAGTCCACCCACTGGGTGATGGTCTCGCGGTATTTCACCTGGGGCGCGCCGGTCTCGACCTCGGCCTTGAACTCGCGCCGCATGCGCTCGATGTAGACTTCCAGGTGCAGCTCGCCCATGCCGCTGATGATGGTGTCCCCCGTCTCATCGTCCATGTGGGTGCGGAAGGTGGGATCCTCGCGGGTGAAGCGGCCCAGGGCCTTGGCCATGTTGCTGGAGGCCTTGTTGTCCGCGGGCATGACGGCCAGGCTGACCACGGGCTCGGGCACGTGCATGCTGGAGACGGAAATGCGCTCGCCGCCGGTGAAAGTGTCGCCGCTGGCGCAGTCGATGCCGAAGAGGGCCACGATCTCGCCGGCGTGGGCGGATTCGATCTCCTCCATCTGGTCGGCATGCATGCGGCCCAGACGGCCCACCTTGACCTTCTTGCCGGTGCGGCTGTTGTACAGGTCGTCACCCTTGCGCATGGTGCCGTCGTAGATGCGCACATAGGTCAGCTGGCCGTAGGGCCCCTCTTCCAGCTTGAAGGCGTTGGCCACCAGAGGTTCTTCGTCGCTGTTGCTCAGGACGAACTCCTCCTCCTCGCCGCCGGGCAGCATCTTCAGGGCGGTGTTCTCGATATCCGTGGGGCAGGGCAGGTAGCGCGTCACGGCGTCCAGCAGCAGCTGCACCCCCTTGTTCTTGTAGGCGCTGCCCATGTAGACGGGAGTCAGCTCGTTGGCCAGCACGCCCTTGCGGATGGCGTCGTGGATCAGATCCTCGGTGACGGTCTCCTCCAGGATGGCCTCCATCAACTCGTCGCTGAACATGCTGACGGCATCCAGCATCATCTCCCGCCGGGTCTCGGCCTCGATCTCCAGGTGCGCGGGGATGTCCCCTTCGACGATGTGCTCGCCGTTGTCCCCGTCGAAGCGGTAGGCCTTCATCTTGACCAGGTCCACCACGCCCTCCAGAGCATCTTCCAGGCCGATGGGGATCTGCATCATCACCGCGTTGTGCTTCAGCTTTTCGCGCAGCTGGTCGGTGACCCGTGCGGGGTTGGCGCCGCTGCGGTCGCACTTGTTGACGAAGGCGATGCGGGGCACGTTGTAGCGCTTCATCTGCCGGTCCACGGTGATGGACTGGCTCTGCACGCCGGCCACCGAGCACAGCACCAGGATGGCGCCGTCCAGCACCTTCAGGGCGCGCTCCACCTCGATGGTGAAGTCGACGTGGCCCGGGGTGTCGATGATGTTGATCTCGTGGTCCTGCCACGAGGTGTGGGTGGCGGCGGACTGGATGGTGATGCCGCGCTCGCGCTCCAGTTCCATGGAATCCATGGTGGCGCCCACGCCGTCCTTGCCGCGCACCTCGTGGATGGCGCGGATGCGGCCGGTGTAATAGAGGATCCGTTCGGTCAGGGTCGTCTTGCCCGAATCGATATGGGCACTGATCCCGATATTCCTGATCATGCTCAGGTCTGCACTCATGACTTCATTCCTTCTTGCGGGGGATTTCGGACCCGCCGACGATCTGGGGAGCCGATTTTCGGCATATAAAAAAGCACACGCCTGCCCAACCCACCGAGGTGCGGTTCACAGGCGCGTTCGGGCCGCAATATAATGCAGGTTTTCCAAAATGCCAAAGCCGATCGGATCGGTTGGGCATTTTTTGGTTCATGCCTGAGAAGATACCCGCCGGCGGGTATCACCGGCGGGTATTCCCATTTTCCGGGCCGCGGGGCTCCCGGGGCGGCAAACGCTAGATGGCCCCGTGCTTGCGACCCACCTTCTCGAAAGCGGCCAGACAACGGTCGATCTGCTCGTCCGTATGCGCCGCGGAAGCCTGCAGACGGATGCGCGCCTGGCCACGTGGCACCACCGGGAAGCTGAAGCCGATGCAGTAGATGCCTTCGGCCAGCAGATCCCGGCTCATGCCCTGGGCCACCAGAGCGTCGTTCTCCAGCTTGCGGAAGTGCACCGGCACGATGGCGTGCTGGGGATCGGGCACATCGAAGCCCATCTCCTTCAGCCCCGTGCTCAGCTTGACCTGGTTGTGCTTGAGGGTCTCCAACGGGCCCGGATCCTCGCGCAGGATACGCAGGACTTCCAGGGCCGCGCCGCAGATCATCATGGGCAGGCTGTTGCTGAACAGGTACGGACGGCTCTTCTGCCGCAGCCATTCCACGATTTCCTTGCGGCCGCTGGTGAACCCGCCCAGGGCGCCACCCAACGCCTTGCCCAGGGTCGAGGTGACGATGTCCACCCGATCCATGACGCCGAAGGCCTCGTGGGTGCCGCGACCGGTGGGGCCGACGAAACCCGTCGCGTGGCTCTCGTCGATCATGACCATCGCTTCGTACTTCTCGGCCAGGTCGCAGATTTCCGGCAGCTTGGCCAGGTCCCCGTCCATGCTGAAGACGCCGTCGGTGACGATGAGCCGGTATTCCGCGTCCCGGGCCTCTTGCAGCTTGGCCTCCAGGCTGCCCATGTCCGCATGGTCGAATATGTAGCGCGAGGCCTTGGCCAGGCGCACGCCGTCGATGATGCTGGCGTGGTTCAGCGCGTCGGTGATGATGGCGCTGTCCTTGGCCAGCAGGGGTTCGAAAACGCCGCCGTTGGCATCGAAGGCCGCCGCATAGAGGATGGTGTCCTCGGTGCCGAGGAAGGCGCTGATCTCCTCCTCCAGCTTCTTGTGCAGGGTGGTGGTGCCGCAGATGAAGCGCACCGAACTCAGACCGTAGGCCCACTGGTCCAGGGTCTTCTTGGCGGCGGCCACCACGCGCGGATCCGAAGCCAGGCCCAGATAGTTGTTGGCGCAGAAGTTCAGGACCTTCTTGCCGCCCACGGTGATCTCGGCCCCCTGGGGGGATTCCAGCAGGCGCTCTTCCTTGTAAAGGCCCTGCGCGCGGATCCCGTCCAGTTCCTTCTGCAGCATCTCGCCGAACTTGCCGTACATGACGCCCCCCTTTAGTAGCGCTTGGCCATCTCGTCCAGGGTGACGACGGGCACCTTGTCCGCCCAGCCGGCCTGCCCGAAGGCGATCATGCGGGCCTTGACGACCTCGGCCATGGCCACGCGGGCGGGCTTCAGGTAATCGCGGGGATCGAACTTCTCGGGCTTCTCGGTAAAGAGCTTGCGGATGGCCCCGGTGATGGCCAGCCGGTTGTCCGTGTCCACGTTGATCTTGCGCACGCCGTGCTTGATGCCTTCCTGGATGGCCTCCACGGGCACGCCGTAGCTCTCCTTCAGGTTGCCGCCGAACTCGTTGATGATTTCCACCAATTCGCGGGGCACGGAGCTGCTGCCGTGCATCACCAGGTGGGTGTTGGGCAGGCGGCGGTGGATCTCGGCGATGACGCTCATCTTCAGCACGTCACCGGTGGGCTTCTTGGTGAACTTGTAGGCGCCGTGGCTGGTGCCGATGGCCACGGCCAGGGCATCGCAGCCGGTGTCGGCCACGAAGCGCTCGGCTTCTTCGGGATCGGTCAGGTGCTCGGCGGCCTCGTCCTCGCTCAGGCCGGCGCCGTGGCCGTCCTCGATGCCGCCCAGGCAGCCCAGCTCCGCTTCCACGGTCACGCCCAGGGCGTGGGCCTTCTTCACGACCTGCCGCGTCACGTCCACGTTGTACTCGTAGGAGGCGGGCGTCTTGCCGTCCTCTTCCAGAGAGCCGTCCATCATCACGGAGGTGAAGCCTTGGTCGATGGCGCTGAAGCAGGTCTCGGGGCTGTTGCCGTGATCCTGGTGCATGGCGATGGGGATTTTGGGGTTCAGTTCGGCGGCGGCCAGCATCAGATGCCGCAGGTAGTTGTCGTTGGAATAGGCGCGAGCGCCACGGCTGGTGGTCTCGGTGGCCGCCATCATGATGGCCTGGATCTGCTCCATGTTGTTGACGTTGAAAGCGCCGACGCCGTAACCGTTTTCGGCGGCGTGGTCGAGCATGACGCGCATGGGAATCAGGGGCATGACGGGCTCCTTGGATGAAGGACGGAAAAAGTCGGCCCGGCGTGCGGCCGGGGGCGGCTAATCACACACAGCCAAGCTAAGCCAACGAGGCCTCCGGTACCAGTTTAAAATACCGCCGTCCCCAACGCGCCGGGGGTTTCTGATTGCGCCGGTCCCCCGAAGGGTTATCATGGCTCCCATGAAAAAGTTGCCCCCCATCCTGGCCGTCCTGCTGACGGCTCTGCTGCTGCCGACGTTCGCCGGGTCCGCATGGGCCGCCAAGGCCCCCTTGCGGGTCACCGTCAGCATCTTGCCCCAGGTCTGGTTTGCCGAGCGGATCGGCGGGGACCAGATCCAGGTCCGGGCCATGGTGGGCCCCGGCCACAGCCCCGCCACCTTTGAACCCACCAGCCGGCAGATGGCGGACCTGGAGCAGTCGAGCGTTTTCTTCAGCGCGGGCGTGCCCTTTGAGAACGGATTGCTGCGGCGCATTGCCGGGCTGAAAAACGCCCTCCCGATCCATGGTCCTCGGTCTCAGGGAGGGCATGCCCACCACAACCATGATGGGCGCGACCATCACCACGGCGATCTGGACCCCCACTTCTGGCTGGACCCCATGCAGGCCGCCGCCATGGCCGACACCATGGCCCATGTGCTGGCCGAATTGGACCCCACCCACGCGACGGACTACCGGCAACGCGCGGATAAACTGCGTCAGGAGATGATCGCCCTGCGGAGGGAAATCGAAGGTATCCTGGAACCGGTCCGCGGCCGCTCTTTCTTCGTCTACCACCCCGCTTACGGGCATTTCGCGGCGGCCTTCGGGCTGCGGCAAGAGGCCATCGAAGTCGGGGGCCGAGAGCCCGGTCCGCGGCAGTTGGCCCAGACCATCGAACGGATCAAGGAGCAGGGGGCCCGAGTCATTGTGGTGCAGCCCCAGTTCAGCCGCAAAAGCGCCGAATCCATCAGCCGCGCCACCGGCGCCGTCCTGCTGCCCCTGGATCCCCTCGCGACGGCGTACACCGAAAACCTGCGCCACATCGCCACGGAGTTGGCCACCGCCCTGCAGGGAGAAAAGCCATGAGCGCCACCACGGTCATCCGCTGCCGGGACATGAGCTTCGGGTACGACCGGCGCACCATCCTCAGCCGGGTGAATGTGGAAATCCCCGCCGGGGATTTCGCTTGCGTGGTGGGGCCCAACGGCAGCGGCAAAACCACTCTGCTGCGCCTGGCCCTGGGCCTGCTGAAACCTACCGCCGGCAGCATCGAGGTCTTCGGCAAGGAGCCCGCCCAGAGCGTGCCGCGCATCGGCTACGTGCCGCAGCATCCGAAGCTGGACCCCCTGTTCCCCATCAGC
>PDWJ01003863.1_pt1 | contig 13846 bp, 11 predicted proteins | sample 1430881 | NCBI WGS metagenome assembly PDWJ01 (sample SAMN01162460, study PRJNA174530) | Oral metagenome, whole genome shotgun sequencing project. | biome: Marine environment; feature: Marine mammal; material: Swab sample of the gingival sulcus; isolation source: swab sample of gingival sulcus... | reverse complement strand
GAAATGCTTGAAAACTCCATTAAGAAATATCATAACAAGATTTTAACCGCAGCCGAAGTAATAGACGAACTCATTAAGTTGAGTAAGGAAATTGTAAATGCGGACACTGAGGCCAAAGCAATGGACTTAACTGACTTTGAGTATGCTTTTTACACAGCAGTTTCAGATAATGACAGTGCAAGAGAACTAATGCAAAAAGATAAATTAAGAGAACTTACTGTAATTCTTACTGAAAAAGTAAAAGCCAATGCTTCAATTGACTGGACGATAAAAGAAAGTGTAAGAGCAAAATTAAAAGTAGTAATAAAGCGGACTTTAAGACAATTCGGTTATCCGCCGGATATGCAAAAACTGGCAACAGAAACTGTATTAAAACAAGCTGAATTAATTGCGAACGAGATAACAAATCCATAAACATTGCGCTTTACACTATTAGTGCTCAATGCTATTATAAATTATGATAAAAAGCTTCAAGGATGAGCATACAAGAAGTGTTTGGCAAAGAAAAAAGATAAAAGGTTTTCCGAGTAATATATTAAAAACGGCTAGAAGAAAACTCGGCTTCCTTGAAGATGCTACATGCATAAATGATTTACGTATGCCTCCGGGAAACAAACTGGAGACGCTTAAAGGCAATAGACTTGGTCAATATAGTATAAGAATTAATGATCAGTGGAGGGTTTGCTTTAGATGGGAAAATGGCAATGCCTTTGATGTTGAAATCACTGACTATCATAAATAGGAGAAGAAATTTATGCACAATGATCTGATAGAATTATCAACACCGGGAGAAGTCTTAAAAGAAGAATTTCTAGACCCAATGGGAATAACACCATACGCCCTTGCAAAAAGTATATTCGTAGATCCTCCCAGAATTTCAGCAATTATTAAGGGTAAGCGGAAAATAACAGCAGATACCGCACTAAGATTCTCTAAATTTTTTGGTACCTCAGCAGAATTTTGGATGAATATGCAGACCAGATATGAGCTTGAATTATTAGCAGAAAAACATAACCCCAATATTAATAAGATTACCAGATTTTATAAAGCATCTTAGCAGCAACTATACTGCATCCAGAAACTCTCTGGCTGTGTATATTTCATAAAAAGCCTTTCTCATTTATTTTTTTTATCCATATCAGCCTCTACGTAATAATTTATCACTTTTATACGTATAAACAAAGCTGTTTCGTAAAAAAAAGCGGAGCCCGAATGAGCCCCGCCGGTTTTGCTTTTAGCTTAATTTAGTTGATAATATCCTGATAGTTTTCAAGAAGCGTTGATTCTTCGTTTACAATGAAATTCTTGTTCATCTCCACCCTTGTAACCATCTTGGAAATAAAAAGTTCAGCAACCTTCATTTTGCGTTCCGCATGTTTTGCGTCCCTCATAAAGAGTAATGCAATTACAATGTCTGTCGCCATTTCAACAAGTCTTCTTGAGTGATAGGTTATAATATCCTCTTCTTCAGTTTCCTTTATCTTAATAAGGGTCTTTTCAAAGTCAAGCTTTGCCTTCTCAACCTTCTTAAGAAGCTCAGGACAGTGACTGAAGTCATTACCTTCGATGAAGTCTTCAATATAACGGTAAGCTGTGCCTGATGTTACACCACCAATAGCTGCTACAACCTGAAGCTGAGAGGTACCTTCATAGATGTTGGTAATCCTTGCGTCACGGTAGTGGCGCTCAGCATTGAATTCCTTCATATATCCGGTTCCGCCGTGAATCTGCAGTCCATCGTAGGTGATCTTGTTAGCGGCCTCGGTATTATGAAGCTTTGTCATCGGAGTAAAAAGGTTTGCAAGCCTTGTGTATTTTTTCATTTCAGACTTAACCTCTGCAGCACGCTCGGGCTTGGTCTCTGAAATATGTTCGTAACACTCCTTAAGATCAACAAAGCGTGATGTTTCATATAAAAGTGTCCGGCTTGCTTCAAGAGCAATTTTCATCTCGGTGAGCATCTCATATACAGGCGGGAATTCTATTATCGGCTTGCCGAACTGAATTCTCTCCTGGGCATATTTATATGCTTCACGGTAGGCCGCTTCCGCGATACCGGTTGCCTGGCCTGAAACCATAAGGCGGGCACTGTTCATAAGCCACATTGTATATTTTGTAAGACCGCGGCGTCTCTGGCCGACAAGCTCACATGGAGCGTTGTTAAACTGAAGCTCACATGTGGGAGATCCGTGGATACCAAGCTTGTTCTCAACACGCCTGATGGTCATATGCTCATCACGTTCATAGAGAAAGAATGAAAGACCGCCGGCCCCCTTGGAGCCCTCTTCTGAGCGCGCAAGAACCAGACCGATCTTACCGTTTCCGTTTGTGATAAAACGCTTAACACCGTTGAGGTACCACTTACCGTCATCGCCCTGATGCGCACGGAGGGTAACTGCCTGAAGGTCTGAACCTGCATCAGGCTCGGTCAGAATCATGGCTGAGGTTTCTTCTCCCTTTGCAAGAATGGGAATTATTCTCTGCTTCTGCTCTTCAGAGCCGAATTTATTCAATGTTTCACTTATGTCCTGCTGAAGGCCGAAATTAAGAAAAGAACCGTCAGCCCGGCTCATAATCTCGCCTGCCATCGACATCAGGGTTACCGGACAGTTTAGTCCGCCGTATTTTCTGGGGTTAGCTAGACCCATAAGATCTGCCTGTGCAAGCATATCAAGGGCCATCTGTGTTCCCTTCGCATAGACAACCTCGCCATTAACGAGTTTTACACCCTCTTCATCTACCTCTGCGGCAACAGGCGCCATATATTCACCCGAAATCTCACCTATGAGATTAAGGATTTTTTCATAAGAGTCTTTACAATCTTCGATGTCTCTTGGCGCATGAGCATAGACGTCTTTTTCAGCAAAATCATCCTCTTTCATTGTAATAATCTGATCCAGATCAATATGTTTGAGGTGAAACAGTATATCTTCATTATCTGTTAAAAAGTTTTCCATAATTTGTCTCCTGTCTTATGCCGAAGCTATGCCTTAGCCTTATATGCTTTGATAAACTGAGGAATTACTTCGTTCAGATCTCCGACAATACCGTAGTTTGCAATTCCAAAAATTGGAGCCTCAGCATCAGTATTGATTGCTATAATCTTTGACGAGTCGGACATTCCCGCACGGTGCTGGATAGAACCCGATATACCGCAGGCAATGTAGAGCCTCGGTCTTACGGTTGTTCCTGTCTGACCAACCTGATGTTCCTTGCTTACAAGACCCGCATCAACCGCCGCACGTGAAGCACCGACCTCACCTCCGAGAACATGCGCAAGCTCTTCAATAAGCTGGAAATTCTCTCTGGTTCCTACACCTATACCACCGGATACTATGATCTGTGCGCCCTTAAGGTTAACAGATTTCTCTTCTCTAACCCGTTTAATAATCTCAGTCATAAAATCGGAATTTTCAAGTTCAACAGTCACGGGGGTAATCTTTCCCTTGTAGTCCGCATCAGGTTCTGCCATCTTCATAACACCCTCACGGACCGTTGCCATCTGCGGGGTCTTTTCGGGAGAAACTATTGTGGCGATGATATTTCCGCCGAATGCGGGACGAATCTGGTAAAGGATATTTGAAAACTCTTTATCGCGAATCTTATGATCACCAATCTGAAGATCAGTACAGTCGGCTGTAAGTCCGACCTTAAGATTAGAAGCAATTCTGGGCCCCAGATCTCTACCTGTAGTAGTGGCTCCGTAGAGTACAATCTGAGGTTTTTCCTTTTCGATAATCTGTGTTACAACCTTTGTATATGGAACCGGTGTGTAATGAACAAGTCTCTTGTCTTCAACCATAAAAAGTTCATCAACACCATATGTAATTACTTTCTTTGCCTCAGCTTCCAGCTTATCACCGGCAAGCACAGCTGAAACCTTAACACCGAGCTGATCAGCCAGCTCGCGGGCTTTGCAAACCAGCTCAAGGCTTACATCGGCTACAATACCGTCATCCTGCTGGATAAAGACCATTACTGTATTTTTATTACTCAATTGTCTCTCCTTATCCTATTGTATGATCAGCGATTAGATCATGAACCATCTCGGATATTCCACCCGGAGTGTTTTCTACCATTTTTATATCTCCTGCGGTAAGAACAACCGACTGGATTTTCTTAACCTTTGTTGGAGAACCTGAAAGGCCGCAGGCCTCAACATCTGCCTTTATTGTATCAATATCCCAAAGAGCAAGGTTTACATTGGCGGATACATCAAGATCCATATAGCTTTCATCAAACTGTTCAGTACTTACATCAATTGAGGCATTTTTGTAGGCAAGCATCTTGATTGCTGACGGCGGCCTTGGTGTATAGCCTTCATCGGTGAAGGTTAAAAGAACCGGAAAGCCCGATTTTACAATCTCAAATCCGCCCTCAATAGAACGTGTGGCTTCAATGGTTTTCTTTGCTGAATCAATTGTATTGATCTCGGAAACACAGGTAATCTGGTTTATTCCGAGTTTTTCGGCTGTCTGAGGCCCTACCTGAGCGGTATCACCGTCAATGGCCTGTCTTCCGCAGAAGACCATATCCACATTGCCTATTTTTTCTATTGCGCATTTTAACGCGTATGAGGTAGCCAGTGTATCGGCTCCTGCAAATCTCCTGTCTGATATCAATGCAACAAAGTCTGCTCCGCGATAGAGAGACTCTTTCAAAACCTGAACAGCCGGCGGCGGCCCCATAGTCAGAACATTAACTTTAGTATCCGGATACATATCCTTTACAGTCAAAGCTGCTTCAAGCGCGTATAGATCTTCCGGATTAAAAATAGCGGGAAGGGCTGCTCTGTTAACAGTTCCATCCTCTTTCATTGCGTCACCGGTAACATTAGCTGTATCCGGCACCTGTTTAACAAGAACGACGAGGTTTAAACCCATCCTTTCCTCCTGGTATTTCGATATTATTCGAGGCTCTTTCAAAACTCAGAGAGTTTTTGAAAGAGCTTCCGTAATGTACGTGAAGAAAAAATTACAACTTGCTATGCAATATATAATTACTTAAAGTTGTAATTTTTTGCTTCAAAGCTGCTTTCGAAACTAACCGAGTTTTGAAAGCAGCTGATTGTTGTATAATAAGGGGAAATCTGCTGATATTCAAGAGTAAAATCGGCCATTGGCCGATAAATTTTAAAAGTTTTTATAAATTTAGCAGTTTTTCCGCAAAAAGTCGCCCAATAATAAAACTTGAAATACACCCGCTATTGAAAAATAAGGGCATAATGTCCCTAAATTTCATCCAGCAGATGTAATTTTTTTACAGAATCAATTACCAGCTTTTTCTCAGCATTGGAATTATCAAAGAGTTCTTTTTGTTTTTCATTTAATTCTGAATTATATTTTGATTCTATTAATATTTTGTCTGATGTAAAAAAATCTATTTCGGCTCCGTCCTCATACAGATAATATAATTCTTTTTTGTTTCTAAGCTTTAAATAGATATAATTCTCAAAATAGCTTCCTAAGTCCCTATGCCCCATGAATAGATGTTTTATACCCAAATCACAGGCATATATTTTTTTTGCTGATAATAATCTTTCGTTTGTTTTTCCCCACCTTGGTAAAAGATGGATCAGGAAGGTTTCTTCAAAATAATTCAAGTATCGCTTTGCTGTGTCGGGTGATATTTTTAATATATTACCTATTTTATTTATACTCAGCTGTTTTCCGCTTCTTTCCATTAAGAGGGTATAATAATCTCTAACCAGTTGATGATTTTTTAATCCATGGTATGCGGTTATATCTTTTTGAATTATATCATCGATTAGATTCATCAAATATTCTCTATTTGGGCTTAAGACATTTTCCGGCAGACCGCCTGTTTTTATGAAATCATTAAAGTAGGTTTCATTTAAAAGATCATCTCGTTTTTTTACATTAATTTTTTTAAATAGTTTATATTCTTCAAAATCAAGCGGCTTTACTTCAAGGATTATTGATCTTCCGGTTAGAAAAGCCTTTTTATCTCTTAATAACGAGCTTGAAGATGATGTGGCAAAAATTTTTACATTATATTTATCATATAAATTTTTGAGCTGCTGATGATAATCCCTTTGATAAGTTATTTCATCAAAAAAAACATATATTTTTTCTTCGACTCTTATTTTGTGGATTTTTTTATATTCATCTAAAATATCAAATAAACTCTTATTATGTAAAAGATAATCATCCACACTTACGTAAAGGATATTCTTCTTATCAACCTTTTGATTAAGTAATTCTTTAATTATAATTTTGATTAGGGTTGTTTTACCAACCCTTCTCAGGCCTGTAAAAAAAATAATATGCTTGTTTTCAATGTTTGCTTTAAGAAAATTTATATATTGTGACCTTACAAATATATTTTTGAGATCAAAATCATCCTCCCACCAGGGATTATATTGATATAACAGATCTTCCATGCCATTATTATACGATACTATCGTATAATAATCAAGTTTTTTATACGATAGCATCATATAACATTCAGGCTTTTTAGACGATGGTATCGTATAGTTTTTGCTGTTGGGTTTGCCCAAATTGAATTTTCTTGACAATCGGGAGTTAAAAAAACTAAACTTGAACATCTATTTAAAGCCTTTATATTTATAGGGGCTCTAGCCTATACTGCCGGAGAACGGATGATTATATTAATCCATTTTATCATTGTATTTACTGCCTCAACAGCCGGAGCGATAAGCGGGATAGGCGGAGGGATAATTATAAAACCCCTTCTGGATGCCATAGGACTTTTTGAAATTGATACGATAAACTTCCTTTCAGGCTGTGTGGTACTATCAATGTCGGGTGTATCTATTGCGATGAGCCGAAGGGCGGAGGTATCGATTAAACGGAAAATCGGGAGCCTGCTTGCCGCAAGCGGAGTTACCGGCGGACTTGTAGGAAAATATCTTTTCATCCTTGCATTGAATACATTCACTGATTTAAAACTTCTGCAGACAGTTCAGTCAGCGATCTTTATTTTTCTTACAACCGGTGTTCTGATTTTCACAATCATGAAGAAACGAATCAAGCCAAGGCATATGGAAAATGTGCCGATCTGTTTGCTGACCGGAGCTGTTTTAGGGCTTATCGGCGCCTTTCTCGGAATTGGGGGCGGCCCAATTAACCTTATGGTGCTGTATCTGTTTTTTTCAATGGAGCCAAAGACTGCTGCAATTAACTCACTCTTTGTTATATTCTTCTCGCAGCTTTCAAGCCTTATACTGACAATTTTGGGAGGCCATATTCCTGAAATAAGCGCGCCTGTACTGGCTTTTATGATTTTAGGCGGAATATCAGGCGCATTTACAGGCTCGAAAATATCCCGCAGAATGACAGATAATCATGTAGAAAGGCTATTCATCATTGTTCTTATCGTGATAATAATAATTTCGATACGAAATACCACCTCATAAAACGAATGCCGGATGTCCGCCGTCAGAATAATCATTTCTAAAACTATACATAATCTTATGTTCTATATACCAACCTTCGTAAATCCCCATTTATCATTGACTATATGAACATTGTTAATTATATTCGATTATTAATGGCACATAATAGAGAAATTATGCTTAGAGAGGCTCCGGTCAACAAGGCCATAATATCAATGGCCATACCGGCAATTATCGGTATGCTGATCAGTGCCTTCTATAATATAATCGACGCCCTCTTTGTGGGTATGCTTGATGACACAGCCTCACTTGGCGCGACAGCGATTATGTTTCCGGTTTTCCTGCTTATATCTGCTGTTGGTATGACATTCGGGACGGGAACAGCATCTGTCATTTCACGAAAACTAGGCGGCCAGAAAAAAGAAGAGGCGTGGGAGGCTGCATCAACGGCCTTTTTTACAACATTGGCTGTAGCTGTTATCTTTGTAATTGCAGGCAATATCTTTATAAAACAGCTTCTGATACTTTTTGGTTCTACCGAAACAATTCTTGAAAAATCTAAAATATACGGTTCAATAATAATAAGCGGCTCAATATTTCAGATGCTGAATATGTGCATGAGCGCTATGCTAAGGGCTGAGGGAGCCTCAAAGATAAGCGGTTCTGCCCTTGCGTTCGGTGCAGTTTTAAACATCATTCTGGATCCGGTTTTTATGTTTGTGCTGAACATGGGACTTGCAGGTGCCGCATGGGCCACATTGGCAAGCAGTCTGGTTAGTACGGTTTTTCTTTTAAGCTTTTATATCAGAAAGAAAACAATTATCCGTATAAGTCCCAAATTCTTTAAACCTTCTGTAGGTATCTATGCCCAGATAATGAAGATAGGTATTTCAACATTCTTACGGCAGGCATTGAATAGTTTTGCTATGGCAATGCTCGCAAATGCCGCGGCCCCCTTTGGAGACAGCGCGATAGCGGCAATAGGGATTACGCTAAGGGTTATTATGGTGCCGATGCTTGTCCTCTTCGGCTTTGGACAGGGTTTTCAACCGCTTGCAGGGTATTCATGGGGAGCAAAGAATTACACAAGGATCCGCAAGGCGGTGAGTTTTTCATTGAAACTGACTTCGGGCTTTTCTGCGGCAGCCGCGGCTATCCTTTTTGCGGGAGGCAGCCTTATTGTGTCAGCCTTCTCAAATGATCCGGAGGTAATCAGCAGGGGGTCCCTGTTTATGCGCATGAATGTGATAATAATGCCCTTTGTGGGTTTTCAGCTTGTATACTCATTTCTGTATCAGGCATTGGGGCGCGGCAAACCCTCACTGCTGCTTTCAGTGGCAAGGCAGGGACTGTTTTTTATTCCGATAGTTTTAATCGTACCTAAATACTTCGGACTAAACGGTGTTTATATTTCGCAGCCTCTTGCTGACGCTCTTACAGCGGCATTGACTCTGTTTATGGGAATAAAGATTTCAAGAGAACTTAAAACACTTGAATCAGCTCAGATAATATCCGGTTAGTTATAAAATCTGTCCTGTGAGGATCTTTATTAACCTTCTATGTTATTCATGATTTATATATAATAGCGGAATGAAAGCCAGCATTATTACAATAGGGGATGAGCTTCTCATCGGTCAGATCATAAATACAAATTCGGCATGGTTGGGAGCTGAATTAACTGCCGCCGGATTTTCTGTTGAAAATCATATTTCGATTTCAGATAGTGCCGAGGCAATAAAAAAGGTACTTGAACTGCATCTTCCAGGGAACGATCTTCTGATTTTTACAGGAGGCCTTGGCCCGACAAGGGATGATATCACAAAAAGGGTTCTTGCTGACTACTTCGGATCAAGACTGATTTTTTCCGAAGAGGCATTCAGGGATGTTGAGGCTGTAATCAGCAAGTATGGTCTGTCGATGAATCCCAAAAACAGGGATCAGGCTCTATTCCCTGATAACGCAAAACTTCTGCATAACCATCACGGCACAGCCCCGGGAATGTGGTTTGAGCAGGATAACAAGGTTATAATAGGCCTGCCCGGTGTACCTGGGGAAATGAAGGGAATTTATAATGATTATCTAAAATCTGAACTGGTTAAATATTTTTCACTTCCTAAAATTATTTATAAAACAATAATGTGTACCGGGATTGCCGAATCAAAGCTTGCTATAGAACTTTCAGAATGGGAAAAGGCCCTTGATGACAGTATAAGCCTTGCGTACCTCCCCTCACCCGCCCATATCCGCCTCAGGCTGGGTTCATCAGGGTCAAGCCGTGATGAGGTTGAGCAGCGGATTAATAAAGAGATTGACTCTCTTTGGAAGATCATTCCGCAGTATATCTATGGATACGACAATCAATCTATCGAAGAGGTGCTGGGAAGGATGATCGAAGAACGGGGCGCAAAACTTACTGCGGCAGAAAGCTGTACCGGAGGGGCAATAGCAGCGGGGATAACTGCAATCCCCGGATGCTCTAACTGGTATAATGGCGGGGTGGTTGCATATTCCAATGAAATAAAGAATAAAGTTCTTGGAGTAAAAGCTGAAACACTTGAAAAATATGGAGCTGTAAGCGGAGAAACAGTAGAAGAGATGGCCCGGGGAGCCTGCAGGCTATTCAATGCGGACTACTCGGTTGCCGTATCAGGAATAGCCGGACCCGACGGAGGCACAGCGGAAAAACCGGTAGGAACCGTCTGGATTGCCGCAGCCGGCCCGGACTTTCTTGTAAAAGAAAGATTTGTATTCGGTAAAGAGCGGGGTCTTAATATTATCCGCTCAAAGGCAGCGGCATTGAATATGCTTAGAAGGGCAATAATTGGTAACAACGGCTGAATAGATGTCAATAAATATAGAAACACAACATCAAACAGGATACTACCTGAAAAGAATTATCGTTTTAGGATTACCCCTCCTTGCCGGCAGGCTGTCGCATTTCTCGCTGCAGATTGCCGACTCAATAATGCTGGGCCATTTTGGAGATGAAAGCCTTGAGCTTGCAGCCCTCGCTGTCGCCGGCATGTTCTTCTGGGCTCTAAACACCCTGCTGTGGCCGCTGGCAAGCGGCGTTCAGGCAATTGTAACAAGACGTACAGGGGCCGGCGGGGAATCCGCGAAAAGTGAAAACCTCGGCATGATAATGGATCAGGGCCTCATTGCCTCGGTATGTTTTGCTGTTATTGCCTTTTCCCTGTCTTTTTTGACAGGCCCTTTTTTCAAACTGATCATTAATAATGATGCCATAATTGATCTTTCACTTGATTATATGAGTATTATGCGCTGGGCATTTTTTCCGGGCGGGATTCAGATAATTATAATGAATTTTTTCAGCTCTATTCATAAAACCCGTTATTCAATGATAACCAGTCTGCTGTCAAATATATTAAATATTATACTTAACTATATATTAATATACGGCAAATCAGGCCTTCCATCAATGGGAATAAGGGGAGCGGCCCTCGGCTCAGTTATTTCAGTATGGATTGGTCTTTTTTATATTTTATTTGTTGCGTTAAAAAAAGAGCATATAAACAGGTATAGATTTTTTCATTCACGTAAAATAGATTTAAACATAATAAAAAATATCGTTCGAATCTCAATGCCTACAGCCATTCAGAACATACTCGCCATGCTGATAATGCTGTTTTATGAGGCCATGGTAGAAAACATAGGGGCCGTCTATCTTGCTGCAACCCATATTGTTCTGTCATTTTACCGTATAAACAAGACTGTTGTAGGAGGTTTTTCAAACAGCACCGCAATCCTGATCGGAAACGCTCTTGGGGCCGGTGATAAAAAAACTGCCAAGACCATAATTCACGCAGGTTATCTTATTGGGGTAATAGTCGGGCTGATAATATTCGGATTGGTTTTCATATTTCCGACAACAGTAGCTGCTCTATTTGTTTCAAAAGGGCCGACATTCTACGCGGCATCTACTGCACTTCACTTTTTTGCGGTATTCTTTTTCTTTGAGATCTTAGGTTTTACACTTGAAATGGTTTTCATAGGTAACGCATGGGGCAGATTTGTTCTGTTTTCAGAGTTTACAACAAATGTACTTTTTATAATAGTTTTCACATTCATAACAACCCGCATACTTGGTATGGGAATAAATATGGCATGGCTTGGATTCGGGCTTTATCAACTTGCACACTCAGTTTTGCTGCATATAGGATATAAATCAGAGCGGTGGATGCATGCAAGGGTTGATTAGCTTAATTCTCAGATAAAAAAGGACTATTTTTTAATATTCCCCTTATACCTTAAACTTTTTCATCTCCGTCGAAAGCTTATTTATACTTTCAGTATTTTTATGTGCCAACCCATTTACTTCCTGTATCGAATTATTTATCTGGACAGAGGCCTCCGACATTTCATTCATACTGTCTGTTATAATGCGGGTAAGCTCATTCAGCTTAAGCATTTCATTTGCGACCCTTTTACCGCCTTCAAGCATTTCTACAGAATCACTCTTAACATCACTTGTTACCGTATTTATATCCTTTATTGCGATAAGGACTTCCTTACTGCCGTGTTCCTGCTCTTTCATTGCTTCCATAAGGCGGCTGCTCATTTCTTTTACTTCATTGGTAAATTTTAAAATAACTTCAAATTTTTCTTCAACGTTCTTTGAAGAATCGGCAAGGGTTGATATCTCATCACTCAGATTCTCAAGGGTTTCAGTTATTGACCTTCCCTGTGAGCTTGATTCTTCGGCAAGTTTGCGGATTTCATCGGCTACTACCGCAAAACCCTTTCCGGAATCTCCCGCATGAGCAGCCTCAATTGCGGCATTCATTGCAAGTAAATTTGTCTGGCTTGCGATATTCTGAATTACCGTTGATGCCTCTAACAAACTTCCTGACTCTTCAATAATTTTCTGTGTAACAGCATTAGTACTGTTAATGGTTTCTCTGCCCTCATCAGTTGCGGAGGAAAGATGATTTATTGAGTTATCCGTTTTTTCAAGGGTTTGGGTAACAGAGGCAATGTTTGCTACCATTTCTTCAATTGCTGCCGATGACTCTGTAACACTTGCAGCCTGGTTCTCTATGCTGTGATTAAGCTGTGTAATGGTATTCATGATCTCATCCATTGTAGCAGATGTTTGATTAACACCTGAGCTTTGGTTAACCGCCTGCTGTTTCACCTCTTCTACATTTGAATTGATCCAATTAATTGCATTTGCAGTTTCTGTCATATGGGTTGAAAGGGCTTGTCCTATTTCATATAGATCTGATGTATTGTTTTTTATCGCAAGAACGAGCTGACGGAATTTTTTTACGGTTGTATTAAAGTTAATAGACATTTGTCCTATTTCATTCCTGGATGTAACCTTCATCTGCTTTGTAAGATCACCCTTTCCAAGTTCAGACAGGATAGCGGAGGTTTTTGATACAGGCTTTATTATTGCCCGGCTTAGAAATATTGCAAAGAAAACAACAAAAAATGCGGCCAATGATATTAAAACAATTGCCAGCCTCTCATAGAAGAAAAGTCTCCTATTCGCCTTGTTTATTTCATTTGTTGTTCTTTGATCCAGCTCATAAAAAAAAGTGTGAATCGGTTTCATTATTTTTGCTACTTCTTTGTGATATTTATCACAACTAAGAATTCTAATGGCAAATTGATCAACTGTTTCTGAATTCCGCATTTCACAGATCCCCTCAACATATGCTTTCTTTTTTACAGATTCCATTGCCTGCTTTTCAATACTTACAAGATTATTTGACAGCGCGGTTGATTCTTCCAGAAGTTTTATTTCATCATCAGTACAACCGAATTCTTTTAATAGATCAATTTGACTTATAGTTCTTCCGGGAAATGTTTTTTTATTAACTGTACCCGGACGTGGTATTATTCCGGAACGCCATTTAATGATGTTGTTATACTCATCTGCGTATTTTTGCTCTCCGCCGGTAATGACATAAAGACGGCATGTACGAGTCAAATCCTCCGAACTCTGCTTTAGTTCATTAGCAATAAGGAATGAAACCTCTTTTTTCTCAAGAAGATTAATAAGCTGCGTACTTTGATTTTTGACAATCAAAAATATAAGAAGAGAACCAAATAATAACGCAATAGTGAGAAATATGGTTAAAGATGCCATAATTGTGAATTGAGATTGGAGGCTCTTTCCACCCGATTTACCAGCAGTACCAATCTCCGGATTCACGGTTTGGTTATTAGCCCCTTGATCCACATTTTCCATAAACTACTCCTCCAGATAACAGTAAAACCATCTTTTTTATTTGTAACTCTTTTGTAAAAAGATAACCAATCTAATTTTTCTGTTTGAACTTTGAGTATCAAAAATGCCGATTCTGTAAAAATATGTAAGGTATAAACATCCTTGGCTGCTTATTAAGAAAAGTATGAATAACTGGAGAAAAGAATTGCTTGCTTGCTTGCTTGCTTGCTTGCTTGCTTGCTTGCTTGCTTGCTTGCTTGCTTGCTTGCTAA
>PDWJ01003861.1_pt1 | contig 13847 bp, 12 predicted proteins | sample 1430881 | NCBI WGS metagenome assembly PDWJ01 (sample SAMN01162460, study PRJNA174530) | Oral metagenome, whole genome shotgun sequencing project. | biome: Marine environment; feature: Marine mammal; material: Swab sample of the gingival sulcus; isolation source: swab sample of gingival sulcus... | reverse complement strand
ACTGTGAATGGCGTAACCTACTGGCGCCAAACGACTTTTCCGCCATATTCCGCCCCATTCCGCCCCCCTTACTTTTGTCAGTACTCATAAGGAGCCACATCGCACCTCCCACCTCGCGTCGCGCATGACGCGACGTTTGTCGCGACAACCTGGCAGCGGCTTGAGTGAATTCGAGTAAATCGTTTGCATGTTGAGCATTTGCGATCTGGTACGCTCACTGCATAGATTGGCAACGACACAACCACCGCGAGGCGCGGATAGCGTATGGGACAAAAGAGAGGACCGATGGAGATCAAGACTTACTTCGACGAGCGGACCTTTACCCTGACCTATGTCGTCTACGATCCCCAGACCAAAGACGCCGTCGTGATCGATCCCGTGATGGACTATGACCCGGTCGGCTCCAAGGTCTTCACAGAGTCGGTCGATGACGTCCTCGCGTTCGTCGACAGCGAGCAGCTGAAGCTGCACTACATCCTTGAGACTCACGCTCACGCCGATCACCTCTCCGGCGCGCAGCTGCTCAAGGAGCAGTATCCAGAGGCCAAGTCGGTGATCAGCAAGCCCATTCGCGTGGTGCAAGAGACCTTCAAGAAGGCCCTCCAGCTCTCCGACGACTTCCCAACCGATGGCAGCCAGTTCGATCTCCTGATGGAGGACAACCAGACGCTCGAGGCAGGCACGATGAAGATCGAGATGATCTACACCCCCGGTCACACCCCGGCCTGCGGCACCTATAAAATCGACGACGCGATCTTCACCGGCGACGCGCTCTTCATGCCCGATATGGGCACAGGACGCTGCGATTTTCCGGCGGGGAGCGCGGAGGACCTCTACCGCTCGATCAAAGAGCGCCTCTACACTCTCCCCGACGAGACCCGCGTCTTCGTCGGTCACGACTATATGCCGGGCGGCCGTGAGCTGGCCTACGAGACGACCATTGGCGCCGAGAAGGCGGAGAACATCCAGCTCAAGGGCGACACCTCGCAGGCCGACTTCGTCACGTTTCGTCAGGAGCGCGACGCCACCCTCGCCGCGCCGAAGCTGCTCTTCCAGAGCATCCAGGTCAACATCGACGCTGGCCACCTGCCCCAGCCGGCCTACCTGAAGATCCCGATCAACATCTTCCGCCCGGCGGGGAGCCTGAGCAAAGAACAGAAGGGCGACGTCAAACTCGACAGCGTGTAGCTCAACATCCGCTCGGTCGACTGGTCGAAGACCTGCTTGCGCTGGTAGAGTCAGCCAGATGGTATCGATAGATGTCCAGCGTCGAGTGAATGGGCTCGCCACACCATGTTTGCACCGATGCGGCCCCGTGGTCGCGTTCGTCTCGAGCCTCGTCCTTGGCTGGTCGATGACCGCCTCGGCCAAGCCCTCAAAACCCCAGGCAGCCAAGCCCCAGCCAGCCAAGCCCCAGCCAGCCAAGCCCAGGGCAGCCAAGCCCAGGGCAGCCAAGCCCCAGGCAGCCAAGCCCCAGGCAGCCAAGCCCAGGGCAGCCAAGCCCAGGGCAGCCAAACCCAGGGCGGCCAAACCCAAGGCCGCTGTCGATGACCCCGCATTCAAGCCAACCTCGGCACCGTCGAGCCAGTCTTCGAAGGCGCGGCTGATGCCCGAGGCGACCCGCGCGTTGAAGGTCGGCGTCGCCGGCAGCGCGCCGTTCCTCCTCCCCGGCTCCGCGCCCCGCGGGCTCTCCATCGACGTCTGGAAGGCCCTCGCTCGCCGCATCGCCGCCCCCTTCTCGATCAAGCGCTACCCCAACGTCAGGGCGTTGCTGCAAGCGGTGGTCGACAAGCACCTCGACGTGGGCGTCGGCCCGATCAGCATAACCGCCGAGCGCGCCGAGCGCCTCGACTTCACCCAGCCCTACTTCCGCGCGAGCATCGGCCTGCTGGTGCCAGTCACGCCGATCTCGACCTGGGCGCGGATCCGCCCCTTCCTCAGCCGCGCGTTTCTCCTCGGCTCACTGACCCTGCTCCTGATCCTCTTTCTGGTCGGCAACCTGATCTGGCTGGTCGAGCGCAAGAAAAACCCCGAGCACTTCCCACCAGCCTGGCTCCGCGGCATCGGAAATGGGATGTGGTTCGCGCTGGTGACGATGACCACCGTGGGTTACGGCGACCGCGTGCCGATCACCCGCGTCGGCCGCTGGATCAGCGGCGTCTGGATGCTGATCGCGATGGTCACCGCCTCCTCGTTGACCGCCGGCATCGCCACCGCCCTGACCCTCTCGCAGATCAGCAACGGCGACATCTCCACGCTGAAGCAGGTCAAGCGGCGGCGCGTCGCAGTGGTCAAGGGCACACCGGCGGTCGCGCTGGCTCGTCGCTATCGAGCGCAGCTCTTGGTGGTCGACAGCAAAGAACGCGCGATCGAGCTCGTCGCGCGCAAGCAGGTCGACGCTGCCCTCTACGACTATCCCGTGCTGCAGCATCACCTTGCCCAACACCCGGAGCTGCCGCTGACGGTCTATCGCACCAAGACCCGCGGCGACCACTACGGCTTCGCCTTGCCCCGCGGCCACGAGCTGCGAGGCCAGCTCAACGTCACGCTGCTGCAGATGCGCGAGACGCTCGGGCTCCAGGCGATCACTCGCCGCTGGAAGCTCGAGAGCCACGAGTGATTCGAGTGCTCCGGCACAGGCCTCTCGTTGCCCTTCGCAACACGAACGCGAGATCGTGTACGACGGAGGAGGCAACGGTCCGCCAAGGACGTCACTCGACGGCTACCGTCGCTCGCTCGCTTCCTTGGCCACGTCGCGCTTGATGTCGCGTTCTCGCACCGCGTCTCGTTTGTCGTGCAGCTTCTTGCCCTTGCCGAGCCCGAGCTCGACCTTGGCCCACCCCTCTTTGAAGTAAATCGACAGCGGGACGAGGGTGTAGCCGCGCTCGCGCAGCTTCACCGTGAGGCGCTTGATCTGCTGCTTGTGGATCAGCAGCTTCCGCTCGCGCATCGGCTCGTGGTTGTTGTAGCTGGCGTTCTCGTAGGGCGAGATATGGCATTTGAGCAGCCAGAGCTCGCCGCCGCGGATCTCTCCATAGGCGTCGCCGAGGTTGACGCGGCCCTCGCGCAGCGACTTGACCTCGCTGCCCCGGAGCACCATCCCCACCTCGAAGCGATCCTCGATGAAATAGTTGCGGAAGGCCTGCCGGTTGCGCGTCACGGTCTTATGGCCCGGCTTGTCGCCGCCGCTCTTGCCTCTCTTGCCCATCGTCTGGCGACGTTAGCAGCGACCGGCGCTTTTGCAATGGCCTCACGCGCCCGAGGCACCTTAGGAGCTTCCCCACACATTCGGGACCGAGCCGGTGCTGAGCGGACGCGCCGCTTTCGTAGCCGACGAAACGAGCCATTTCGTAGCCGACAAGACGAGCCATACGGGCGGCACGGCGAGCTTTCTGAGGTATAGAAAGCGGCCCGGCGACGAGAGGGATTTGTCGGGGTGCTCTTAGAGCTGCGAGCTACGCTGGTGACCGAAGCTCGGCGCGAGCGAGCACCACGGCGACCACTGACACCGCGCCATGAGCCAGCAGCACCCGCGCAGCGGCGTCCAGCGTGGATCCGGTGGTCGCCACGTCGTCGACGAGGAGCAGGCGCTGCCCCTCCACCCGAGAAGGTCGAGGCACAGCGAAGGCGCCATGCACGTTCGCCCGCCGCTCGGCTAGACCGAGCCGGGTCTGGCTTGGGGTGTCCCGGCGACGTGAGAGCGCACCGCACTCTAGTGGCCGCTTGAGGGCACGCGCCAGCGGGCGAGCCAGCAGCGCCGCCTGGTTGTAGCCACGCTGGGCCAAACGTCTCCGATGGAGCGGCACCGGCAGCACCCGATCCAGCGCAAGCTCCCGGAGCGGAGCCACCGACCAGAGCCGGGCCAGGGGGCCGGCCAGCTCGGTGCGATGTTCATACTTCAGCCTACCGATGGCGTCGGCGAGGGGGCCGCCATAGAGCCACGGCGCATGGAGCCGCGCGAAGGCCGGTCGCAGCGCGCGGCATCGCGAACAACGACGGCGACCGCCCGGCTCGGCGCAGCGCGGACAAGGCTGCTCTGGCGCGACGAGGGCGACCTCACAGACCGCACAGAACGCCGAGCCCGCCGCCACGAGGGCATCACACGCGACGCAGCGCGGCGGCAACACCAGGTCGAGAAGCCCCGAGAGAAAATGCCCCGAAGCACGAAGGAGGCCGAAGGGCATGGCCTTTCGCGACATGCTCGGTTATCGGCCCACGGCGACGGTTGTTGCGCAAGGATCGCGTTGACCATCAGCGCGGCTCCGTGCTACGCACAGATTGGTAGGCCAATATGTCGATACCATTGGCGAAAGACGTCGCCCTCGCCCTCGCCCTCACGTCGCTGACGGGCTGCGCCAGCTCCACCGCGACGCGGACCAACAGCAGACCGGCGACCAAACCCGCCGCGATACGACCATCCGGCGACAAGCCCTGCGCCCCCTCGGTCAAGAAGGAAGGGGCCGATCCGGCGAGCGAATTCCTCGACCTGGACGCCTGCCCAGCCTCGTCTCCGAGTGACAAACCCGCCTCACGTCCTGTGAGTGTATCCAAGACGCCCTGAAAGGCGCGCACGAGAGATAGCGATGGCAGCTCATACCGCTCTATCCAGCTTGTCTTGGGGAGAACTCCTCGACCAGGCTCACGAGCTAGGACTGCCGACGAGCGCCCTCGACGGGCTATCTCCGCGCGAGCTGATCGATCTGCTCAGACGGGAACGAAAGCGACGGGAACGAAAGCGACGGGAACGGCGCCTGAATCACGGCGACCTGGTGGTCGATCGGCGTCACGCCGCAGCGAGGCAGCTCAACGCTGCGCCGAAGAGCACCCTCACACACTCGGGACCGAGCCGGGTGCCGAGCTGCCGAGCCGATCTCGTAGCCGAAGACATGAGCCATACGGGTGATCTGGCGAGCTGTCTGAGGCCTAGAAAGCGGCCGGCAGTGCTGTACCCGGCGACGGCTGGGATTTGTAGGGATGCTCCTAAGGGGCCCGATGGGCAGCCGCTGCCGGCGACCGTCGCCCAGCTCCCCCCCTCACCGCTGGTCCTCGATGAGCAGCTGGTGCTGCTCTGCCGCGACGCCCAATCGCTCTTCTGCTACTGGACCCTCGATCCGACCCGCCTCGCAGAGGCTCGCGAGCGCGCTGGAGGAGGCCAGCTCGTGCTGCGGCTCAAAGATCTCGAGGCACCGGAGGCCACCAGCGAGTTTGCCTGCCAGGCCTGGGCTCGAAGCTTTTTTCTGCCCGTCCTGGCGCCTTCGCGGCGGGTCCGCCTCGAGCTCGGTGTGCGCGCCGCAGATGGTAGCTGGCATCAGCTGCTCGGCTCCAACGCGGTGACCACGCCAGCGGGCGCACCCTCGGCGTCGGGCGAGCCACGCGCCGAGCACGGACCCGCCAGCGTCCCGATCCCGGCGATCCGCGTCGGCGCTCGCGCTGATTCGCCGATCCCACACCCAGACGATCCCCCCGTCGGCATCCCGGCTGCGGTGATCCCGACCGCACCAGCCGACACCCCGGCTCCCGACCTGCTCGTGCCGCAGGCGCTCGTCGGTCCGGGGCCGCTGGTGATCGGCGAGATCGACGAGGACGCACGCGAGCGCCGCCCGCTGCCCGCGTGGCTGCTGCCAACCGGCGCGGAGGCGACCGACGAGCTCTCCGACCGCACCTCGAGACTGCTGGCCCTGAGAAAGCAGCTCAGGGGGAAGGGTCCGACCGCGCTCGGAGCCTCCGAGCACCTCGGTGCAACAGAGCGCTCTCTAGGCGCCTCGGAGAGGCTGGGCACCGCGACCGCCCAGAGCGCAAGAGAGCAGCTCTCGACGATGGAGCTGCCGGCCGCCGATGACGCTCGCCTGGCGCTGGTGCTCCACGCTCACCTCCCCTTCGTGCGTCACCCCGAGCACGAGGTCTTCCTCGAGGAGGAGTGGCTCTACGAGGCGATCAGCGAGACCTATATCCCGCTGCTCTCGCTCTGTGAGCGCCTGGCCGCCGAGCAGCTGCCCTACCGCCTGACCCTCGCCCTCTCGCCCACCCTGGTGGCGATGCTGCGCGATCCGCTCCTCGGCGCCCGCTACGAGCGTCACCTCGCCTGGCTGCGCGAGTTCTGTCGGCGCGAGAGGCGGCGAGCGCGTGGCGACCTCGCCCTCGAGGCGGTGGTCGCACACTACGAGCAACGCCTCGCCGACTGCGACGCCTGCTGGCGCGCCCACGACGGCGACCTCACCGCGGGCTTCGCCGCGCTCGCCCGCGGCGGCCGGCTCGACCTCCTGACCTGCGGCGCGACCCACGGCTACCTGCCGATCCTCGGCGCCAGCTCGCCGGAGGCGGTTCACGCCCAGCTCGCCGTCGCCGTCGAGCAGCACGAGCGCGTCTTCGGCGTTCGACCGAGCGGGATCTGGCTGCCCGAGTGTGCCTTCGCCCCGGGGCTCGATGACGCCCTCGCGCGCGTCGGTCTGCGCTACTTTGTCGCCGACACCCACGCCGTCGCGCACGCCGAGCCCCGCCCCGCGCAGGACGGCCAGGCGCCGATCCTCTGCCCCGAGAGCGACGTGGCGGTCTTTCCGCGCGATCCGGCCTCCTCCGAGCAGGTCTGGAGCCGCGAGCAGGGCTACCCCGGCGATCCGCTCTACCGCGACTTCTACCGCGACATCGGCTGGGACCTGCCGACCCACGAGCTCGCGCCGCTGCCACGCATCGGCGAGCCGCCGCGGCCCACCGGGTTGAAGTACCACCGAATCACCGGAGGCCATCAAGACAAGGCGCTCTACGATCCCGAGGCCGCCGCCACGCGCGCCCACGAGCACGCGCGCCACTTCGTCGCCTGCCGCCGAGAGCAGCTCAGCGCTCGCCTGGCCTCCTGGCGTGACGGCGACCCGCGCCCGCTCGTCGTGGCGCCTTACGATGCCGAGCTCTTCGGCCATTGGTGGTACGAGGGGCCGCTCTGGCTCGAAGAGGTGCTCCGCGCCTGCGCCGAGCCGGGCGCGCCGACCACGACACACCTCGACGACTACCTGGACGAGAACCCGGTCCAGCAGCGCGCCCAACCAGCCACCTCGAGCTGGGGCGCTGGGGGCTACCACGCGTTCTGGATCGACGACGTCAACGCGTGGGTTTACCCCAAACTCAGCGCCGCCGCCTCGCGTATGACCGAGCTCGCGCGGCGCTTCGAGGCGCCAACCGCGATCGCGCGCCGAGCCCTGAACCAGGCCGCCCGGGAGCTGCTGCTGGCGCAGGCGAGCGACTGGGCGTTTCTGATCAAGACCGGCACGGCGCGGGAGTATGCCGAGCGACGAACCCAAGAGCACCTCGAGCGCTTCGCGCAGCTCGCCAGGATGCTCGACCACCAGCGCTATGACGAGCGCGCCCTCGCCGAGCTTGAGGAGCGCGACAACCTCTTCGCCGAGCTGGACTACCGTGTCTTCGCCTGAGCCCGCGGGGATGCGCTCAGCCCTGGTCGGCGCGCGCTCTCCGCCTGCGGCCTCCTTCTTGGCAACCGCGGCGCTCGGCCTCCTCTCGTTGCTCGACGCGACCGGCTGCCGCTGCGTCGACGACGACGACGGCGTGAGGGTCGTCGACCGTAGCGACGGCAAGCTCCCCGAGCTGCGCGTGCCGCTCGTAAAAAAGAGCGCGATCACCATCGACGGCAAGCTCGATGAGGCGGCTTGGACCGGAGCCAGCCAGACCAGCGCCTTCGTCGCACCTGGCAGCGGCAAGCCCGCCTCGGGCTCGCCGGTCGCGGCCTCCGCGCGGCTGCTCTGGAGCGCCGACGCGCTCTATGTCGCCGTGACCGTCGCCGATCGTTCGCCGAGCACGCCCTTTGCTCGTGACGCCGTCGATCCCCACATCTGGGCCCACGCGTCGGGTATCGAGCTGATGCTCCAGCCTGGCGACCCGGGCAACAACCGCCACTACTACGAGGTGCAGGTCGATATCGCTGGCGCCGTCTGGGACACCCGCTTCGATGACTACAAGCGCCCGATCCGCGGCCGCGGCGCCGCGCGACGCTATGGCCACCAGCGCTGGTCGGCCAAGCTCGAGCGGGCGGTGCTGCTCGAGCGCGGCAAGCGCTACACGATCGAGCTGGCCTTACCCTTCAGCGCCTTGAAGAGCCCGCAGGCCAAGAGCCCCCCCATCATCGGCGATCGCTGGCGCGCCAACCTCTACAGCTTCCGCGATGGCCAACGCCACGCGCTGGCCTGGTCACCGATCTTACGACGCGGCAACTTCCATAAGGCCTCCCGCTTCGGCCGGTTGGTCTTCGCTGGTCCAGCGAAGGGCGAGGCGATGAAACCATCGACCAAAGGATCGATCGCCAAAGGATCGACCCCGGCGCGATGATCCCCTACCTCGAGCTGCCGAGCTTTAACCTCTTCGGTGAGGTGCTCCAGCCCTACACCTATCTGGTGATGCTGGGCATGGCGCTCTGCTTTGTGCTGGCCCAGCGCCGGGTCAAGCAGGTCGGGCTCTACGGCACCCTCTCGGCGGTGGGGCTGTTCTGGATCGCCGTGGGCGGCTTTCTCGGCGCGCACGTCGTCGACGTGATCGCCTACCACCCCGAGCGGCTGGCAAAAAACCCATGGATCCTGCTCTCGATCTGGGATGGCCTCTCCTCTTTCGGCGGGTTCCTCGGCGGCTCGCTGGCGTTCTGGATCTACTGCAAGCGTCAGGGGATCTGGATGCTGGCCTACCTCGACGCGCTCGTCTTCGGCTTCGCGCCGGGCTGGATCATCGCCCGTGGAGGCTGCTTCGCCGCCCACGATCACCCCGGCTGGCCTAGCGACTTCTTCCTCGCCGTGGCCTACCCCGGCGGCGCGCGCCACGACCTCGGCCTCTACGAGCTGCTCGTCGCCGTCGCGATCACCGCCGTGCTCTATCTGCTGCCCAAGAGACGCCGCTTCGTCGGCTTCTACATCGGCCTCGGCTTCGTGCTCTACGGCTCAGCGCGCTTCGGCCTCGACTTCCTCCGCGCCATCGACGTGCGCTACCTGCAGCTCACGCCAGCGCAGTGGCTCTCGATCGGGATGGTCGCGATCGGCGTGACCTTGCTGGTCCGCGGTCCCCAGGCGGGCTACCTCCCCGACCCCGCAGCCGAGGCTCAGCTCCTCGAAGAGGATGACCAAGACGATCAGGATTAGGAGCTTCCCTACAGATTCCTCCCGTCGCCGGGCACAGCACTGCCGGCCGCTTTCTAGAGTGCTGATCAGCTTACCGGACCGAGCTGCGCGAAGGATGCGGAATCACGGCGTAGGAGCGAGAAGGGCGCCTGCCGGTAGCAAGCAACCGACGAGCAACAACCGCTGTGATTTCGCAGACCAGCGCGGCGACGGAAGGTAAGTTGGTCAGCGCTCTAGGCCTCAGAACGTTCGCCGTACCACCCGTATGGCTCAGGTCTTCGGCTACGAAATCGGCTCGGCAGCTCAGCACCCGGCTCGGTCCCGACTGTGTGGGGAAGCTCTTAAAAGCCCCCTCAACTCCGGGACCAGGGCAGCTCGCGAGTTAGGCGTCGAGTAGACGCTGGGCGACGCGGGTGGCGAGGGTCATCACGCTCTCCATCGGGTTGACCGCCACCGGCGAGGGAAAGAGGCTGGCGTCGGCGACGAGCAGATCGTCGCAGCCATAGTGCGCGCCCCAGGGATCGACGACGTGGCGTTTCGGATCGCCGCCCATCGCCGCCGTCCCCATGATGTGCACTGTGGCGACCTCCATCGAGCGCAGGGTGATCGGCTGCGACTCGAGGCTCAGCGCCTCGTCCATGCTCTCAAGCACCGGCTTGTGCTCGAAGGGCACGACTACACGCTTGGCCCCCGCGGCGAAGAAGAGCTGCGAGAGCAGGGCAGCGCCGCGGAGGAAGCGTCGCCGGTCGGTCTCGCACATCTGGTAGGTCGCGATGGGCTTGCCATGCGGTCCGAGGCGGATCCGCCCCCGCACCGTGTCTTCGACCAGCACGCCGCAGGTGGCCATCTTGTTGTAGTCGGCCATCATCTCGCCGAGCGAGCGACCGTAGAGCGGCAGCGACATCGCCGTGATCGCCGGCGGCATGTTCACCGCGGCCATCACGAAGCCCTCTTCGAAGAACTCGCGCACCTGATAGTGCTGATGAACGCCCTGCCAGCCGAGGATGTCGTGGTCGAAGAGCGCCGTGAGCTTGATGTTGGGGTGCAGCGCCAGGTTGTGACCCAGCCGCTTGCTCGGGCCCCGAATCTTGGAGCGGAAGAGCAGCGTCGGCGTCTGGGTCGCGCCGCCAGCGACGATCACCTTCTTGGCCCGCACGCGAAAGCGATGCATCGCGCCGTGGTTATCGGCGACGACCACGCCCTCGACGCCCAGCGCCTGCTTGCCCCCGGCGCGGCGCCTGGTCAGCACGCGATCGACGCGACAGTCGGAGAAGACCCGGGCGCCGAAGCGGCGGGCCCGCGGCAGATATGAGACCAGGGCCGAGCGTTTGGCGTTGACCGGGCAGCCGAAGGCGCAGTTGTTGCTGCCAGCGCAATGCAGCTGGTTGCGGACGTTCTCCACGACCTCCCAGGTACGCTGCTCCGCACCCTCGCGCAGGAGCTCATTATCCGGGCTCTTGGTCTCCGGATCTTGGAGCTTGGCCGAGATATAGCGCTCGACGCGCTGAAAGAGCGGCTCCATCGCCTCGGCGTTGGCGCCGACGACGCCATGCTCTTGTTCCCAGACATCGAGCACACGCTCGGGGGTGCGCCAGCTCATGCCGCCGTTGATCACCGTGGTGCCGCCGACGGCCTTACCCTCGGAGAAGAACACCGGCGGGTCACCCAGCGCCAGAGAGAGCCCGCCATCGCGGTAGAGCACGCGGGCCATCCGCGCGGCGTCGGTGGTGAAGTCCTTGGCGGTGAAATGCCCGCCCTCTTCGAGCACGATCACGTCGAGACCGCCCTCGGCTAGCTCGGCCGCGACGGTCGCACCACCGGCGCCGGAGCCGACCACGACCACGTCGCAGTCCAGCTCGACGGTCAGGCCGCGGAGGGTCTTTTTCAGCTGAGCGCCGGGGACGAAGGGCCAATCCCAGCGGCTGTAGATCGGGTTATCGGCGAGGATCGCCTGGACCTGCGCGAAGGGAGCGTTCATCGCGCACCTCCAATCGCGTGGACCTTCGCCAGCTCGTCAGCAGCCTCGGCGAGCTCTCCAGATGAAGACTCGGGTGGCAGCGGATCGGGGGCGAAGAGCTCACGTTGGTGGCGCTCGATCTCGCCGGCGTAGCTCTGCATCCGCCGCTTGGCGACCTTCGCGATCCAGCTGTCGGGCTGGTAGCCGAGACGCTCGCGCATCTCACGCGTCTCGTAAAAACCCATCACCACCGTCGCCTTCAGCGCCTTGGCCATCGCGTGGGGCAGGCCATGCCAGCGCCACCAGGTGTCGAAATGCTTCTCGGCGAGCTCGAGGGGGAGCTGCGAAAACAGGCGACCATGAGACGAGGGGCGCAGCAGCGCTGACAGCTCCAGCGCCGACAGCGCGCCGCAGAAGCCGACCTGGATGCCGAGCGTCAACGAGCGCAAGAAGAGCTCGGCCTGCTCGGCGCTCCGCGAGCCCAGCTCGAGCTCGCGCAGATCGGGGGGACAGGTGACCTGGAGCAGCTGCGCCAACGCAGGGCGCAAAAGCCGTGGGATACGGAAGTCGGTCAAGGTCTCGTTCATGATACGGCTCCGAAACTCCGAAAAAGGACTCCCCCACGAGGGAGGCCTCTATTTGCGCTTGTTGGGGCTCTCGACGCCCATCATCGCCAGCAGGTCGCGGTCGTTGCGCTCGAGGTAGAGCGTCAGCCGCATCGCGGCGGCTTCGCCGTAGCCCGCGTCGAGGTCGTCGAGCATCGCGGTGTAACAGTGGTGGTAGTCGTCGCGCGGCAGCGCGGCCCGGCCGAGCAGCTCGGCCAGCGGCAAGTAAACGCCAGCGATGTCATTGAGCAGCCAGAGCGCGGGGTAGGTCTTGGCGGCGGCGAGGATCGAGCGCAGCACGTCGAAGTCGTGCCGGAGGAACTCTTTCGGGTTGCGTCGCGCCTCCCACGCTTGGTCGAGCTTGTTGCGCGCGTCGGTGAGGTCGGGCTCCCGATCGGAGACCAGCCGCAACACCTCAGCATAGACGCGTACGCGCAGCGCGAGGATGTCCATCGTCATCTGCTTCAGCTCGAAGTCGGGCGTGCGCATCGCCTCGCGGACGAAGGTCGGCAGCGCTTGCAACGACCACTCTTCGCGATCACGAACGACGATGCCAGAGCCCCGCCGGGCCTCGACCATCCGCCACTCTTCCAACCGGCGCAGCGCCTCGCGCAACGTCGGGCGGCTGGTGTCGAGCTGAGTGGCCAGCTCCCGCTCTGCCGGCAGGCGCGACCCTGGGGCGTACTTGCCCGCGGTGATCTCTTTGCATAGCGTCTCGAAAACATTCATGGTCGAGTCGTTTTCCGTCATGATGAAGTCCCCTTGTCTCGGATAGCTGTAGCCGCCCTCGCGACGTCGCCAGAGGGTTGGTCGCGCTGGTCTTACCAATTGGTAAGGCCAATGTTGGCGGATTGAAGACCCTCTTTCAACCCCAAATGTAGGAGCACCCCCACAACTTCGGGACCCCCTCTATACTGCACGTCGATGGCCTCTTTTTATGAGATCGGCCCGATCCGACCGCCGAGCGAGGCGACGAGCTTACTCGTCCGCGTCAGCCGAAACTGCCCTTGGAATCGCTGCACCTTCTGCCCGGTGTACAAATGCCAGCGCTTCGAGCTGCGTCCCCTCGATGACGTGCTCGCCGACGTGCGCGCGATGGCGCGCGTCGCCGACCGGGTGCGAACACTCGCTGACGAGCGCTTCGGCGGCCGCGTCGACGTGTCGACGGTGCGTCACCTGGCCTTCTCCGATCCAGGCGCGCTACAGCTCGCCGTCTTCCTCGCCGAGGGCGGTCAGAGCGCCTTCTTGCAAGACGCAGACAGCCTCGTCGTGCCACCAGAGACGCTCTCGAGGATCCTTGAGGAGCTACGAGCGCGCTTCCCTACGCTGACGCGCGTGACCAGCTACGCGCGCGCGCGGACCCTGGTGCGCCGCCGCGTCGAGGACCTCAGGCGGCTGCGAGAGGCTGGCCTGAACCGGATCCATGTCGGCCTCGAGACGGGCTCCAATGTGGTGCTGAGGCTCGTCGACAAGGGCGTGACGAGCGAACAGCAGATCGAGGCGGGGCGACGGGTCAAGGCAGCCGAGATGGAGCTCTCGTTCTACGTGATGCCCGGCCTTGGCGGTCGCGCACACAGCGAGGAGCACGCGCGCGAGACCGCTCGGGTGCTGCGCGCCGTCGATCCGCACGTCATTCGTCTACGGTCGCTCGCCATACCGCCGGGTTCGCCGCTCGACCAGGCCCGAGAGCGCGGTGCGTTCGAGCCGCTGCGTGAGATGGACGTCGTCGCCGAGCTCCGCCAGCTCCTCGCAGCGCTCGAGGGGATGAGTGGGCGGCTGACCTCGGACCATGTGCTCAACCTCTTCGGCGAGCTCGAGGGTCAGCTCCCCGACGATCACGCGGCGCTCTTGGCCCTGCTCGACACGTTCCTCGAGCTCGACGAGGAGCGGCAGCAGCTCTTCGTCGTTGGCCGCCGCCTCGGCCTACTTCATCACCCCATGGAGCTCGCCAACGAGGCCGTGATTGCCAGGGTTAGGCAGGCCAAAGACCGCCTCGCCGAGGCCTTTGATGGCGACCTCGACCGCGGCATCGAGCAGCTTCGCCTCCGCTTCATCTGAGATCTCGAACAACGTAGAGGACTAGAGCGCTGACCAACTTTCCTCCCGTCGCCGCGCTGGTCTGCGACATCACAGCGGTTGTTGCTCGTCGGTTGCTTGCTACCAGCAGGCGCCCTCCTC
>PDWJ01003860.1_pt1 | contig 13847 bp, 14 predicted proteins | sample 1430881 | NCBI WGS metagenome assembly PDWJ01 (sample SAMN01162460, study PRJNA174530) | Oral metagenome, whole genome shotgun sequencing project. | biome: Marine environment; feature: Marine mammal; material: Swab sample of the gingival sulcus; isolation source: swab sample of gingival sulcus... | reverse complement strand
TGATTCTGTATAAAATCGTGTTATACGCTTGGCATCATCTGATAATTTTATCTGATTTTGGGAACTATACGGCTCCTGTAGAGGGGGTAGCGGTTTCGCCGTCCGCTGTAGCGGACATATTAAATAAATTTCCTTGCAGAACAGAACCGTCGGTTCTGCATAACAAAGCCTCTTTTCGGATAGACCGGCAGCAAGATTTGGAAAATCCTTGCGGGTGAATGCAGAAAAAGAGGCTTTTTATGGAGCGAGGGGGAAACTCCCCCCTACAAAAAAAGAGCAGCCGATTAGGGAAGCACCGATTAATTCGAATGCGAATTAATCGGTGGTATCTTTAATGTAAGATATTTTCTTGTAAGTCTGGTACTATTTTATAGCTAAAGACTTACGAGAAAATTCAGAGGAACCGCTGTACGATGTTTGAGCTTTGCTCAAACTCGTGCTCGATATGGATTACAGGTGGAGCGGTGCTCTCCTAGCTTTAATGAGCGGTTCCTTAACTTAATGTGGCGTACATGACTGCTTTGATGGTGTGCATCCTGTTTTCTGCTTGGTCAAATACCAATGACTGTGCCGATTCAAATACTTCATTGGTTACTTCCATTTCGGGAAGTCCGAATTTTTCATTGATTTCGCGGCCTTTTGTTGTTTTTAAATCATGGAAGGACGGCAGACAGTGCAGGAAGATTGCGTCTTTATGAGCGTTTTTCATTGCGGCGCGGTTGACCTGATAGGGTTTTAAAAGCGGTATGCGTTTTTCCCAGACTTCGTCGGGTTCGCCCATGGAAACCCAAATGTCGGTATACAGAACATGAGCGCCTTGTACTCCTGCTTCGGAGTTGTCGATTAAGCGGATTTGTGCACCGGTTTCGGCCCCGATTTCGCGGGCTTGTGCAACCAGATCGTCTGCGGGGAATAAATCCGACGGTGAGCATGCGGTGAAGTGAATGCCCATTTTGGCACAGGCAATCATCAGAGAGTTTGCAACATTATTACGTGCGTCGCCCATGTAGGTAAATGACAAGCCTTTCAAGTATCCGAAGTGTTCTTCGATGGTCAAAAGGTCTGCGAGCATTTGTGTGGGGTGAAACAAATCGGTCAGGCCGTTCCAGACGGGAACGCCTGAGTATTCTGCAAGGGTTTCTACCAGTTCTTGGCTGTATCCGCGGTATTCAATGCCGTCATACATTCTGCCGAGTACGCGTGCGGTGTCTTCTATTGATTCTTTGTGTCCCATCTGTGATGATTTGGGGTCAAGATAGGTAACGCCCATGCCTAAATCATAACCGGCTGATTCAAAGGCGCAGCGGGTGCGTGTTGATGTTTTTTCAAATAAAAGAACAATATTTTTTCCTTCAAGGTAGCGGTGCGGCACGCCGGCGCGTTTCATATTTTTGAATTGTTTTGATAATTCAAGCAGTGAACGGATTTCATCGCTTGTGAAATCCAATAACTTTAAAAAACTTTTACCGCGCAGATTTTTTGCGCTTCTTCCGCGTATTTCTTTTAACATGGTAAGACCTCCTTAATACCGGACGCATTGTATACGGTTCCTGCTGTTACCGCAATGGTTGTAATGTGTCAGTTGATGTACTATTTATGAGGTTTGTTGATTTTTAACTAGAAATTTTTGTATGAAAAATTGTTTTCAGGTATTACCTGTAACAGTAATACCTGAAAACCGGTATGACTATGTGTTGAGCATTTTTACAACAACAGCAGTACCCTGACCGCCGCCGATACACAGTGATGCCAATCCGATATTCTTTTTAGATTTAATCATTTCGTGAATCAACGTTACCAAGATACGGTTACCTGAAGCACCAACGGGGTGTCCGAGTGCAATTGCACCGCCGTTTACATTGGTCTTTTTCAACAGTTCTGCACGGTCTACTTTGTGTTCTTCAACCAATTCGTGTACAACACCGAGTGACTGAGCTGCGAATGCTTCATTCAATTCAATCAGTTCAACATCTGCAAGTTTTACATCTGCATTTTTGAGTGCATTGCGGATTGCCGGTACGGGACCCAAGCCCATGGTGAGGGGATCAACACCGCCCTGTCCGATTCCGATGATTTCACAGATGGGGTCAAGATTGTATTTTTTTACTGCGTCTTCACTTGCAACGAGAACAAATGATGCACCGTCGTTAATACCTGATGCGTTACCTGCGGTAACTGATCCGTCCTGTTTGAATGCAGGGCGGAGTTTTGCCAGTTTTTCGGGTGATGTTTTGCGGTTAGGATGTTCATCAGTGTCGAATACAATCGTTTCTTTTCTTGTTTTTATTTCGATAGGAACAATTTCGTCCTTGAACCGTCCCGAGTCAACAGCGGCAATTGCTTTCTGCTGTGATTCATAGGAGAACGCATCCTGTTCTTCACGACTGATATTGTATTTTTCTGCAATGTTTTCAGCGGTGATTCCCATGTGGATATTTGCACGGGCATCGGTTAATGCGTCGTAAATCATGTGGTCTACTGCTTTCCAGTCGCCCATTTTGTTTCCGGTACGGGTGTTTCCGGGGACGAGGTAGGGAGCCTGAGACATTGATTCAACACCGCCGGCAACAACAATTTCATTGAAACCTGACTGAATTGACATAACAGCCTGCATAACTGCTTTCAAACCTGAACCGCACACCATGTTAAGGCTGTGTCCGCATACTTCCTGAGGGATGCCTGCTTCCAAAGCTACAGTACGGCCGATATTCTGTCCGAGACCTGCACCGAGAACATTACCGCAGATCATTTCACTAACCTGTTCAGGTTTAACCTTTGCATCTTTCAATAATTCTTTTACAACTTCCGAGCCCATATCCTTAGGCTTTACAGTAGCAAGCCCGCCCAGAAAGCTGCCGATAGCTGTTCGTTTTGCGCTGATAATATACGCTTTTTTTAATTCCATCCGGAACCCTCCATGTATAATAAAATTACGCATTCCGTTATATGATAATCGCCTTAAATAATCAACCTTACGATACAACAAAGCGGTAAATTACATCATTTTTTGCGCGTTATAGAGTGCGGCATATACGCCGTTTTTTGCGAGAAGCGCTTCGTGCGTGCCGTGCTCGGCAATTCCTTCTTCATTCACCACAACAATACAGTCTGCATTGCGGATGGTGGATAGGCGGTGCGCAATAATGAGCGTTGTGCGCCCTTTTGCGAGCTCGTTAAATGAGGCTTGAATTTTTACCTCTGTTGCCGTGTCTAGTGCTGATGTCGCTTCGTCAAGAATGAGTACCGGCGGATTTTTTAAGAAAATGCGTGCGATTGAAACCCGCTGTTTTTGTCCGCCTGATAACCGGATGCCTCGTTCCCCGACAACGGTGTCATAGCCCTCCGGCATCTGCATAATATCGGCATGGATTTCCGCCCGCCGCGCCGCTTCCATAATCTCTTCATCGGATGCGTTGATGTTTCCGTAGGCAATATTTTCTTTTATGGTGCCGGCGAATAAAAATACATCCTGCTGTACGAATCCGATTTGGCGGCGGAGCGAGGGAATGGTAATATCTTTTATATCGGTGCCGTCGAGGGTGATTCTGCCGCTGCTGATTTCGTAAAAGCGGGGCAGTAAATGGCAGAGTGTTGTTTTTCCGCTGCCGGACGGGCCGACAAAGGCAATGGTTTGTCCTGCTTTTATGTTCAGATTGACCGAATGCAGCACGGTAATGTCGTCTCTGTAGGCAAAACGGACATTTTCGTAGGCAATGTCGCCGTGTACCTCTGTAATTTCCTGTGCGCCTTCATTCGCCTTTGTTTCATTTACGGTGTGCATGAGCTCGGAAAACCGTTGGAATCCTGCCATACCGCTTGCATACTGTTCGACAAAATTGGTGAGGCGGCGGATCGGCTGCATAAAGGCAGCGGCGAAAAGGGTGGCGGTGATTAAATCGGTGAGGTTCATGCCTCCCTGCATAATCACGACGCCGCCGATTCCGATAATCACAAGCGGCATGATGGACATTAAAAATTCAAGTATGCTGTGGAAAAATCCTATGGAGCGGTAGAATTCTTTTTTTGCCGCAATAAAATGGTCATTATTTTTCTGAAACCGTTCCGCTTCATAGGCTTCATTGGTAAAAATTTTTGTTACCCGTATGCCTGACAGTGCCGATTCAATGGCGGTGTTAATGTCTCCCATTTCGCGTTTCACCTGTTTTGAAGCTTTTCTGATACGGGAGCGGCATTGTACGGTATGTAAAAACGAAAGCGGGATAAACACTGTTAAGACTGCTGCCAGTTTCCATGAAATTGAACACATGAGAATCAGTGAACCAATGAGTGTCAGCAGGGCGATAAATACATTTTCGGGACCGTGGTGTGCTAATTCTGTAATGTCGAATAAGTCGGTGGTGATGCGGGACATGAGTTGTCCGGTTCTGTTTTTATCGAAAAATGAAAACGACTGTTTTTCAATATGTTCAAAAATGTCTTTGCGCATATCCGCTTCAACGAGTATGCCGAATAAATGTCCGAAATAAATGACAAAATACTGTGCTGCATTGCGGATAATATAGAGGACAACCATAATGGCGATGAAGCGGTAAAAACTGCGGTAGGCTGCGTTCGGCAGGTAATGCCGCATTGCGTAACGGCTGAGCATGGGAAATGAAATATCAACAATCGCGATAAAGGCGGCACAGAATAAGTCTGCAATAAAAAGTTTTAAGTGCGGTTTAAAATAAGAGAAGAATTCACGCATGCCGCATTCTACCAATAAAAGTCAAAACTGCATATAAAATCTGTAGAAGAAAATGATAATAAAAGGTACAATTCGGCGTGAAACTAACCGTGCTTTGTATTCCGGTACAAAGGCACAAAAAAATTCTGGAGAGTTGATATGGCGAATGTTAAGATTTATGCAGACGGTGCGGATATTACCAAAATGAAAGAAATTTATCAGGGCGGTGTGGTAAAAGGGTTTACGACAAATCCGTCTTTGATGAAAAAAGCCGGTGTAACCGATTATGTTGCGTTTGCAAAAGAAGCGGTTGCAGCGATTCCCGATATGTCCATTTCGTTTGAAGTATTTGCTGATGACTTTGAAACAATGGAAAAAGAAGCGGCGAAAATTGCTTCATTCGGTGAAAATGTTTTTGTAAAAATTCCTATTACCAATACAAAAGGCGAATCATCAATTCCTTTAATCAAAAAACTGGCGGAGCAGAATGTGAAAGTCAATGTTACTGCCATTTTCACCATTGAGCAGGTAAAAGAAACGGTTGACGCATTAAAAGCCGGTGTTCCTTCTATTGTTTCTGTTTTTGCAGGACGCATTGCCGATACCGGTGTGGATCCGATGCCCATGATGAAAGAATCTGCAAAACTCTGTCATGCAAAAGACGGCGTTGAATTACTGTGGGCAAGCTCCCGTGAGTTAATTAATGTGATGCAGTCTGAAGAATGCGGTGCGGATATTATTACCTGTACACCGGCAATTATCGGAAAGCTGCCGTTGGTTGGGAAAGATTTAATCGAGATGTCGCTTGACACCGTAAAAACATTTAATAAAGACATAAAAGACCTCGGATTTTCCATTCTGTAAATCTTCTGACAAGGGATTGTCTTTATGACTGCTGTGAAGGCTGCCGAAAATTCCGCGCTGCTTCTGCTTGGTTTGAGCCGTTCCGGTAAAACCACCGTGGGGGCTGCGCTTGCGCGGCAGCTTTCCTGCCCTTTTTTTGATACCGATTCTTGTATAAAAACCGAAACCGGCATGAGTCCGCGCGAATTGTATTGCCGGGACGGAGCCGCCGCCTTTTACGATGCTGAATACCGCGCCCTTGCCTTTTGTCTTGAGCAAACAGGGCGGGGCAGGGTGCCTGACGGTATTCCTTCAGCGGTGATTGCTGCAGGCGGCGGTATCTGCGATAACCCGCGCGCTGCGGAGGCGGCAGCCCTTCATCCGTACAGTATTTTTTTGCAGGCGGATGAAGGGCTGCTTTTTGAGCGGCTGACCCGTGATGCGGAAAAAACGGGGACATACCCTGCTTTTTTGGGTTCATTGTCTTTTGCTGAAAAAGCCGCCGCTCAAAAAGCCTTTGCTGCATTGTATGCCCGCAGATCGGCATGGTATGCAGCAAAGAGCCGCCTCACCGTTGAAACAACCGGTTTATCGGTTCAGCACATTACTGAAAAAATTATGCAGCTGGTAGGGGATGGAGCATTCAGTTTGGGTGAGTCTTTATAGAAATCAATTTTCAAAAAAAAGTAGAAGATATGAACTTACCCGGGGTTAGATTACATAAACTTCCGGGAAAAGAGAAAAATATTTGGTCTGTAGTTGTGAGCGCAAATTGGAGGATTACATTTTATTTTGAGGAAGGTGATGCCTATATTGTTGATTATAGAGATTATTTTTGAAAAGGAAATGTATGAACAATAAACGAAAACCAACACATCAGGGGGGTATTATTAATGGAAACAAAAGAAAAAAGTTCTTTAAGGCAAAAAGCAGATAAAATAAAAGATTTTCAGTGTAAAAATTTGATTGCAGTTCTTGAAGAACCAAATATGATAAAAAATATTGGAACTGTTATTCGCAATATTAATGCTTTGGGCGTTGAAAAGCTTTATGTGATTGATGGTTATAAAAGACTGCCAAAAGATTGGCAGGAAATGAGAGAAAATTATTCATTAATTAAAAGTTCTGTTTCTGGAGTTAAATGGAGTTTTGTAAAAACTTTTTCAAGCACACAAGAATGTATTGAGCATTTGAAAAAAAATAAATTTGTTTCTGTTGTTACCTCACCACATATAAAAGGAAAAAAGAATGTGGTTTTGCAGGAGGGGGATTTCACTCAAAAACGACTTGCTGTTTGGTTTGGAAATGAATCGAAAGGTGTAAGTGAGCTGGCAATTGAAAATAGTGAAGCATGTATTCAAATTGAAATGTTTGGAATTATAGAAAGTCTTAATTTAGGAACTGCAACAGGAATTGTTATGTATGAAATTACGAAACAGAGACGAGAATACCAGAAAAAATTTAAAAAAGGGCGTAAAACAGATCCTGAAATAATAACGGGCTAAAAACTACAGATAATCAGGTGTAAAAAGCCTGTGTCTTTTTTTTAATGGACAAATTGGTAACTTTGGTTATGCCAAAGATAGCACTGTTTTTACACTTGATACATTAGATATGATAAAATTGATTTCCGTAGGTTTATCCTTATTCGTCAGCAAAATAAAACAATTCTTCAAATTTTTTATCCAGAGCAATACATAAAATTAACGCCAGTTTTGCCGTAGGGTTAAATTGTCCTGTTTCAATGGAACTGATGGTATTCCGTGATGTTCCGATGAGGTCGGCAAGTTTCTGCTGCGATAAACCGGCTTCTGTCCGTGCCTCTTTCAGTCTGTTTAATAAAATAAGTGATTCTTTTACGGCCATAATATTCTGACAGCCCAGTTGATAAAAAAGATCACGGCGGTAATCATGCTGGAAATATACTGCCACCGAGCGCTTTTAGATTGTGTGAATTTGTATTTCTGTCTGCCTGCCGAAGCGGAAAAACAAAAGTACATTGCAGAAGCAACATAGAAGCCGAGCATTTGTCCGCCTTTGAGAAAGACAAACACTAAATTGCTTACCGAAATGACTGCATACATGACGCTCATCCAGATAAAGCCTGTTTTAATACCTTGTAATTCAAAGTATTCAGCGCCTTCGTCTTTTTTTTCATTACGGCTTTTTTTCAGAATCATTTCTTTGTCCATAACGCATACCTCTTTTGCCAAGTTTTATGTGCATATTCTATGTATGACAAGTTTTCTTGTCAAGATGTTTTAGGTTAATCTTGCGTAGTTGTCCGTTATGATTTCGGTTTTTGCTGTTTTCTGTGTTTTTTCTTGATATTCTTAAACCAAAAAGACCGCAGCCGTTCTGCGGTATAATACATGCTGCTCCGTAATGATTTTACCGGAATGTCTACACTGCCGACGCGGTGGATGATGGTGCCGCCGAAGCCTGTTTTAAAGCGATACAGTCCGTGCATTGGATGATTCGGATCGTCTGACGGGGGAATGCCGTAAAAATCGTATGTTGAACAGCCGGCTGTTTTTGCATCGCAGAGTGCTTTCCACTGCAAAAGATAGGCGGGCATGAGGTTTCGCTTTTTATTTGAAGAAGCTCCGTATAAATAGACGGCTTGTTTTTCAGAAAATAAGACAATAATTGCCGCCAACGGTTCTTCTTCAAAAAAGGCGGTGTAGACAGCAATGCAGATTTTTTCAGGATTTTCCGTGCTGCTGCATGATAGGCGGCATAAAGAGCGGTAGTATTCTTCATGATGAATTGCGATACCGTCCCGTTCAGCGGTTTCACGGTAGAGATCATAGAAATAGGTAATGCCTTTTTCGGCTGCACCACCTGAAAAACAGTGTACTGTTACGCCTTTTTTTTCGGCGAGCCGGATGTTGTACCGCCATTTTGATTTACATTCACTTAATAGCGTGTCAGTTGGTTTTGTGAGATCAAGGATAACGGTATCGGGCGGCTGAATGTCCGACGGCGGGTCAACAATGGAAAGCGGTTTCTGTGCCGGATTGTCTTGTACATCGTTTTTGCTGATTGAGGGAAAAAGCGGAAAGGTTTCCAGTTCATTTTTATTGCTTGCTGTGTATGCTGTTTCCCAGGGCGGATCAAAACGAACGAGAAATACATCCTCCGGCAGTAGTGCTTTGAGCTGTTCTGCAAGTGCTGTTAAAAAATTTCCCCGCTGCGATGCCGTTTCGGGTTTGGTCGAATCAAGTTCTGTTAAAACGGCAGGACCGAGTGGAATATATCCGATAATACCGAAAGGCTTTATCCGGCGCAGCAACACGGTCAGTAAAAACGGCTTATCCGTTTCAGTTTTGACCGTATATTGGCGGTATGTCCAGCCGTGCAGCTGCTTAAAATTCGCCCAAAAGCGGCTTTGTAAAAAAGATTCTGCCGCAGGAAAATCGTTATCGGTATATTCGTCAATCCTGATTTTATTCATAGAGAGCGACTATAGACCTAATACCCCTTTTTGTCAAAGTTAGGCATTTGGTGGGTTCACCTATGACAAATAGACACGGGAATTGTGAATCTTTTTATGTGTATTTTTTTAGTAGAAGCCGGTTATCATACATGCAGAATGTTCTTATTGAGTGCTTTTTCCAACTTAATTATTGTGGTAAGCGTTGGGTTTGTTTTAATAGGATTTTCTATTCTTTGATAGGTTTGAAAGCGTACTCCTAATTTTTTAGCAAATTCAACTTGTGTTAAGCCTTGATGTTCTCTTTCGGATTTGAGCCATACCGCAAAGCCCACTTTTTTATCGGGTTCAATGTAAAAAATGTTGTTTCCTGTCAGTTTTGACGGTGTATTTATTTTAACTTTTCGTGAGTCAACACTTTCAAGATACGCGGTTAATGCTTCCGATGCCATGTCTTTAGCTTCTTCAAGGGTTTCCCCAAAAGTAAAACACCCCTCTAAATCGGGAAAGTCTACAATGTATGCTGAATCTTCTTCATTCCATTCAATTGTCGCCGGATATGCTATTTTCATTTTAACCCCGCCTGTTTTAAGATTTTATGTAATAGACCCGTGCCTATATCTTTTGTATGAACAGGGATGACAAGAGTCTTTTTTCCTTTAATCATAATGTGATGTGAGCCGCGAACTCTATCAAGTTGCCAGCCTTCTTTTTCAAGTAGAGTGATTAAATCTTTCCCTTTCATAATATCTATAATACAGCATATATACTGTATTATCAAGAAATGAGTTGAGAAAAATTTCTCATTTTCTTTCGTATATTTTACATCGGGCGTTATGATTTAGATTTTTCTTAGTTGATGTACGAGACTCTTAAAATCTTTGGGGTATTCCGCTGTGCAGATTTGCTTTTCCTGTGTGCGCGGATGGGTAAAGCCAATCTGTTTTGAATGGAGCGCAAGGCGGCTGATAAGCGGTTTTTCTTCATAGGGATCGCCGCGCCATTTTGATTTGAGTGAAGAAAGGAAAATCGGCTTGCTGTTACCGTACAGCGGATCGCATACAATGGGATAGCCGGCTTCGGCAAGGTGTACGCGGATTTGATGCGTTCTGCCGGTAATAGGCTGTGCTTCAACCAGCGTAAATTGTTTAAATGTTTCCAGTACGGTAAAGACGGTAACCGCATCTTTTCCCCGTCTGCGGTCAATGACTGTTCGGTGCAGCGCATCGCCGTCCGCACGCAGCGGAAGATCTACCGTGAATTCTTTTTCCGTTATTCTGCCGTGTACCACCGCATGATATTTTTTTTCAACTTTCCGTTTTTGAAATGCGGTGTTTAAGCTCCGGTGCGCATCGGCATTCAGCGCATAGAGAAGAACCCCCGATGTGTCTTTATCAATGCGGTGGACGGCGTAAACGCGTACGGTGCTGCCGGCTTTTTCCGAAAGCTCTGCTGAAACAAGCGTATCAAGCCGTGCCGCTTCGGGATCCCAGCGGTCGGCAGCAACCAGTAAACCGGCTGATTTATGTACTGCAATAATATCTTCGTCCTGATGGAGAATGGTAAAAGGCTTTTTTTTCATGATAAAAGAGGCTCCTTGTCGCGGTTAAGAAATATTCTGCGTGTATGATCTAAAAAAGTTGAGGCATTCGGTGTAAACCTCAAGATCGGGCAGAATTGACGGGCTGTGATAATCGGGTGAAATGAAAATATGCGCATCAAGTGCGGCTGAAAAAAAAGCCGGATAATCCGCTTCCGAGATTTTAGGAAAGAGATAACAGCCTTCTTGTTTCCAAAAAGAGGAGAGAAGAGGCTGAAGCTGGCCGAGCTGCTTTTCTTTGTTTGTATTTTTCTTTTTTGGTGCCGGTTCCGCTGTCTGTTCTTTGCGTATTTTTTTCTGCACATCGAAAAAAGCCCGTGCAATGCTCTGCATCATGGGAGGAAAGAGTTTGTCTGACGGCGGTAATGCCGCTTCCAGTGATTGCTCTGCTGCAATAATGCTGTAAGATGAAGGATATACCGGTGTTACGAATGTTGCGGGGGGCAGGGGAGTCGATTTATTTTGCGGTAAAAACGGCCGCCATACCGGCAGTTTGTGCTGCGGCTTGTTTTCTTTTTTGAGTACCTTGCGTAAAATGTCATAGGCTTTTTCCTGTGAATGATACCACCGGATAACCGGATAATCGGGCAGGACTGTTTTAACGGCTTTTTCAAGCTGATAGTCCGCTTTTGTCGGGAGAAAACCAATCAAGCCGCGGTCAAGCCACTGTTTTGCAACGAGATTTGTCTGTCCTGCTTTGCGTCCGAGTATGGACATGCCGCCGTCAAGGTAGAAATCAATTAAGCGGATGTTTTTTTCAGTATACAGAAAGTATCCCCGCGTGCGGCGGATATGACCGTATCGCTTGTGTATTTCAGTATAGAAATCAATCATAGAACGGCTATAATGACATAACAGAAAAAAAGCTGCAAGCGTCTCATTCCTGTTTGCATCAAACCCGACAGGGAGTTTGGTGGTTCCGTTAGCAATCATCATCCGTGATGATTGCTAACTCCGAGTTTTCAGCTCAGAAGTTCCATGGACGGAACTTAGTGTACACAACAATGATGTTTTAGGCAAAGCCTAAAACTAACAATCAAATGTATGCAAGGACGCATACATTTGATGTAATATCGCTTTTGTTTAAACGCTGCAACATCCGTGTTGCTTCTGATGCAGAACCGATACGGAAGTCGGTTGGTTCCATACAGAATTGAGTTTGAGCTTAGCTCAAACTCGTAGGTAACAATCAACAAGGATGTTTTTTCAGAATTGCCACGGATGGCAAGTCGTTCCGTTAGCAATCATCATCCGTGATGATTGCTAACTCCGAGTTTTCAGCAAAGCTGAAAACATCGCTTTTGTTTAAACGTTGCAACATCCATGTTGCTTCTGATGCAGAACCGACACGGAAGTCGGGTGGTTCCAAACAGAAGTCGATGTTTGCCGAAGACAAACTCGCAGGTAACAATCAACAAGGATGTTTTTTTCAGAATTGCCACGGATGGCAAGTCGTTCCGTTAGCAATCATCATCCATGATGATTGCTAACTCCGAGTTTTCAGCAAAGCTGAAAACATCGCTTTTGTTTAAACGTTGCAACATCCATGTTGCTACTGATGCAGAACCGACAAGGATGTCGGTTGGTTCCATACAGAATTGAGTTTGAGCTTAGCTCAAACTCATAGTTAATGAAAAACATGGATGTTTTTCATTAACGTGGTTTCTTCTTAAACCCTTCAACCCGTGCGCTGGCGGGGCAGTTCAGCTCACTGTATTCGCCCCGTTTGAGATAATGATACCCGAGTCCGGCAATCATTGCGGCATTGTCGGTGCAGTATTTCAGCGGCGGGAAAATACATTTCAAGTTTTTTTCGGCAGCAAGCTGTTCTCTCAACAGTGAATTTGCCGCAACGCCGCCGCCGGCAACAAGCGTGGTTAAACCGGTGTCTTCTATCGCTCGCTTAATAGCACGCATGAGAATTTTTACCGCTCTTGATTGAAACGCCGCCGCAATATTTTCCGGTGTTTTTTCAAATTCAGGATTCCAGAAGCGGTCAATCTGATTGATAACGGCGGTTTTTAAGCCGGAGTACGAAACATCGTATCGCCGCCCTTCTTCGTGCAGTACCGGCATGGGAAAGTTTGCGGCTTTCGGATTGCCGTTTTTTGCAAGGCGGTCAATAATCACGCCGCCCGGATAGCCGAAATTATAAAACTTTGCAACCTTGTCAAATGCTTCACCCGGAGCATCATCAATCGTCGCACCTAATACTTCTATCGAATCAAACCCGTATACTTTACAGATAATTGCATGACCGCCTGATACCAGTAAGCCGAGATATGGGTAGGGAATGTCTTGTTCAAGATGGGCGGCATATAAATGACCGAGCATGTGGTTTACTGCAATAAATGGTTTTTGAGCCGACCATGCCAGTGCTTTGCCAAAGGTGAGTCCGACTAGTAATGAGCCCATCAATCCGGGGCGGTTGGTAACGGCGATTCCGTCAATCGTCTGAATGGTTTCTCCGGCTTCGTTGAGTGCTTTTTCTACAACGGGCAGAATCCATTCAGTATGTTTTCTGCTTGCGATTTCCGGTACAACACCTCTATATTCTTCATGAAAAGGAATCTGTGTTGCAACAATAGAGCTGCAGATTGTTTTTCCGTCTATAACAACCGCGGCGGCTGTTTCATCGCATGAAGATTCTATGCCGAGTACTTTCATATCTATAATCCTTTTTGATCTGCTTGAGTGATTGTCGAAAAGGCAAACCCTTCCTGTATCAGGTTGGGATACATATCGGTTAAGAGTTTTGCAAGCTCTATCGTACATATATGACCGATCATAATTGCATAGCCTTTTTTGCGGGCAATAGCAAGCCCTTTTTCAATTTCTTTTTTCATTGCACTGCGGGTTTTCGTATTGTCGAGGAATACCGCCCGCTGCCAGATTTTCATATTCTTTTCTTTTGCAACGTGCGGAACCACGGTTTTTGCTGTGGTTCGGGAATCAAGAAAGAATATATTTTTTTCGCGGACAACATCTAAAACTGCGCGCATTGCATCGGTGTCTGCTGTCATGAGCGAGCCTTCATGATTATTCATACCGGCAACCGGCCATATTTCTTCTAAATTTTTCCGTGTAATTGCCTTGATTTCTGCCGGCGACAGGCCCGGTTTAATTGCTCCTTTTCCCGGATTGATTGCAAGGTTTACCGATTGCATCGGCTGATGCAGCATAGCTTCTTTGCCTGCATTGTGGATTCTGCGGGCCGCTTCGGCAGAGTAGGGTAACCGCGGTATAACAGCAATGCAGCAGTCGAAGGGCAGGCGTAAAAA
>PDWJ01003859.1_pt1 | contig 13849 bp, 10 predicted proteins | sample 1430881 | NCBI WGS metagenome assembly PDWJ01 (sample SAMN01162460, study PRJNA174530) | Oral metagenome, whole genome shotgun sequencing project. | biome: Marine environment; feature: Marine mammal; material: Swab sample of the gingival sulcus; isolation source: swab sample of gingival sulcus... | reverse complement strand
AGCAAAACAGAGGCTGGTTCAAACAGTTGGCCGCATCAAAAACGGTGCACTTCACCTGTCAAAGGGCAGGTGATTCAGGTTTTTCGCATGACGCTCTAAATGGGAACCCCGAATCCGGTCAGACGCAAGACGCTCCAGGATCCGATGCTGCGTTCGAAATCGCTCTTGCGGATCAGCCAGAGCCCCAGCAATTTGTTGAAATCGTGTTTCGAGATGCCGTTACGGTTCGTCGAGATGTCCATTTCGAGCGAAACCATCTGGTCGTCGTCGAGACAGGCCCGGGTGAAGCGGCCGTCGTAGCTGCTGTTCCAGGCATTGATCGTGTCGAGCCCGACCCGGTTGTAGCTGGTGTAGAATTGCACCGAGAGGCAATTGGTGTTGTTGCTGCAATCCTAGAACCGCAGATAGTTTTCGACGCCCTGATCCGTGAAGATGATCATCGGGTCGCCGAGCAGGTCGGTGGTCAGCTGCGGGCCGTGCCCGTGTTTCTCCAGAAACGCCACGAGCGAGCCGGGCGACGAGGCCAGCAGGGCGCCGGAGAGACCGGAGAGGCCGGAAAGCTGTCCGACGCCGGCGCCGGCCGGGCTGGCACCCGCAGTGCCGAGCACGCCCAGCCCGGACAGCTGGTCGGGGTAATAGACATACATCTGTTCCGGCGGGGTGCGCAGCATCTTGACGATCACCTCGCCGGGCACGCCACAGGTGTGCAGCGAGTCAAAGACCTCGGACAGGATCTCCTGACCGAAGGTGAAATCGCCGCCGAGCCCGTCGAGCTGGTGCACCCCGAGCTTGCCCTGGGCCTCGCGCTTGGTGCCGGCGAAGAACAGATAGGCGCAGGCCGAATTGCATTCGCCGCCGGAGGGGATGATGGTCTTGAACCCGTATTCGCGGATCGTCGTGGCCATCGACAAGCCGTCATAGACCGTGCCGCCCTGGTTCGAGAGCGTCAGTGTTTTCACATCTGGGAAGCGGTGCCGCGCGCGGCCGAGGCGAAAATCGGTGCGCGAGTCGATGTCGCCCTCGAGGGTCAGCACGCCCGGGTTGTCGGTGTCGTAATGGAACGGCGCATAGTCCGAGATCCTGTCGGCCGCGGCCGGATCAATAGCCGATCTTCTCTTCGAACTCGGCCTTGCGCATCAGCCACAGTTTCATCAGCACCGCGAAATCGCGTGCCGAGATGCCGTCCTGGCTGGTGGCGATGTCCATGTCGAGCCGGACCTTGTCGTCATAGCTGTAGGCCCGGGTGAAGCGCTTGAGCACGCCGCTGTTCCAGTCGTTGAGCAGCTCCAGCGGCACGCCCGCTTCCGTCTGGAAAATGGTGAAGAACTGGACCGAGAGGCAATCGGCATTCTCGGTGCAATCGTAGAACAGCAGGTATTCGGGATTGCCCTCGTGATGGAACATCACCATCGGATCGCCCACGGTGTCCTGACGCAATTCCGGCCGGTAGCCTTCGGCGGCGAAGAAATCGACGAAGGTCTGCGGCTCCGAGGCGCGCAATTGCTGGGCCTCGGCCGCGGCGCCGAGCCCGGTGGCGAGCGCGGCGGTTGCGAAGAATACTGCGAGCTTCATCTGCTCCTCCCCCTTGTATCGGGCACAGTGTAGCCGCATCGGCGTTCGGATCAACGGCGGTTTTGCGCAACCGGCTGGGGCTTGTCCGGTTGCCGGGCCGGGCGGGCGGGCGGTTCGGTCGGGCGGGGCCGTTTCAGGCGACCAGCGCTTCGGCCTTCTTCAGATCGACCGACACCAGCTGGCTCACCCCCTGTTCGGCCATGGTCACCCCGAACAGCCGGTCCATCCGTGCCATGGTCACCGCGTGGTGGGTGATGATCAGAAAGCGGGTGTCGGCGCGCTGGACCATCTCGTCGAGCAGATCGCAGAACCGGGTGACATTGGCGTCATCGAGCGGCGCGTCGACCTCGTCGAGCACGCAGATCGGTGCGGGGTTGGCAAGAAACACCGCAAAGATCAGCGCCATTGCCGTCAGGGTCTGTTCGCCGCCCGACAGCAGGCTGAGGGTGGAAAGCTTCTTGCCCGGCGGCTGGCACATGATCTCGAGCCCGGCTTCCAGCGGGTCGTCGCTCTCGACCAGCACCAGATTGGCCTCGCCGCCGCCGAACAGATGGCTGAACAACAGGCCGAAATTGGCATTGACCTGCTCGAAGGCGGTGAGCAGGCGTTCGCGGCCCTCGCGGTTGAGGCTGGCGATACCGGCGCGCAGCTTGGCGATCGCGGCTTCGAGATCGGCCTTTTCGCTGATCAGGGTCTCATGCTCGCCCCTGACCTCGAGGGCGTCTTCCTCGGCGCGCAGGTTGACCGCGCCAAGGCTGTCGCGCTGACGTTTGAGACGGTTGACGTCATGTTCGATCTTCTCGGCCGTGGGCATTTCGCCGGCCTCCGCGCCCAGGTCTTCCAGCAGGCGGTCCGGCGTGGTCTCGAGGTCTTCGCCGATGCGCTCGGCGGCAAAGCCCACCGCTTCGCGCGCCGCCTCGACGCGGGCTTCGGCGCGGGCCCGGGCCTCGCGCCCCTCGCTTGCCAGACGTTCGGCGTCGCGTTCGCCGGTCATCGCCTCGCGCAGCGCGGCTTCGGCGCCGGTGAGGGCGTCGAGCGCCTGTGCCCGGCGGGCTTCGGCTTCGGAAATCGCGCGGGCCAGCTCATCGCGCTTGGCGTCGAGTTCGGCGGGGGCGGCTTTGGCCTCCTTCAGTTCGGCTTCGCTCGCCGCCTTGCGGTCGGCAAGCTCGGCAATGCGTTTTTCGGCGCTGTCGAGCCGGTGGCGCCAGCCGGAAACCTCCTTGGTGATTTCCTGCGCGCGTTTCAGCCGGGCATCGCCCTCGCGCCTGAGTTCCTCATGGGCGCTGCGCGCCGCCAGCATGGCACTGCGCGCCGCCTCCACCACGCGCTTTTCATCCTCGGCCTTGTCGCGGGCGGCGGCGAGGTCGGGCAGGCTGGCGGCCGCTTTCTCGGCCTCGGCAAGGCGCGCGCGGGCGGCCCCGGCCTCTTCGGCGTGACGGGTGACCGCAAGCGAGAGGTTTTCGAGCTTGCCTTCGGCGAGGTTGCGGTCGGCCTCGGCACGCGACAGGGCCCGGGCGCCCTCGGCCATGGCGCGGTCGGCTTCGCGGCGCGCGTGACGGGCCTGCTTGTCGGCCTCGGTGGCTTCGGTGAGCGCCGCGCGCAAGTCTTCGTGAGCGGTGCGGGCCTCGGTGGCGCGGGCCTCGGCACCGGTGAGGTCATGCCGGAGCCCGTCGAGGCGGTTCATCTGTTCGAGCCGCAGCGCGGCGGTGGACGACGAATCCTCCGCGCCCGCCCGCAGCCCGTCCCAGCGCCACAGATCGCCGGCGCGGCTGACAAGACGCTGGCCGGGACGCAGCGCGGCTTGCAGGCGGCGGCCGGCCTCCGGTTCCACCAGCCCGATCTGCGCCATCCGGCGGGCGAGCACCTCCGGCGCGCGCACATGGGCCGCAAGCGGCGTGGCGCCCTCGGGCAGCGGTTGGGCGGCGTCGTAATCCGGCAGCGCGACCCAACCGGAGGCGTCGTCCCCGCCCGCCGCAGGCGCGCGCAGATCGTCGGCCAGCGCCGCGCCCAGCGCCTTTTCGAAGCCGGGATCGACCCGGAGCATGTCGAGCACCTGGTCGCCGGCGCGGGTGTCGCGTTCCAGCAGGTTGGCCAGCGCGGTGACCTCGGCGCGGAGCGCGGTGACCTCGCCCTCGGCCTCGGAGCGGGCGGCGCGCGCCTCGGCCTCGCTGGCCTGCGCCTGACCGCGGGCCTCGTCGGCGGCCACCAGCGCGGCTTCCGCCGCTTCGGCCCGGGCGGCGAGACCGGTCTGGGCGGCCTCGGCCGCGCCAAAGGCGGCGGCGGCGGTTTCGAGCGCGGCGCCCGCCTGTTCCACGGCCTGCGCCGCGCGCGCCTCTTCGGCCTCGGAGCGGGCGAGGGTCTTGCGGTTGTCTTCGAGCAGACGCTGGGCCGACTGGTGCCGCGCCGCCAGCCGGGCGACCTCCTCGGTCATCCGGGTGAGCGCGTCTTCGCGGGCTTCGGCGGCCATCAGCGCGGCATGGGCCTCCTCGCCCGCCTGCGCCAGACGCTCCTCATGGCCGATGCCTGCCTTTTCAAGCTCGCCGGCCTCCCATTCGAGCCTTTCGATGGTCTCGCCCGCATCGCGGTTCAACGCTTCCTCACGCTCGGAATCGCGTTCAAGCTGGGCGATCCGCCCTTCGAGCGTCGCGATCCGCTGGGCGGCCTGCGCCTGCTGGTCAGACAGCTGGTCACGCGCCACTTGCAGACGCTGGAGGATCGCCGCGGCGACGGTTTCTTCCTCGCGCAGGGGGGGCAGCCGGTCTTCGGCCTCGGTGCGCGCCCGCCCCGCCGCCCGGGCCGCGGCTTCGGCGCTGGCCGCCGCGCGCGTCCTTTCGGTCAGAACCCGTTCGGCCTCGAGCCGTCCCTCGTCGGCCTCCTTCCAGCGGCGATAGAGCAACAGCCCCTCGGCCTGACGCAGCTCCGCCCCGATCGCCCGATACCGCGCCGCCTGCCGGGCCTGACGCGCCAGTTGCTGAAGCTGATGCGCCAGCTGTTCGATCACGTCATCGACCCGCGCCAGATTGGCCTCGGTGCCCTTGAGCTTCAGTTCCGCCTCGTGGCGGCGCTGATAAAGCCCCGAGATCCCGGCCGCCTCTTCGAGGATCCGCCGCCGGTTTTTCGGCCGGGCGTTGATGAGTTCGGCGATCTGGCCCTGGCGCACCAGCGCCGGCGAGGTCGAGCCGGTGGAGGCGTCGGCGAACAGCATCTGCACGTCGCGTGCGCGCACGTCCTTGGTGTTGACCTTGTAGGCCGAGCCCGCGTCGCGGGTGATGCGGCGCACCACGTCGAGAAGATCGCCATCGTTGAAGGCCGCGGGCGCAAGGCGTTCGCTGTTGTCGATGGTCAGCGAGACTTCGGCGAAATTGCGCGCCGGCCGCGTCGCCGCCCCGGCGAAGATCACGTCTTCCATGCCGCCGCCGCGCATCGCCGTGGGCCGGTTCTCGCCCATCACCCAGCGCAAGGCCTCGAGCAGGTTCGACTTGCCGCAGCCATTGGGGCCGACAACACCGGTGAGCCCCTCGGCGATGACCAGATCGGTCGGATCGACGAAGCTCTTGAAACCGTTGAGCCTGAGTCTGGTGAACCGCACGGGGCCGCCTTCGGGGTTGATTCTCGTTCAAGGCGCCATTGTTCCGGGGGGCGCGCCGGGTGTCAACGCGCGCACCGCCGCATCCGGGGGGCGTGCCCGCCGCGCCGCAAGATGTGGCGGATGGGCCGTGAAACAGGGCTTCGTCCGGCCCGGCTCCGCGCTCCCCGCTTGACGCCCCGCGCGCCCCGGGCGACAAACCGCCGGCATGGTTCCCGCGATCCGCTCAAGCGCGCGCGGGCCAAGAGGGAATGCGGAAACGGGCGACCCATGCCGGGGCCCGGGTGCCGCAGCCGCCCCCGCGACTGTATGCAGGCAAGGCACCCGCCGGATGCCACTGGGTCACCCCCGGGAAGGCGGCGGAGGCAAAGGCCCGCGAGCCAGGAGACCTGCCATGCGAGACCCAACCCACCCGTCGGGGAGACGGGCCATGGAGGACAACACGTGAAGAAGATCCCCACCACCGTCGTCACCGGCTTTCTCGGCTCCGGCAAGACCACGCTCATCCGCCACCTGCTCGACAATGCCAACGGCAAGCGCATCGCGCTGATCATCAACGAGTTCGGCGATCTTGGCGTCGATGGCGACATCCTCAAGGGCTGCGGCGACGAGACCTGCACCGAGGAAGACATCTACGAGCTGTCCAACGGCTGCATCTGCTGCACCGTGGCGGAGGATTTCATCCCCACCATGGAAGCCCTGCTCGACCGCCCCGACGCGCCCGACCATATCGTGATCGAGACCTCCGGCCTCGCTTTGCCGCAACCGCTGGTGCGCGCCTTCCAGTGGCCCCAGATCTCCACGCGGGTGACGGTCGACGGCGTGGTGACCGTGGTCGACGGCAAGGCGGTGGCCGAGGGCCAGTTCGCCGCCAATCTCGACGCGGTCGACGCCCAGCGCAGATCCGACGACAATCTCGACCACGAAACCCCGCTGTCGGAGCTGTTCGAAGACCAGATCGCCGCGGCCGACATGATCGTGGTCAACAAGGCCGATCTGCTGGGCGAGGCCGAGGCCGATGCGCTGGTGACCCGGCTCGGAGACGAGGCGCGCTGCGGGGTGCAGGTGTTACGCGCCACCATGGGGGTGCTGCCGGTGGAGGTGGTGCTGGGTCAGGGCGCCGAGGCCGAGGCCAATATGGAGGGCCGCGACGAAGGCCACCATCACGGCGACGAGGACGACGATCACCACCATGACCATGACGAATTCGAAACCTTCGTGGTCGAACGCGCCGAGGTCGCCGATCCGGCGGCCTTCACCGCACAGGTGGCCGAGGTGATCCGTGCCCATGGCATCCTGCGTCTCAAGGGGTTCGTCGCCGTCACCGGCAAACCGATGCGCCTCACCCTGCAAGCCGTCGGCCCCCGGATCGACAGCTATTACGACCAGCCCTTCGGCGACACACCCCGCAGCACCCGCCTCGTGGTGATCGGAGAGTCCGGGCTCGACCGGGCCGCGATCGCCGAGGCGCTGACCGCATGAGCGTGACCGTCGAGCCCGGCGACCCGCGCGCCCCCGGTGCGGCGCGGCTCCTGAAACGGAGCCACGCGCTCATGGAGAGCCTGTTCCCGCCCGAAGACAATTTCTACCTCGATATCGACGCCCTCACCGCGCCGCATATCGCCTTCTTCGTGGCAACCGAACAGGGCGCCGTGCTCGGCACCGCAGCGCTCGCCGAGATGGGCGGTTATGGCGAGGTGAAGTCGATGTTTGTCGATGAGGCGGCGCGGGGGCGCGGTGTCGGCGCGGCGCTGCTCGGGCGCCTCGAAGCGGAGGCCCGCGCCCGCGCCCTGCCCATCCTGCGGCTCGAAACCGGCAACCTGCTGAAAGCGGCCCACCGCCTCTATGCCCGCGCGGGCTTCACCGAGCGCGGCCCTTTCGGCGATTATCCCGCGGCCCCGAGCTCGCTGTTCATGGAAAAGCGGTTGAGCTGATGGGCTCCGCGCAACTTCCGGCGCAATCGCCTCCGGGTCGCGCCGGCGCCTCCGGCGGGAGTATTTTGCCCAGGAAAAAGGAGCCGCCTGGGCCTTCCCTCCAAGCGCCTTTTTTCTTGGTTCAAATACTCGAACCCGGATGCTGCAAGAGATTGAAAGTCTGACCCGATGCACCTGCTCGCCGCCACCCCCGGCCAGATCGACGATGGCAAGGAGCCGGTCGATCTCGGCCAGACCCCGGCCGATCTTGTCTTTATCTCGGCCGCCGATACCGAGCTTGCGGCGCTCTCTGCGGCGCGCGCCGAAATGGAGGCGCCGCCGACGCTGCGGCTCGCCAATCTCGGCTGGCTCGCCCATCCGATGTCGGTGGATCTCCACATCCGGGCCTGCGCCAGCCGCTCGCGGCTGGTGGTGGCGCGGGTGCTGGGGGGGCTTGGCTACTGGCGCTACGGGGTCGAGCAATATGCGGCGCATCTGCATGCGGCGGGTGTGCCGCTGGCGCTGCTGCCGGGCGACGACAAGCCCGACCCGGAGTTGCGCCGGCTGTCGACGGTGGCGGATGCCGATTATGACGCGCTCTGGGCCTATCTTGTCGAGGGCGGGCCGGAGAACGCCACCGGTTTCCTTGCCTTCGCCCGGGCGATGCTCGACGGCAGCGAGCGCCCGGCGCCGGCGCGTCCGCTGTTGCGCGCCGGGCTCTATTGGCCCGGCGCGGGGGTGAGCGAGCTTGACCGGCTGCGCGCCGACTGGACCGAGGGCGCCCCGGTGGTGCCCGTGGTGTTTTACCGCGCGCTGGTCGAGGGGGCGGGGCTCGAACCGGTGAACCGTCTCACCCGGGCGCTGCGCGACCGCGGGCTGAACCCGCTGCCGGTGTTTGTCGCCTCGCTCAGGGATCCGCTCTCGGCCGCAACGCTCGCCCGGCTGTTCGCCGCCGCCCCGCCGGAGGTGATCCTCAACGCCACCGCCTTTGCCGTCGGCACGCCGGAGGGCGAGCTTTCTGCGGTCAACCCGCTGAACGGCCCGGAGGCGGGTGGTGCGCCGGTGTTTCAGGTGGTGCTGTCGGGCGGGTCGGAAACCGCCTGGGAGGACGGGCTCAGCGGGCTTTCCTCCCGCGACATCGCCATGAACGTGGCGCTTCCGGAGGTCGATGGCCGGGTGCTCACGCGGGCGGTCAGCTTCAAGGGTGAGGCGTTTTTCGACGAAGCCACCCAATGTCCGATTGCCGCCTACAAGGCGCGTCAGGACCGGATCGACTTTGTCGCCGAGCTCGCCGCGAACTGGGCGCGTCTGCGCCGGACCCCGGTGGCGGAGCGCCGGCTGGCGCTGGTGCTGGCGAACTACCCCAACAAGGATGGCCGCCTTGCCAATGGCGTCGGGCTCGACACGCCCGCGGCCACGGTTCATGCTCTCCGCCTGCTGGAGTCCGAAGGGTATTGCATTGAAAACGCACCGGAAAACGCCAACGCGCTGATGGATGCGGTGCTCGCCGGGCCGACCAACTGGCTGACCGACAGGGTCGAGCGCGCGGGCGGCGAGACGCTTGGGCTCGCGGCTTACCGCGCGTTTTTCGGCGCCCTCCCCGAGGCCGTGCGGGCCGCGATCACCGCGCGTTGGGGGGCGCCCGAAGACGATCCCTTCGTCGAGCCGGGACAGGGTTTCAAGCTCTCGATCCTGCGCTTCGGCCATGCGGTCGTCGGGCTGCAACCGGCACGCGGCTACAACGTCGACCCGACCGACACCTATCATTGCCCCGACCTCGTGCCGCCGCATAATTACCTTGCCTTCTATGCGTGGCTCAGGGCCGAATTCGGCGTTCAGGCGATTGTCCACATGGGCAAGCACGGCAACCTCGAATGGCTGCCGGGCAAGGCGCTGGCGCTGTCGGAAAACTGCCTGCCCGAGGCGGTTCTGGGGCCGCTGCCGCATGTCTATCCGTTCATCGTCAACGATCCGGGCGAGGGCACGCAGGCGAAGCGGCGGGCGCAGGCGGTGATCGTTGACCACCTGACCCCGCCGCTCACTCGCGCCGAGAGCTACGGGGCGATGCGCGATCTCGAAGCGCTGGTGGACGAGTATTACGAGGCCGCGGGGGTGGATCCGCGGCGGATCGAGCGGCTTCGGCGCGAGATCCTCTCCATGAGCGCGGCCACCGGGCTCGACGCGGATGTGGGGATGAAGGGCGAGGACGAGGAGACCGACCTTGCAAAGCTCGACGCCTATCTTTGCGAGCTCAAGGAAGCGCAGATCCGCGACGGGCTGCATGTCTTCGGGCAGAGCCCCGAGGGGCGGCTGGAGCGCGATCTGGTGCAGGCGCTGTGCCGGGTGGCGCGGGGGCAGGGCGAGGGCGGCAACGCCTCGTTGCCGCGCGCACTGGCGGAGGATCTCGGCCTCGGTTTCGATCCGCTCGATTGCGACATGGCCGCGCCCTGGCAGGGGCCAAGGCCGGAGAGCCTCGCCGGGCCCGGGGTCTGGCGCAGCAACGGCGACACGGTGGAACGGCTCGAAGCCCTGGCCGCGCGGCTGATCGACGGGGGCGCGGTGGCGCCGGGGCCGATGAGTGCGGCGGTGCTGGAAGAGGTGGAGAGCACCATCCGGCCGGCGGTGCGGGCCTGCGGCGCGGCCGAGGGCGCGGGGCTGCTGACTGCCCTTGCCGGACGCTTCCTCGCGCCGGCCCCCTCCGGCGCGCCCACCCGGGGCCGGCTCGACACCCTGCCCACGGGGCGCAATTTCTACTCCGTCGACACCCGCGCCGTGCCCACCCCGACCGCCTGGGCGCTGGGGTGGAAATCGGCGAATCTGATGATCGAGAAACATTTGCAAACCGAAGGCGACTGGCCGCGGGCGATGCTGGTCACCGCCTGGGGCACCGCCAACATGCGCACCGGCGGCGATGACATCGCGCAGGCGCTGGCGCTGATGGGGGTGAAACCCGTCTGGGACACGCAGAACCGCCGGGTGACCGGTTTCGAGATCATCCCCGCCAGCGCGCTCGGCCGCCCCCGGGTCGATGTCACGCTCAGGGTCTCGGGCTTCTTCCGCGACGCCTTCCCGGGGCTGATCGCGCTGGTCGACAGTGCGGCGCGGGCGGTGCAGGCGCTGGACGAGCCGGAGGAGGTCAACCCCGCCGCGGCACGGGCGCGGGCGGGGGAGGCGCGCGCGCGGGTCTATGGCTCGAAGCCCGGGGCCTATGGCGCGGGGCTTCAGGCACTGATCGACGAGCGGATCTGGTCGTCGAAGGCGGATTTTGCCGAGGCCTATCTGGAATGGGGCGGCTATGCCTATGGCGCGGGTGGCGAGGGCGCGCGCGACCGGGCGGGGCTCGAGGCGCGTCTGGCCGAGGTCGAGGCGGTGGTGCAGAACCAGGACAACCGCGAGCACGATCTGCTGGATTCGGACGATTACTATCAGTTCGAAGGGGGTGCTGCGGCGGCGGTCTCGACGCTTCAGGGCCGCGACCGCCCGGTCTATCACAACGACCATTCCCGCCCCGAACGCCCGGTGATCCGCACCCTTGATGACGAGATCGGCCGGGTGGTGCGGTCGCGGGTGGTGAACCCGAAGTGGATCGCGGGCGTGAAGCGCCACGGCTACAAGGGGGCGTTCGAGATCGCCGCGACGGTGGATTATCTCTTCGCCTTCGCGGCCACCACCGGAGCGGTGAAGAACCACCATTTCGACATGGTCCACGCGGCCTTTCTCGATGATGACGACACCCGCGATTTCATCGCGGAAAACAATGCGCCGGCGCTCAGGGAGATCGCCGAACGGCTGAAAGAGGCGATCGAACGAGGGTTATGGCAGCCGCGTTCCAACTCGGCGCGGGCGCTGATCGAGAGCCTCTCATGACCCATCTGAAATGGGCCGGCTGCGACCGTGCCACGCAGGAAGCCGCGCTGGAGGAGATCGTGCGCGGGGCGGGTTTTCTCGTCGCCATTCTGGAGACCGCGCGGGCGCTGGATCTGCCCGATTGGTGGCTGGTCTCGGGGGCGATCTACAACACGGTCTGGAACAGCCTGACCGGACGTCCGCTGCGTCACGGGATCAAGGATGCCGATCTGTTCTATTTCGACCCTGATCTCTCGTGGGAGGCCGAAGACCGCCAGATCCGCCGCGCCGCGCGCCACTTTGCCGCCGATCCGCCGGTCGAGCTGCGCAATCAGGCGCGGGTGCATCTGTGGTACGAGGCGCATTTCGGACAGCCCTATCCGCCGCTCACCCGCACCTGCGATGCGATCGACAATTTCGCCTGCCGCACCCATGCGGTCGGTCTGCGGCTGGAGGCGGACGACAGGTTGCGGCTCTACGCGCCCTTCGGCCTCGACGACATTTTCGCCTTTCGCCTCACCCCCAACCCGGTGCGCGACAACCGCGCCACCCATGAGGCCAAGGCCGTGCGCCAGTGCCAGCTCTGGCCCGAGCTGACCGTTGTGCCCTGGCCCGAAACGCCGGGTCAGTCCACCCGGTCGCGGCTGAACAGATAGACGAAGCTGCCGATCAGCACCGGGACCGCGAAGAACAGGAACACCGCCCGGTAGCCCGCCACCGGGTCGCCGGGGAGGGTTGCGCTCTCGTAGACCCAGGCCGAGGAGAACTGGAACAGGCCGACGCCGGAGATGCCCAGCAGGTTCAGAAGCGTGACGCCCCGGCCGGTGAGATGCGCCGGGAAATAGGCGCGTCCGTGGGCCATGATCTGCGGATAGGACGCGCCGAAGAAGCCGGCTGCTGCAACCAGCGCCGTGACCGCCACGACCCCGGAGGTTGGCCAGGCCCAAAGCGCGAGGATGGCCACGGCGGAGGCGGCGTTGCCGGTGAAGACCACCCATTTGCGGGTGCCGAGGATGCGGTCGAGCGGGCCATAGGCGAGGCTGCCGATGACCATCGCGAGCCCCATGGCCAGCGTGACCATGCCGATCCCGTCGGCGCCGAGCCCGTAGACATCGCGCAGGAAGGGTCCGGTCCAGGCGCCGCGCAGCCCCGCGGAGGGGGCATAGTTCACGAACATCATCGGGAAGATCGCCCAGAGCGCCGGGATCGTCAGCAGGGTGATGAGGGAGCCCTTGGTTTCGCCGGAGGGTTCGGGCCGTGGCGGGTCGCGCACCACGGCGAGGATCAGCGCGGAAATGGCGAGGGTGATGAGCGCGAGGCCCCAGAGCGTTGCCCGCCAGCCGAAGGCTTCGGCGGCCCAGGCCATGGGCAGGGAGCCCGCGATATTGCCGAGCGAGCCCAGACCGAGCACCAGGCCCGCGAGCGAGCCGAACAGATGTGCCGGAAACGCCCGTGCGATGATGTAGTAGCTTGACATCAACACCGGCGAACAGCCGATGCCCATGAGTGCCATTGCCCAGAGGATGTGCACCGGCGCGGTAGCGAGCGCGAACACGGCCGCCCCGGCGGCGGCGGCGGAAAACAGCGAAGCCGCAACCCGGCGCGGGCCGAAGCGGTCGAGCGCCCAGCCGACGGGGATCTGCATCGCCGCGAAGGCGAGGAACCAGACCCCGGAGGCGCGCCCGAGCCCCTCGGGTGTGGCGCCGAGATCGGCTTCCAGCACGGGGGTCAGCACCGGCAGGAAGGCACGGTAGAACTGGCTGAGCACATAGCCCGCGATGAAGGTGACAATCCCGGCTTTCATGGCGTTTCCTTGTTTTGCCCGCGCCAGTTGGCACAGGCCTGCCCGCTGCACAAGGCCCCCCGTTGCGCGACACTTGCGCTGTGGCCGCAGGTGGGGTCTTATCCTTGCGATCCTGACGACGGAGCCCGCCTGTGACCGATTTCAACCTCGACGATTTCCTGCCCTACCAGCTTGCCGAACTGTCGCGCCGGGCGAGCGCCGGGTTTTCGCGCCACTACAAGAAGGTCTACGGGATTTCGGTGGCCGAATGGCGGGTGCTGGCGCATCTGAGCCAGCAGGAGGCGGTGTCGGTGCGTGAGATCCACACCAGGGTCGGCATGGACAAGCCGAAGGTCAGCCGTGCGGCGACCCGGCTGGAGGCGGCGGGCCATGTCATCAAGGCGGTGAACCCCAACGACCGCCGCCTGGTGGAACTCTCGCTGACGCCGCAGGGCCGGGAGCTGATCGCGACGCTCGCGCCCATCGCCGCCGAATATCAGGCGCGGCTGATCGCGGCGCTGGGCGACGGGGCGGAGGATTTCGTGGCCCGGGTGCGGGCGCTGACCGACGCACTGGCCGAGGGAGAGCGCGGGAAATGAGCATGTTGCGTTGCGTGCGGGCGTGGCTGCATCCGGTCATCGGGCGTCTGGTGGGCGAGGAGACGCCGGAGAAAACGGGGGCGTTGCAGGCCAGAGAGGGGGCAAAAGCAATGCGTGACCTCACTGCCGCGCTTGAACATGTCACGGACCCGGTAACGGGGTCCGAGCTGAATTATCATGGTTTTGACACCAGCAAGGAAGGTGGGTTCATCTACCGCTTCCAATTTCGATCAGGACCGGATGCGCCTGTTCACACATTCCGGCTGCTGCTGAGCGAATACACGGCGCTTGAAATAGACGACTATCGTGCGCGCCAGGGATTGCCTGATATTGAAAGCGGACTTGAGAGCTTTCAATATCTCAAGGAATTTGCTGAGAAGTTCGGACAGTTCTTTTTTGTGCAAGAACTGGAACTGGCCGAAGAGACCCAGGCGGCGGGGCCCAGGAGCTTGGGCAGGCCAGGCTGTTGGAAGGTCGATTGGAGCTATTTTTCTGAAGAAGTCATCCGATCACTCATAGATGCTCTTTCGCGCACGATTTTTCTCGTACG
>PDWJ01003858.1_pt1 | contig 13852 bp, 10 predicted proteins | sample 1430881 | NCBI WGS metagenome assembly PDWJ01 (sample SAMN01162460, study PRJNA174530) | Oral metagenome, whole genome shotgun sequencing project. | biome: Marine environment; feature: Marine mammal; material: Swab sample of the gingival sulcus; isolation source: swab sample of gingival sulcus... | reverse complement strand
TTATTTAAAAAATTGATTCAAAGTATTGCCGAACAACAGCAAAGCGAAGTCGTTCTCCTTATCGACGAATACGACAAACCCATGCTTGATAACATCAACAAACCGCATATTTTAGAAATTCGTAAGGTATTACGAGACCTGTATTCTGTTATTAAAGGGCAAGATGCTCACCTGCGTTTTTCCATGCTTACAGGAGTATCGAAATTTAGCAAGGTGAATATATTTTCTGGACTCAACAGCCTAACCGATATTAGTCTTATGGCACAATATTCTGCTCTTTGTGGCTATACGCAAGAAGAACTTGAAGAAGTCTTTGCACCTGAATTAACAGATGTCAATATGGAGAAAATGAAAAAATGGTATAACGGCTATAACTGGACAGGAGAAAGTGTTTATAATCCTTATGATGTATTGTTATTTTTAAAAAAACAAACTTATACCGCTCACTGGTTTCAGACAGGTTCATCGGCGTGGCTCGTTGATAACCTTGCTACTAATCGGCTGAATATGCACGATATAGAAAACATTACTTACAATGAGATGGATTTGTCTCGTTTTGATATTGATGAAATGAGTCCTGTAGCGATTTTATTTCAAGCGGGCTATTTAACTATTAACAAAGTCAGAGAACGTGCTATGGGTGTACGCTACACCTTAAAATATCCTAATATCGAAGTGCAACAAAGTCTTAATGAAGTTTTATTAAACAATTATTTCGGCAATAACTATAATATCGCCAATGAACAAGATAATCTCTATGATTATTTACTTGAGAGTGACTTTGACAACGTTAGACAGGTTTTCCATTCATTGTATGCCAGTATCCCCTACCAATGGTACACAAGCCGAAACGAAAATATTGGCAACTATGAAGGACATTATGCCAGTGTATTCTATAGCTTTTTAACAGGGCTAGGTAGTCGTGTCTATTGTGAAGACAGCACCAATCAAGGCAGAATGGACGCATGGTTTGACTTTGAACAGACTATTTATATTATTGAGTTTAAGGTGGCTGATAGCGAACAAGAAATGCAAGACAAAGGAATAAAAGCCATTGAGCAAATTAAAGAGAGAAACTATGCCGATAAGTTTAAAGCTCAACAAGCCGAGCGTGGTAAGCCGATTGTGTTAATGGGCGTGGTGTTTGGGCGTGAGGAGCGAAATATTGTGGGGTTTGAGGTTGAGGTGGTGGATTAAAGGGTAAATTCACAGAAACCATAAAAGAGAGCATACGGGCAATACAAGAGAAAAAACTATGGAAACAAGAAAATTGACGGTAAAAAATGGGGAATATCAGTGTGATATTGATATCACGGTTGAAGAGTGGAAAACCGTTTTACAGGATAAAACCATTATCAATGACAATTGTCTTGACGTATTATTAAAATTCTATGCAGAGCCTGAACATAAAGCAACTTGTAAAGCCCTTGAAGAAAAGTATCACAGCTCAGCACAATCTTTTAATGGCACAATAATCGCTTTTGCAAAAGCTACGCAAAAGAAACTGAATCGTTTTCAAGTTGTTCGAGATAATGGCAAGCCTTGTTATTGGATTATTGCTATGCTAGGAAAGGATTTGCCTAATGGATTATTTGAATGGACGTTACGCCCTGAGTTAGTTATAGCAATGGAGGAGTTAAAATTGCTAGAAGCAAAATTTATTGAATTTAAAAACTTTTCAGATTTAATTAACCTTATTAATTCTAAATTAGGTAATGATTTTATTAACAAATTCAGATATAAAAGAAAAGAATTAGCCAACTTAGGTAAAGCTCCAATGGGAGGAATTTTATTTAAAAATAATGAAGATGGCAAAAATTGGGCTATTAATGAAGGCGGAGGAACTGAAGTTCAATATCATATATCCTATGATGCGAATCAAAGTAATATGTATTTTGGCATAGGCTTTAATACTGAATATGTGCCTTTTAAAAATAAAAAAACACCTGTTGAATATGTACAACCCTTTGCAAATGCTTATTTACAACTATCAAATTCAGAACTTATTAAAAGAGTAAAAGATAAAGGCTTTAAATATGATGGAAATGAACAAGAGTTAAAAGAGCTGAAAGAAGGGCGTTATTATTTTATTGGTAAAGAAATCAATATCGTTGATAATAGTATCGCGTTACAAGATTTTAATTCTATGATTGGCGAAATAAAAACCGATTTATTTGAATTATACTGTGCTATTTTTGAAAAGCGAAATCAATTACTAAACAAGACGAATATCAATATGAAATACATCAACCTATTAAAAGCCAATAAAAACCTCATTTTTACAGGTGTGCCTGCAACAGGAAAAACCTATTTGGCAAAACAAATTACTCAAGAAATGGACGCGGAAGTCGCTTTTGTGCAGTTTCACCCCTCTTATGATTATACCGATTTTGTAGAAGGGTTACGCCCTGTTAAAAAAGACGGTGATGAACTAGGATTTGAGTTAAAAGATGGTGTATTTAAAGCCTTTTGTAAAAAAGCCATTGAAAACCGTAAAGTAGATAACTTCGACAAATATTTTAATAATTTTATTGATGAATTATCTGAAAACCCTATCGAACTAGAAACGCCCAGCCAAAAGAAAAAATTCAAAGTGGAAATAAACTCAAATCGAACTTGTGTCGCAATTCCAACAACAGCAGTAGCGACAAGAATGTCTATAACCAAGGAGATGATAAAAAATTATATTTTTAACGATAGCATAACAGAGTGGAAGCCATATACCATTCCTATCGCTAATTATTTTAAAGATAAATATCAGATTAAAGTAGAAAATACCACCCCAAAAGATTTTGTCTTTATTATCGATGAAATTAACCGAGCAGAAATATCAAAAGTATTTGGCGAATTATTTTATTCAATCGAGGCAGATTATCGTGGTGAAAAAGGCATAGTCCAAACACAATACGCCAATTTACAAGATGAAAGTGATGTTTTTGCTAAGGGTTTTTATGTCCCTGAAAACGTCTATATTATTGGCACTATGAACGATATTGACCGCAGTGTTGAAAGTATGGATTTTGCCATGCGGAGACGTTTCGCTTGGCAAGAAATCACCGCAGAAGATAGCCTAGCAATTTTAGACAACCTACAAATAGACAACTTAGACGATATAGAAATTAGAACAAAAGCCAAAAATCGACTGCTCAACCTTAATCAACAAATTAGTGACATTGAAGAATTAGGTTCTGCGTATCATATCGGTGGTGCTTATTTTCTTAAACTGAAAAATTATGAGGGCGATTTTCAACAATTATGGGATTATCATTTAAAAGGTGTTTTATTTGAATATTTGCGAGGATTGCCGAATGCCGATAAGCACTTATCAGAATTAAAACAAGCCTATGATAATGAAAGTAACAGTGATGATAAAGCTGAGATAAAAGATGCTGAGAACGACGGATAATAATTGCGGAAAAAATTGCACAGTACTAGCTAAGGATTTGGCTAATTTTCAGCAAATCGCAAAGATAAATATTAATAATCAAGACGCTAATGCAAACTTTTTGTTTTTTTCCAATCAAAAAGAAAAGATTATCGCTGAGCGTGTTTTTACCCTTGATAATAACATATTGACAACCAATAATATCATGGGGTTTATTGGCTTAAATGGTAGTGAGTTGACGATTCAATCTCGTTTTGCTGATGATAAAGACGATAAACAGGATTATTTTTTACATTATATGCTCCAAAAAGTCTTTTCCATTAATTTGTATGATTTAGAGCATAGTACAGATGAGGAAACTATCTTTGATTTTTTGCTGTATTTGTTTCCTTTTTATCTGAATAAAGCGTTACAACAAGGGATTTATAAAGAATACAGGCGAAAAGAGTACAATAATGCCAACGTAAAAGGTACGGTCAATATTGCTCGCCATATCAAAAATAACATTCCTTTTACAGGTAATATTGCCTATAGTGCGAGAGAACACAGTTATGATAATAATATTACTCAACTGATAAGGCACACGATAGAAGTTATTAAAAAACATAAAGTTGCACAAAATTTATTAGCGAGTGATAATGAAACTTATAATCATGTTAATGAGATTATAAAAGCAACGCCCTCTTTTGAGTCTAGGAAAAAACGAGCGATTATCAACCGTAATTTACGCCCATTAGCTCACCCCTACTTTTTAGAATATAAAGGATTGCAAAAGCTATGTTTGCAGATTCTAAATTATGAAAAATTAAAATATGGGCAAGAAAAAGATAAGATTTATGGCTTGCTGTTTGATGGAGCTTGGCTTTGGGAAGAGTATTTAAATACCATTTTAAAGGATTGTGGCTTTCAGCACCCTCGTAATGACTTTGGAAAAGACGCTATTTATTTGTTTGAAAGTAATAAATATCCACGCTATCCTGATTTTTACAAGGACAAAATGGTGATTGATGCCAAATATAAACGGCTAGAAGATAAATCAAAGCCCATTGATAGAAATGATATGAATCAAATTATTTCTTATATGTATGTTTTACAAGCAGAATTAGGCATATTTTTATATCCTGTTAAAAGCCTTGATAATTCTGATAACATAAAAGACGAGGAGATTGGAAAATTAAAAGGCTATGGTAATTTAGTGAAAAAATGGGGTTTTCCCATTCCTCAACAAGCTAATAATTTTCAACAATTTTGTGAGTTAATGCAGGCAAACGAAAAAAGCATGAGAAATGTCATCGTAAAGCAGAAAGCAAGATTATCTACAGAAACTTCTGAGGATATTAGATAAATGAACCACCCCCTCCAAACCCATTTTTATGATATTTTCCACACCTATTCCATCAACCATACGCAAGCAGAAAAATGCTGGCACGCCCTCGCAACTCATTACAACGAGCCTCATCGCCATTATCATAATTTGACGCATATTCAAGCGATGATTGGCTATTTTCAGCAGTATCAATCGCAATTAGTTCAGGCAAACGCTGTGGCATTAGCGATTTATTATCATGATGTGATTTATAAAGTGAATGGTGCCAATCAACTTATCATAATGCAAAGTAATGAAAAACTAAGTGCCGATTTTTTTCAAAATACCTTTGCTGGTTTCTTAGAGAATGGACTTATTGATAAGGCATTGATTGATAGAGTAACTCAGCTGATTATGCTAACAGAGGGTCATCAACTCGTTGATAACAACGATGGTGATGCTAAATTATTTTTGGATATGGATTTAAGCATTTTGGGTCAACCTTGGGCGGTTTATCAACATTATGCGAATCATATTCGCAAAGAGTACGCCCATGTAGCCCAAGCCGATTATCAACAAGGACGAAGGTCGGTATTAAAAAAATTTTTGCAACGACCTCGTTTGTATTTTAGTGAGCCCTTTTATCAGCAGTATGAAAAGCAAGCAAGGGAGAATTTACAACGGGAAATCACCTCTTTATAGCAACAGGATAACAACAAGACAACAACAAGGAAACCATCTATGACCATCCCAACCTACATCGTCGATTCGTTTACCACAGAAAAATTTAAAGGCAATCCTGCTGGGGTGTGCTTGCCAACGGAACCTTTAACCGATAAGCAAATGCTCAATATTGCCAATGAATTGGGCTTTTCTGAGACGGCTTTTGTTAGTCCTACACCTTGTGAAGGGGTAGTTAGAGGGGGTTCCAAAAAGCTTAATCAACAAACAATACGATTCTTTAGCCCCTCACAAGAAATTGACCTTTGTGGTCATGCCACCCTTGCCACCGCAAAAATTTTATTTCATACAGGCAAAGCAGAAGGCTTGATTCATTTTAAAAACATCAATGATGTGAGCTTAATTGTTCAACAAGATAAGGACAGTGATAAACTGCTGATGGAGTTTCCTGCTTATCAAGTTGAGCAAATTAGCCGACAAGCGATACCAACCGCCATGCTACAAGCGTTAGGCATTAATTCAAACAACGATTTAGGCAATGATTTAGGCAATGAAGTGGTCAATACAGGCTATAACCAAGCGATTCGTAGTTTTGTTATTGAAATTAATAGTTGTCATACCTTAGCCAATCTTGCTCCTAATTTTGAGCAACTTCTGGCATCTTGTACTGATTTTAATGGGATGGGTATTGATGGGGTGGTGATTACCAGCCTTTCGGATAAAGATGAATACGACTTTGAATCTCGCTATTTTTGGCCTTGGGCAGGGACAAATGAAGACCATGTCACTGGGGCTATTCACACGTTTTTGGCGACTTATTGGGGGCAAAAACTAGGCAAAACCAAGATGAATGCCTTGCAATGTTCCACTCGCTCTGGTTCTATGCAAGTTGAATTAACCAAGCGAGATACAGTGATTTTGACTGGCGAGGCTCAAATTGTGCTAGAAGGGCGGTTAGACTTACATTAAATTAACCAGTATAATAGCAACCTATTACATTTAATACGCTAATTGATAGCCATCATTATACTTTAACCAAATAAAGCATCCAAAATAAGAGACAATCATGAGCAATCCAAAACAGGCAAATGCCAGCTTTAGCTTTCGATTAAGAGACCTTATTAAGCCCTCATTTAACCTTTGGCTGATTGCATGGTTGTTAGGCTTAGTGACGGTGGTTTCCATCGTTGGACTGTTGATGGTATCCGGTTGGTTTTTGACCGCATCGGCTTTGGCAGGTATGGTTGCTGTCGGCTCGCATGCCTTTAACTATATGATGCCGGCGGCCATTATTCGTATGATGGCGATTAGTCGTACTGCTGGACGATATGGCGAACTGATGGTATCACACAATGCCATCTTTAGCTTACTTGGTACGCTACGATTGCGGTTTTTTCGCACCCTCTCCGCTCAGCCTTTGACCAGTCAATATGCTAGCTTACAGTCTGCACAGCAAATGCACCGTTTGGTTAAAGATATTAATGTCTTAGATGAATTTAACTTGCGAGTGGTATCGCCTTGGCTAATGTCGGTTCTGATGATTGGGGGATTGACTGGGCTGATACTGTTTGTCTTTCAAGGTGCTAATACACCCTTGATAAACATTGCCGTCATCCTATTGATGGCGATGGCTCTTATCATTCCAGCGGTGATGGCACGCATAGGCATTGCACAAGCACGCTCAGAGGCAAAAATTTCTGAACAACGCCGTCAATCCCTACTTTCTCCATTGACCATCACTACCCAACTATTACTTTGGAAACAATGGCAAGCCCAAACCAAAGACTTTATTCACAATGACCAAGCATTGCATGACCTTGATTGGCAAGCCCAAAAACGCCGAAGTCTAACCATGTTTGCCATACAGTTGGTTCTGTATGCGGTGATGTTATTGATTCTACTGGCTGTGGTATATGGTGAATCTGCTGTTACTAGTCAAGTGATTGTTAATTCGAGCATTAATTCAAGCATTGAAATTCCGCTAGTGCTGGCATTGATATTGGGCCTATTTGGTATTCAAGAAGTCATATTACCACTGGGGCAACATTATCAATCGTTGGGCAATTCATTGGCATCTAAGCAACGACTTAATGAATTGTTACATGGTGGAAAGTTGCACGGTGAAAAAAACAATGCGGGCAAGAGTAATGCAGGGCAGAGTAATCACATCGAAAGTCATAACACTAATAGCAAGCAACAAATTCCTCTTCCTGCCAAAGCAGATAACAATGACTTAACCATGACCCTATCGAACGTTTCTTGTAAACTACCAAATGCCATTGTTGGTGCAGAAAACGTCAATGCCACCATCACTACTGGTACGCCTTTAATGGTGACAGGAGCCTCTGGCTGTGGTAAATCAACCTTACTACAAACTCTTGCCAATGAATTACCACTACAGGCAGGAGAAATCCAGCTAAACGGTAAGCCTTGGCAAGACTACGATTGGGCAGACCAACTCGGCTATTTGGGACAGCAGATTGATATTTTTGACCAAACGCTGGCGGATAACCTACGCCTAGGCAAACCAGATGCAACTGATGACGAGCTAATGGCGGTGCTGGAAAAGGTGTCATTGGCTGATTGGGCAAACGAGCAACCACAAGGGCTAAATACCCGACTTGGCGAGTACGGCACAGCCATATCAGGTGGACAGGCAAGGCGTATTGCGTTGGCTAGGTTGTTGCTCAAACCTCGTACAGTGTTGCTATTAGATGAGCCATTTGCAGGACTTGATAGTCAAAGCCGTGAGCTGATTTGGCAGACCATCACTCAACATCAAAAAGATGGTATTTTGATTATCGTTAGTCATCATCATAGCCAACAAGCAGATTGGCAAGGTAAAGATGATGTGGCATGGTTGGAGTTGGGAATTTAGAAACATCAACAAATGCTAAAAAAACAACCCGCCCCTTGAAATTTATCCCATTTATGCCAATATCGTGTTATAGTAGTAGAATTATTTTATAAACAAATTGAAGGGAAAAAACTTGTGAGCGACATGGTAAAAAACACCCTATTGTGGCTAGCGGTCATTGGTGTGTTAGTTTTGGTTTTTAGTGGCTTTGACCAAGCCAAAAAATCTGATTCGCTTAATTATTCAGAGTTTGTCACTGCGGTTGCAGATGGGAAAGTGTCTAAGGTTGAGATAGATAAAAACAGAATCAAAGGGGAAAAAGTCAATGGCTCACCTTTTGAGACTATGTTGCCTGCTATCCCTGATGACCAGTTGATGCCTCTACTGCAAAAAAACAAAGTCGAAATCACTGGCATCACCCCAGAACAACAGGGCGTTCTCGTGCAGTTGTTGATTGCCAGTTTTCCGATTTTGCTGATTATCGGTCTATTTATGTTCTTTATGCGAAACATGAAGGGCGGGCCAGGTGGCGGTCGTATGGGTGGACCTATGAGCTTTGGCAAATCAAAAGCTAAGATGCTCACTACTGAAGACATCAAGGTCACATTTGAAGATGTCGCAGGCTGTGAAGAGTCAAAAGAAGAAGTTTCAGAAGTCGTTGATTTTCTAAAAGACCCAACCAAGTTTACCAATCTTGGTGCAACCATTCCTCGTGGTGTACTAATGGTAGGCCCTCCAGGTACGGGTAAAACACTACTTGCCAAGGCAATCGCAGGTGAGGCACAAGTGCCATTTTTCTCGATTTCAGGGTCTGATTTTGTGGAAATGTTTGTCGGTGTTGGTGCCTCTCGTGTTCGTGATATGTTTGAGCAAGCAAAGAAAAACGCACCTTGTATCATCTTTATTGATGAGATTGATGCGGTTGGTCGCCATCGTGGTGCAGGTACAGGCGGTGGTAATGATGAACGTGAACAAACCCTTAACCAACTATTGGTAGAAATGGATGGTTTTGAAGGTAATGATGGTGTCATTGTCATTGCAGCTACTAACCGTGCAGATGTTTTGGATAAAGCTTTGCTCCGTCCAGGACGTTTTGACCGTCAAGTATCCGTTGGACTACCAGACATCAAGGGGCGTGAGCAGATTCTAGAAGTTCATATGAAAAAACTGCCTGAAACCACAGGTGTCGATATTAAGTCATTGGCTCGTGGTACGCCAGGCTTTAGTGGGGCTCAGCTTGCCAACCTTGTCAACGAGGCTGCCCTATTCGCTGCTCGCTACAATAAGAAAAGTGTCGATATGCACGACTTTGAAGAGGCAAAAGACAAGCTATATATGGGACCTGCTCGCAAGTCTATGGTTATGCGTGAAGAAGAACGCCGTGCCACCGCTTATCATGAAGCAGGTCATGCCCTAGTTGCCGAGCTACTACCTGATACCGACCCTGTGCATAAAGTCACCATTATGCCTCGTGGTTTTGCCTTGGGTGTGACTTGGCAGTTACCAGAGTTTGATGCAACCAGTAAATACAAAAAAGGCTTACTTAATGAGTTGGCTATCTTATTCGGTGGTCGTATTGCTGAAGAGGTATTTATTGACCAAATGTCAACTGGTGCATCGAATGACTTTGAACGTGCCACACAAATTGCTCGTGCGATGGTCACAAAGTATGGTATGTCTGATGCCATGGGCGTAATGGTGTACGAAGATGAAGACCAGTCTGGTTATGTATTGTCACGTACCATCTCTGAAGCTACCTTGCAAAAGATAGATAACGAAATTCGTCGAATCTTGGAAGCTCAGTACAAAGTTGCTCGTGAACTGATTGAAGCCAACCATGCAAAAATGCACGCCATGGCAGATGCCTTGATGAAGTGGGAAACCATTGACCGTGACCAGTTGCGTGACATTATGGAAGGGCGTGAACCACGAGAGCCAAAAGACTATCAAACCGTTGATGTCACACCGCAGAAAAGTGAAACACCTGCTCAATCAGGTGGTATGATACCACCACCATTGCCAGCTCGCTCACCTGCTCTGTAGGAATCACTATTTCTTAGGTATGGACTTGTAGGTAAATGGCGTGTAGGTAAAAAGGTAAGCAGATGCTTGCCTTTTTTCATGATTGAAAAGTAAACGAATGAAAAATAAAAAGGAATAAAATATGACCCCTGCCATCACCCTAGCAAAAAAGCATCAGATAGATTATATTATCCATGAATATCAGCATGACCCTAGTTCAGAAGCCTATGGACTAGAAGCCTCAGAAAAGCTTGCCGTTGCTTGTGAGCGGATATTTAAAACCTTAGTCGTTAGCGATGATAAAAATAAACTGGCAGTGGCAATTATTCCTGTTGATAAAAAACTCAATCTCAAAAAAGTTGCCAAAGCCATTGGAGCAAAAAAAGTGCAAATGGCGGAACCAAAAGTTGTAGAGCGTAATACTGGTTATGTATTGGGTGGGGTCAGTCCATTGGGGCAGAAAAAACTGCTAACCACAGTGATTAACCAAACAGCTCAAGAGCAAGAAACCATCTATGTCAGTGCAGGAAAACGAGGCTTAGAAATTGAACTACCACCAGCACAATTAGCAGATACCTTGTCTGCTAGCTTTGCTGATTTGGTTTGTTGACGAAAGCTAGTAGCATAATCATACTAAATAATACTAATAGGACTTGCGCAATTCAGACACCCCCTCCCTAGCCCTCCCCCTTAGGGCATAGGTATCTACACAACTTTTAGGAGGCTGTAAGCGTTGATTTTAAAGGGTTTAAGGCAAATAAGCATGATTTTTAATATACTAGAATGTGCCGATTTAATCTAAATTCTTTCATTTTGTGATTAAAAAATCATCATAAAATTAGAGTGAATATTAAATTTAACCTTATAAATCGTATAGTTACACCTTTAAATATTTGTGTAGATACCCTTGCCCTTAGGGGGAAGGAACTCCCCTCCCTTTGGGAGGGGTTGGGGGAGGGTATAAAAATCAATAAGTTATCTAAATTCTGCGTAAGTCCTATAAATAACACTAAATAACAAGAGGCAATTATGAAAGTACTCGGTTTAGAAACATCCTGCGATGAAACAGGACTGGCTATTTTTGACAGTGAGCAAATCAACACTGATAATAATGGTCTGCTTGGGCAAGTGCTGTATTCACAAATTGAGCTACATGCCAACTATGGCGGTGTCGTGCCAGAGCTTGCTAGCCGTGACCACATTCGCAAGCTAGTGCCATTGTTGGATGAGTTATTAGCACAATGCAACATTGACAAAAGTGAGATTGATGCCATCGCCTATACCAAAGGACCGGGATTAGTGGGTGCATTGATGACAGGAGCATTATTTGGTCGCTCACTTGCCTATGCCCTAGGCGTTCCTGCCATTGGCGTACACCACATGGAAGGACATTTACTCGCTCCTCTGCTGGGTGCTAATAAAACTTGTGCTAATACAAATAAAAACGGTGTAACAGACACAGATAGCCTAGAATTTCCTTTCGTCTGCTTGCTGGTATCTGGTGGACACACGCAGATGGTGGCAACTCATGGCATTGGGGAATATGAGATTTTAGGCGAATCTATTGATGATGCAGCGGGTGAATGCTTTGATAAAGCGGCAAAAATGCTCAAACTACCTTATCCTGGAGGACCTAACATTGCCAAACTTGCCGAAACTGGCAATCCTAATGCCTATGAATTACCACGCCCTATGCTCCACAAGGGCTTAGACTTCTCCTTTAGTGGGATGAAAACCGCTGTGCATAACCTGATTAAAGATACTGAAGGCTCAGCCGATGACCCACAAGTACGAGCCGATATTTGTGCCAGTTTTCAGCACGCAATGGTCGATACCTTGGTGAAAAAATGTGTTAAGGCATTGAAAAAATCAGGGATGAATCGCCTAGTGATTGCAGGTGGGGTTAGTGCAAATTTGCATCTACGTGAACAACTGCAACAAGAGCTAGATAAAATCAATGCCACGGTTCATTATGCACCGCCTGCTTTGTGTACTGATAATGGTGCTATGATTGCCTATGCTGGCTATCAACGTCTGCAAGCAGGGCAAACCGACGACTTAGCAGTTAGTTGTGTGCCGAGATGGGATATGACCAGTTTACCAAGTTTACATTCTAATAATCAATCAGCTAATAATCACTTATCTAATAACCACCCAGCTAAGGAGCTACCATGCAATGGCTAGCAATCGCCATCGGGGCAGGACTTGGGGCGTGTCTGCGGGCATGGCTTGCTCGTTTTAATGCCCATTTATTCAGTTTTTCAGGGGTGGGTTGGTTGCCATTAGGGACTTTAATCGCCAATGTATTAGGTGGCTTGTTAATTGGTATGGCAATGGTATTTTTTACTCATTTTAGCGATAGCATACACCCACATATTAAAATGATGACGGTGACTGGATTTTTAGGTGGGTTAACGACTTTTAGTACCTTTAGTAGCGAGGTGTTTGCGTTAATGAATGACGGTCGAGTGTTGGCAGGTTTGGCATTAGCAGGTACGCATATGTTGCTAACCTTGGTTGCTACTGCGGTGGGATTTTATTTGCTAAAGGCTGTGCTTTAATTCCTGTATGATATAAAAAACTACAAATACCAAACACAAAAAAACAGCCCACTGTATAGTGAGCTGTTTTGGCTTATTTTTATAAGGTTTTAGATGACTTTCTGAGAATTATTTGTTTAAGTTATCACGAATTTCACGCAATAACAAAATATCTTCACTCGGCTCTTCTGGTGCTTTTGGAGCTTCTTCTTCTTTTTTGCGTAACCTGTTCATTTGCTTAACGATCATAAAGATAATAAATGCCAAGATGATAAAGTTAATCACAACAGTAATGAATGAACCATACGCCAACATAGGTACGCCAGCTTCTTTGAGTGCTTCATAAGTTAAGGCAACATCAGCAGGGGCATCACCTAACAAGATAAACATATTTTTAAAGTCTATCTCACCACCTGCGATAAAAGAAACCAAAGGCATGATAATATCTTTCACCAAAGAGTCGGTGATTTTGGCAAACGCTGCACCAATAATCATACCAACCGCTAAATCCATCACATTGCCTTTTAAGGCAAACTCTTTAAACTCTGAAACCATACTCATAACATACATCCTACGATTTATAACAATTGATTAATAATACCAATTCAAAAAACTTTAACATAACGCTTTCACAGAACAATAGCATAACAACTTTTCACAATAGGACTTGTTACTCGTTTCTTATTTACTGGTTACTCGATTTTTTGCAGTTGGAACTAATTTGAAACTCTAGTTTTACACTAAGAGATTTAAGAGGTGCATTTATACCATGACTTTATATTTAAGGCAATTTTTGAATTGTTTTTTTGTGTATCTGATAGCCAGTTATTTACTCCATTCTAGCTTAAACAAATGTTAAATATACAATCATTTTTGTAAGAGAATTGTTTGGAGCTATTTTTTCAATAATGAACCAAACTGCATACAAGCCCCTTCCCAACAAATCCTCCCACACACGCACCCACAAAAAAGCCCCCATTTAAGGGAGCTTTCAGTAAAGACCTGAGGTCTAAAGAAAAGGGAGTTGACGATGACCTACTCTCACATGGGCGAACCACACT
>PDWJ01003857.1_pt1 | contig 13854 bp, 15 predicted proteins | sample 1430881 | NCBI WGS metagenome assembly PDWJ01 (sample SAMN01162460, study PRJNA174530) | Oral metagenome, whole genome shotgun sequencing project. | biome: Marine environment; feature: Marine mammal; material: Swab sample of the gingival sulcus; isolation source: swab sample of gingival sulcus... | reverse complement strand
GCCGGGATTAGCCAGCTATTTCCAAGTTTTCCAACGCAGAAGTAGCGGATTATGGCCAGTGAAAAGCCGCTCGCGACTTGTTCAGAGATTCCTTAAGGAGCCTCTGAACAAGTGCCTCCACAGACTATCCGCATAGCGTAAGTCGTTGATTTTCCTCCCTCACCCCAGCCCTCTCCCAGAGGGAGAGGGGGTTGATCAGAGGCTCCTTAACCGGCAAAGAGCAAGCTTGATTTGTGGCCGAGCGAAGAACTTGACACTTTATGGTGTTTGAAATACATTCTTCCCTCTCTTGTAAGGAAGCGTTCGCTCCGGCTTCTGCGCCCATAAAACCAGACGGAAAAGACAAGAATGTTTCAATTTTTAAAAGCAATGCCAACCAAGACGATACACCCTCGCTCTCAAAGTGAACGTGACCAGCTGGTCGCTCGTCGTGTTGTGGCACATCGTGCAGAGGGAAGCATTGCCCTGGCTCAGGGGCGCTATCACTACCCCTCGCCAAAAGTGGCAGAAAAAACCTGATCTGCCACCTTCTCTGCCTTGATTTCATCCTGGAATTACAGTGAGTCAACTACATACACTCGCACTTAAGCTGTCTCCGGAGCTCAGGAGCAAATTTAAAGAAATCCAGGAACTTTATAATGCCGCAGAGGCTGAGTTAAGTCGGGCGGCTTCAGTTGTTGGTGATTTGGAGTTTATCCCGGTTAATCAGCTTCGTTATGCGGGTCGCCACCTGATTGACGCGCTTAATTTAACAGACGCCACTCAAATTGAGCTTGAGCTAATGCAATCCAAAGGGCATTGCAAGCGAGCGTTGTTCGATACCTATGATGTACTGCTGGATTTTTACATACAAAGCATCAATCTGATACTTCAAGATTACAGCCTGATAGCCTTGGACAATATTATTGATAACGAGAAAGAAATAAGAACTTTTGCTGCCAGCGCCCCTGTTGCAGTGACTCGGAAAAAGGCATCGGGGAAAAAACGGAGTGAATTTTACAAGGAAATAAAAGCCACACTTGACACTGCCGAGGCATACTATGTCCAACTCAAGGCCTCAATTCCTGAAATGAACAAAGCTGTTGATGAATATAATAACAAGATTTGGAAAAATCGGGTGTTGCAACTGTTTGCACTCATCGGTTTTTTGGGTTCTTTAGCCTCCATTGCCTCCTTTGTGGTAAGCCGCTGAAGGCAATAAACTTCGACAGCAGAATCGGCGACCCGCAGTAACGTCCGCACCACCACAGCAGACAAGCAAGCGCAGGCAAGTATATGAGCAAACTGATCCAGAGCAATGGCAAACCCCGCTACGGCATCGTCAGCGAGCCGTGGACGGAGATTAACTACCGCGACTTTGACCTGCGCACGCCAATGAATCGCAAGGTCGGCTGGCTGGGCAAAAAGCTCGGTTACAACCACTTTCAGTATTTTGGCGTAATTAGCGAGCGCCTGATTTTTGGCTGCGCCCAGGTGGATATGAAATACGGCGGCGTGGTGTTTTGCTATGTCTATAACGTAGAAACCAGAACCCTGAAAGAGTGGAATTTTAAGGATATCGGCTGGTGGGGTACGCACACGGTCAACACGCCGGGACAGGGCACCAGCTATTTCAAGCGCGGCAACAAGCGCATTGAATTTATCAATCAGGCCAGCCCGCGCGAAAAGCGCCTGCGGATTGATTTTCCGGGCGAGCTGCAAGTCGATGTAATGTTCTCGGAGGCGGAGCCTGCCTTTGCGCCGATGTGCATTACCAGCAAGGTCGGCAGCACTGGCTGGGTGTATGCGCAAAAAGTCGCCGGGGTAGATTGCCGGGGCAGCGTTCAATGCGAATTTGGCGAGTATGATATGCAGGCCATCAACGCCCTCGCCCACCACGACTGGACGGGCGGCTATATGCGCCGCGAAACTTTCTGGGAGTGGGCCTGCTTTAGCGGCGAGGTGGACGGCCAGCGCGTGGGGCTGAATCTGTCCTGCGGCGTCAATGAAACCAGCTTTACCGAAAACTGCTACTGGCTGGATGGCAAGCTGATTAAAGTGGACACGGTGCAGTTCGACTACGACCGCGACCAGCCCGACAGCGTTTGGCAGATCAGCTCGTATGACGGGCAAATCGACCTGCGCTTTACCCCCGAGGGCTATCACGAGGAAAAGCAAAACTTCCTGCTGGTCGCCAGTAACTTCAAGCAGTTCTTTGGCTATTTTAGCGGGCGGGTTGGCGAGCTGAATATCAGCAAGCAGTACGGCTTTGTCGAGGATCAGTACTCGCGCTGGTGAGGAGTGTCCTGCTGGCGGGCAATCAGCCCCGAGTGGCTCAAGCTGATTTCATAGCGCAGGCCGTCCTGCATGCTGTGATAGGTCGCCGAGCCGTAGCTGGCATCGACGAACGGCAGCGATTTGAACTGCTGCGCCAGCGCCCACAAGTCAACGCCCTTTTGCTGCAGCAGCGGGTGTACACTCGGCTCGCTGAGCTGCTGCATTTGCGCATCGCTGTAGCGGCCACTCAAGCGTTCAAACTGGTACAGGGGCATAAGCCCGAGCTGATCCAGTGGCGGCTGCCACTTGATAATCCGCGCGTCAATCTGCCACTGGTCGCCCTGCAGCTCGTAGCGGCGGGACAAGTCGCCCGTGACATTGAGCGTGGCGATAAAGCGCCCCGGATCGTGGCGCAGCGCGGCAAACTCAATGGTGGCGAGGGTGCTTTCCTGGGTCAGGTTGCGATAGGTGCTGAGGTTGACCGTAGCAATGCCCAGCGCCGCGACCACGGCCAGCAGGGTAATCGACACCAGCAACTGAATGAAACCGCGAAACTTGTGCAAATCGCTGTTGAGAAAATTGCTCAGGCCACGCCAGAGCAGCAGCAGGCCGAGAACGCCGCCGACAGCCATAATGATATAAATACTTGCTGGCACTGTTTCCTCCCGAGCAAACAAAGCGATAGGCGCAGACGCGCATAAACCTTATAATCTACTTTTATTGTGTAAGCCAGACCCATGAGTATAAAGCAAATTTTCCTTATTATGACAGTGATTTTTATCACCGCCTGCGGTAATCGCGGCGATTTGTATATCCCCACCAGCAGCGGCTGTGAGGGCAGTGACGCAAAACAGGCAGAAACCCCGTGCAAGCATTGAACAAAATCCGCAGCGACGGCCAGCTCACCCTCGGCGGCGCCAGTCTCGCGGCGGCAGCGGCGCAATATGGCACGCCCGCCTATGTCTACGACCGCGCGGCCATCGAGCAAGCCTGGCTGGACTACGACCAGGCGCTGGCCGGGCACCCGCATTTGATTTGCTATGCGGTCAAGGCCAATTCCAATCTGGCGATTCTCAATGTGCTGGCGCGCCTGGGCGCGGGCTTTGATATTGTCTCCGGCGGCGAGCTGGAGCGCGTAATTGCCGCGGGCGGCCAGGCCGGGCGCATCGTCTTTTCCGGCGTCGGCAAAACCCCGGCGGAAATGCGCCGCGCCCTGGCGCTGGGCATTCGCTGCTTTAATGTCGAGTCGCTCGCCGAGCTGCAGCGCTTAAATGCCGTGGCCGGCGAGATGGGCGTAGCGGCGCCGGTCTCCCTGCGCGTCAATCCCGATGTGGACGCCAAGACCCACCCCTATATCTCCACGGGGCTAAAGGAAAACAAGTTCGGTATCGAGGTCGATGCGGCGCTGGAGGCCTACCGCACGGCGGCCTCTCTGCAGCATATCCGCATAGCGGGTCTGGACTGCCATATCGGCTCGCAGCTCACCGAGGTGCAGCCGTTTGTCGATGCACTCAAGCGCGTACTGGCGCTGGTTGACCAGCTCGACGCCGAGGGCATTGCCCTGCAGCATCTGGATTTGGGCGGCGGCCTGGGCATTGCCTACACCGCTGAAGACCAGCCGCCGAGCGTCGCCGAGCTGATGGCCGCCATACTCGGCACCCTCGGCGAGCGCTCGCTGGAGCTGATATTTGAACCGGGGCGCTCCATTGTCGGCAATGCCGGCGTGTTGCTGACCACGGTGGAATACCTGAAACACACCGCGCACAAAAACTTCGCCATTGTCGATGCCGCCATGAATGACCTGATGCGCCCGGCGCTGTACTCGGCCTGGCAGGAGATTGTGCCCGTGCAGGAAAAGCCGCAGGGCGAAGCTCGCCAGTATGATGTGGTCGGGCCTATCTGTGAAACCGGCGATTTTCTCGGCAAGGATCGCGAGCTGGTGCTGGCGGAGGGCGATGTGCTGGCGGTTATGTCAGCTGGCGCCTACGGCTTCACCATGGCCTCCAACTACAACACCCGCCCCCGCGCCGTGGAGCTGATGGCTGACCATGGCGAGCTGCATGTAATTCGCCAGCGCGAGCGTTTTGCGCAGCTGATTGCCGGCGAGCAGCTGCTGCCGGAGTAGCGCCGCGCAGGCAACGGCCTATGCCGTTGCGCTTAAGACAACAAATTTGCGCTCTGCGGCTATCGTTGTACAGTTGCCGAACAGCTTTTTCATCTTGGTGTGATAACCCAGGTGGCGGTTGCCGACCAGCCAGAACTGCCCGCCTCGGCACAGCGCACGCCGCCCCTGCTTGAGCATTTGCCAGGCAATCTGGTCGCCGGTGCTGTGTTGCTGGTGAAACGGCGGGTTGCAGAGAATCAAGTCCACATCGTCCACCGCGACCTGCTGCAAGCCGTTGCTGTTCCAGAACTGCGCCTGAGGCTGGCCAGGAGCGCGTTGATCAGAAGAGCGTTGCGGGAAGGCCGCCTGATAATTGTCCTGTGCCGAGGCCACAGCCATATATGACTCATCGACAAAGTGCAGCTCCGCGTGCGGCAGCTGGCGCTGCGCGACAATCCCCAGCACGCCGTTGCCGCAGCCGAGGTCAATGACCCTGCTCGCCTCGGGCAGCCGGGCAAACTGTGCGAGCATAAAGCGCGCGCCAATATCCAGCTTGTCCTTGCTGAACACATTGGCCTGCGCCGTCAGCGACAGCTGCAAATCCGGCACCTCAAACCGCGCTGCGGGGACGGCAGCCACAGCCCGAGGCTCTACCTGACTGAAGATAAGCCGCGCCTTTTTCTTCGCCAGCGAGGTGTGGGTGCGGCCAATCGTATCCTCAAAGCACTGAATCGCCGCGCCGGGCAGATGTTTGGTCATGGCTGCGGCTATCACTACGCTGTCCGCGTGCAGCAGGGGCTTGAGCTGCTGTAATTGCTGCTGCAACAGGGCGAGGGTTTTGGGCACTTTAAGCAGGGCAATATCAATCCGCCCCTCGGGTTGCGCGGTGCTGCGAACCAGTGCGGGCAAAGCCTGCTCGTCGAGCTGATTGCGGCGAAAATTGTGCGCGGTGGCGAGGTGGGCGAGCAGTGAATCCGACCAGCTTTGCACCTTGTAGGCGTGCAAGGCACAGGCCAGCGCGCCAAATTCGTCATTGACCACGAGCACCCGCTCATCCGCGCGCGGCAATCCCTGCGTCTGGAGCTGTTCCAGCAGCAGCTCGTCGGCGGCATTCCAGGCGCGCAAGGCGCCATCGGGAGTGGCGGGAAGGCGGTCGAGCTGAAACTCGCCAAAGCCGGTGCGCAGGGTGTCGTGCTTATCCATTATCGTTTAAGTTGCTTATTCGCATCATTATTGCTTAATCAGATATTTTTTGCCGAGCGAATACATCATTAAGCCCGCAAGTAACAGGCTGGCGGCATAGCTTAACGGCGTGTTGAGCATGGTGTGAGCGTGTTGCGTCTGCGCGGCAATGTCGATATTCCAGTGCGCGGCCAGCACATTGGTCAAATAGCCAAAGGCGAAGCCGATACCGACCACGCTGCCCAGATAGGCCGCCAGCGCGCGCTGCCCCAGCTCGCGCTTGACCAGGCCGACGGTGGCGATATTGGTCGCCGGGCCGACCAGCATAAACACCAGCACCGCCCCGGGCGACACCCCCGAGAACAGCAGCCCGGCGGCAATCGGCGTGGAGGCGGTGGCGCAGATATACATGGGCACGCCAATCAGTGCCATAACGATAAACGCGGGCAGGCCATCGCCCCACTGGGCGAGAAATTCGCCGGGCACGGCGGTCTTGATAACGGCGGCAAAACCCAGACCAATCAGCAACCACAGGCTGATATCCCTGACCAGATCAATAAAGGTAAAGCGCAGCCCGGCGACAAGTCGGCGCGCCAATTGGCCGCTCGCCACAGCCCCCGCTGCGGAACTATCCGCATGGCTCGCAGCAGCGGCACTGGCACAGCAGCTGTCCTTGGGCATCGGTGCCGGGGGCGCAGTTTTGGCGCAGCAGCTGGCGGGGGTGTCGCTATCGCTCGCCTCGTGTGCGGCTGTGTGCTCGCGGTCGCGGCCAACCAGCAGCCCGGCGGTGATGGCGCTGACAATCGCGGCAATTGGGCGAATCACCGCCATAAAGGGGCCGAGCAAGGCATAGGAGATGGAGATTGAATCCACCCCGGTTTCGGGGGTGGAAATCAAAAAGGAGGTGGTCGCCGCCTTGGATGCGCCGCTGCGGCGCAAGCCCACGGCGGCGGGAATCACCCCGCAGGAGCACAGCGGCAACGGTGCGCCCAGCAGCGCGGCTTTGAGCGTGGCGGCAAAGCCCGGCTTGCCGAGGTGACGCGCCAGCAGGGTCTCCGGCACCAGGGCTTTCATCAGCCCGGCCACCACCAGTCCCAGCATCAGCCAGGGGGCAGATTCGATAAACAGCTCGATAAAGTTATTGATCAGTAACATGGCAAACCTTGGTTTGGTTAATTAACTTGCGCCAGCGCCGTTGGCGATAGCGGTAAAAAATATGTGCCCAGGCATAGACCAGCGGAGTAAAAATACCAGCGCTGATTTCCACCTGATCGGTATAGCGGCAGTGCTTATCATCAATCGCGGCGATTTCAATCAGATGCTTCCAGGAGGAGACAATGCCGCCGCCCTCATCGGATACTATCTTGCAGGCAGCAGGGTCGATGCTGTCAATCGACAAGTGGTGTGTCCACAGCGGAATAAAGCCCAGGGCGAGCAAGCGCGTGCTCAGGCGGGTGCCAACCTGCCACTGCGCGGGAAAGTCAGCCGCCCCGGCAAACCCCAGCATGCCCCGGGTGATATAGACCAGGGTCTGGCTTTTCCCAACCAGCGACCAGACGGTCGCCTGCCCGGCGGGCAGCGTACAGCTGAGGCGCACGGTCATGCTGGTGCGGCTGTTGTTAGTCATGCTGGTGCTCCAATGGTTCGTCGAAATCTCTTAGCGCCTCCAATATGGTGCAGTGCGTGGCCGGCTCGTCGCCGCCGCAGCAGGCTGTGCTCAGGGCTTGCAGGGACTGGCGGATGCGTTGCAGCTCCTCAATGCGCTGGTCAACGGTGTTGAGCTTGTCATCGACAAAGCCTTTGACATCCTGACAGGACTTCTCATCCCGGGTGACTTCCAGCGCCAGCAGCTCGCGAATTTCACCCAGGGTAAAGCCGACCGCCTTGGCGCTGAGGATAAAGCCAATGCGCTGCACATCGCCATGCGAGTACAGGCGATAGCCCGACTCGCTGCGGGCGCTGGGCTTGAGCAGGCCGTTTTTCTCGTAGAAGCGCAAGGTGTCGCGGGAGACCTCGGCCAGTGCCGCCAGCTCGCCAATTTTTAATCGGGATTGCATCATATTTGCCACTATAAACCTTTGAGTATAGTCCAGAGTCAAACCCTTGTTGTCCACACTTGCCTGCCCGCCGCGCCTTGTTCAGGCGGCTAATAGCGATTATTCTCCGCCCATGCGGATAGTCTATTTTATTGCCCTGCAAATGCTGCGGGAAGCGCGCCACAACAAGTTGGGCTGGCTGTTTGCCCTGGTGCTGGTGTCCGGGCTGGGGTTGTGTGAATACATCAGCTCGGTGGCCTTGATTGAGGCAGAGCAGTTTCAGCTCGCTATCTATAGTAATGTGATGCGCTGGGCGGCGGCGATTGTGCTGTTGCAGTTTGTCGTCAGCTCGCTGGGGCGCGAGTTTAATGAAAAAGGCGCCGATTACCTGCTCGCCATGCCCATGAGCCGCTGGCAATATCTGCTCGGCAAGGCGCTGGGGATTGTCCTGCTCAGCCTGTTGATGGCGGCGCTGATTGCCCTGGTGCTGCTGCTCTACCAGCCCGGCGCGGCCAGCCTGATCTGGGTCGGCAGTCTGGCGATGGAGCTGCTGGTGCTGGGCTGCTTTGCCCTGTTTGTCAGCATCAGCCTGCAAAATCCGGCGCTGGCGGCGGCAGTGGTGATTGCCTTTTATGTGCTGTGCCGGGCGCTGTCCAGCATCGAGCTGCTCGCCAGCCAGCCACTGGTCAGTCACAGCGGCGTGGCGCAACAGTTTATGGCCGGGCTGACCGAGTGGCTAAGCTACCTGCTGCCGGCGCTGTACCAGTTTGCCCAGACCGAGTGGCTGCTCTATCCGAGTCTCGCCGCCAACCTGACGGCCTTGGCACACAATGCCGCGCAGTGTTTGGTCTACTGCACCTTGCTGCTCGGCGCGGCGGGCTTTGATTTATACCGGAAGTCGCTGTGAGCCGCCGCTGGTACCGGGCCGCCAACGAGCGCCCGCTGCGCGCCGTCCCCGCTGGCGTGTGGTGGGTGCTGGTGCTGGGCTTGCTCTGCCAGCTGGGCTTGCGGCAGGTACTGCCCGCAGCCAAAGCCGAGGCCACAGAGCTGCCCGCGCTGCCCGCCAACGCCGTAGTGCAAAGCCTGTTCCTCGGTGATGGCGTGCTCGCCAGCCGCGTGCTGCTGCTGTGGTTGCAGGCGCGCGATACGCAGTCGGGGGCGCTGGTGCGCAATGTTCAGCGCGACTACGCGCGTCTCGCCCACTGGCTGAGCCAGCTGCAACAGCTGGATCCGCGCAGCCACTACCCGCTGCTGCTGGCGGTGCGGGTCTACTCCCAGGCGAGTGACAAGGCGCGCGTGCGCCAGCTGCTCAGCACCGTCAACGAGCTGTTTCAGCGCGACCCGGCGCGCTACTGGCGCTGGCAGGCCGAGGCCGCCGTGCTCGCCAAGCACCGCCTGCAAGATCTCGATTTGGCCCTGAACATGGCGCAGGCGCTGGCCGCGCAAACCCCGCCGCAACTGCTGCCCGGCTGGGCGCGGGATATGCGCTTTATCCTCCTCGAAGCGCTGGGTCGGGACGAGGAGATGCGCCTGTTAATTGGCGGCCTGGTCGCCAGCGGCGCGGTGACGGAGCGCAAGGAACTGCAATGGCTGGAGCAAAAACTGTCAGAAACCTCGGCAAGTGACTAATTGCCAACAGTTAGCTGAGAAAGTCTCACCATAAACACAGACAGACAAGGCGATTTTTTGTAAAATTTAACTAATAATGCGAACAACCTTACAGGTTTGCACGGAATGTTTTAACTGGCATGAAAAATGCTTTATCTTTTACGAACGTAACTACGAGGACAACACAATGAATAAACAAAAAGGTTTTACCCTGGTTGAAATCGCCATTGTTATGGTGATTATCGGATTGCTGCTCGGCGGCGTACTCAAGGGGCAAGAGGTCATTACCAATGCCAAGCTAAAGCGTGCCGTGAACGATTTTAACGGCGTAACGGCAGCTATCTACAGCTATCAGGATCGCTATCAGGCAATTCCCGGGGATGACAGCGCGGCGGTAACCCATCTGCTGATTACACCTGGAAACCCTGGATATAATGGTAGCGGCAATGGCGCGATTGGCGGTGCATTTAATTCTGGTGGTACTACGAACGAGTCTCGCTTGTTCTGGATGCACTTGCGCAATGCTGAGCTGGTGGGTGGCGTCGCCAATCCAGCGCAGACAGAAGCGTACCAGCAGCCCCTGCACCCCTGGTCAGAGCAGGAAGGTGTGGCTTATAACACCTACGGCATGCGCGGGCATGGCTTCTGCTATGAAAACTTGACCCCCGAAATTGCCAGCATTCTCGATTCGCAAAATGATGATGGCGTGCCCAATAGTGGTAGTGTGCAGTCTGGCACAGGCAACACTGCTGTTGCCAATGTGGCAGCTAACTATACGGGTGCAGGTCCATTCCACGTCTGCTTCCGCATCTAGGCGGCAGCACCGTAACTGACAGGGAGCGCACTGCGCTCCCTTTTTTTATGATTAAGCTGCATCAAATCCGCATTGCCTACGGCAACCGCTGTGTTGTCCGCGCGCTTGACCTGCATATTGCCAGAGGCGAGGTCTTTGCCCTGCTCGGCAGCAATGGCGCGGGCAAAAGCTCCACGGTCAAGGCGATACTCAATTTTATTGATATAGCGGCGGGGCATATCCGCATAGACGGCGTTCCCCATACCCAGGCCAGGGCGCGGCAGCCGCTGGTGTTTATTCCGGAAAAGTTTGTTCCACCGTACTATTCCACCGGCCAGCAATTTATCGACTTTACCCTGCGCATGCACGGCTTGCGCGTGGCAGAGCCCGCTGTGCAGGCATACTGCGCGCTGCTGGATTTTAATGCGGATAGTCTAAAACAGCCCATCAAGTCCTACTCCAAGGGCATGTGCCAAAAGCTGGGGCTGATTGCGGCGCTCGCCACCGACAAGCCGCTGTACCTTTTTGATGAACCCATGAGCGGTCTCGACCCGGCGGCCAGAGCGCGGCTGCGCGATGTGTTTGCCAGGCTTAAGGCCGAGGGCAAAACCCTGTTCTTCTGCACTCACATGCTCGCCGATGTCGAGGCGGTCTGCGACCGCGTGGGCATTTTGCACGGCGGTGAGCTGGTGTTCGTCGGCAGCCCCGCCGCCTGTTGCGAGCACTTTAATGCGGATAGTCTGGATCAGGCCTTCCTCGCCGCGACGGACGCAAAGAGATAGAAACCAGCGGGTGCACGAGCCGCTGTCGTCTGGGTTACAATCCCGCCATGAAATATAGAACAGCTCTGTTAAGCCTGTGGGCATTGGCACCGACAGCGGCGCTGGCTGCGCCGCTAAACTTTGCGCCGCTGGTCGTTGGCGACAGCACTCCCTTGATGGTCAATTACGGTGCGCCGCGCGCCATGGCGCCAGCGGTTTTGCCGCCCGGGCAGTGGCAGTGGCAGCTCAGTGTGGATATGGGTAACACCCTGCATATTGAGCAGGACAGTCGCTATGGCGAGCAGCTGGTACTGGATGGCGAAACCAGCCGCTACAATCTGGCGCTGGAATACGGCTTGAGCGAGGACTGGGACATGCGCCTGGACATCCCCTATGTCGGCTACAAGGGCGGTTCGCTGGATGGCTTTATCGACGACTTCCACGCTGCGCTGGGCTTTCCGGAGGGCTCGCGCCCGGGGCGTGCGGAAGACCGCTTCCAGCTGCTCTACCAGCGCAATGGCAACACGCTGCTGGATGCCAGCAGCGCATCCGGGCTGGGCGACCCCAGCCTCAGCGTGGTGCGCACGGTGGACAGCGAATACGAAGACAGCCTCAGCTACGGCTTCAGCCTTAAACTGCCCTCGGACTCCGATGTGAGCACCCAAACCCGCGATATCGCGGTGTGGGCGAGTGCAGCCGACTGGCTCGCGCCCAACTGGCTGCACTATGTCAGCGCCGGTGGAGTCTGGGTGGAGCGAGACAAGGGCTGGCTGGCCGAGCTGCGCAAATCCGGCTACGGCTTTTTGCGCTATGGCGTGCAGTGGCGCGTCCACCCCGCCGTCACCCTGAAGCTGCAGGCCGATGCGCAGTCGGCGCTGTTCAAGCAAACCAACAGCCGCTTGCTCGGCCACTCCAGCGCCCTGGCGATGGGTGGCACACTCCAGCTTGCCGAGCACTGGCAGCTGGATATTGCCGTGGTTGAGGATATTGACGTTGCCACCACCTCGGATGTAGTGTTTCACTTTAATTTGCGCAAGCGTTATGGACGGTAAGATGGACATTGCAGAACAAAAAAATCATGTGGCCGATTTGCTGCTGCATCTGGAAAAGGCGCTGCGCGAGCAGGGGCTGTGGGCCGCGCAGCCGCCGAGCCTAGAGCAGATGTCGAGCAGCGAACCATTTGCCTGCGATGTCATGTCGCTGCAAGCGTGGTTACAGTGGATATTTTTGCCGCGCATGAAGGTGATTATCGAGAGCGAGGTCGAGCTGCCGCGCGGCTGCAATATCAGCGCCTATGCCGAGGAGACGCTGGCGAAGCTGGACTGCGAAACGCAGACGCTGATGAGGCTTTTACAAGCCATGGACAAGGCGCTTTCCTGAGATGAGCAAGCGCCCCAACGGAGATGGAGGCACCGCCCCAATGACACGTCCCTACCAGATTACCCTGTTTGCTGCGAGCAGCGAGACGGGGCGGCTATGCGCGCACTATCTGGCGGCCGCCTGGCGGCGCGATACCTTTACCTGGGCGATAGCCGGGAGCAACCTCAAGCAGCTCAGCCTGTTGCGGCGGGCGCTGAAAGCCGAATACGGCCAGGACTGCTCACCGGGGGTGCTCAAGGTCAAGCCCGAGCAGCAGCAGAGCCTTGACGCCATGGCGGCGCAGACCCGGGTACTGCTCAACGCCAGCAGCGCGCCCGCACAGCACGGCGAGCCGGTGGTGCGCGCCTGTGTCCACGCCGCCTGCGATTATGTCGATGCCAGCAATGATTCGGCATTTATCGACTTTGTGCAGCGCAAGTTTCACGCCGCCGCCGAGCGCCAGCAGATTAAACTGATTAACGGCTGTGAGCTGGAGGGGCTGGGCAGCGATATGGCGGCGCTGTTTGCGGTGCAAACCCTCGCCGCAAAAGTCGATGCGCGCAACCCGCAGCAGGCGCTGGCAGCTGAGGCCGTGACCCTGCACAGCTACTCGCCAGCGCGCCCGGACAGTGCCGCAGAGATATGGCAAACGCTGAACAAGCAGAGATTGCGGTGCGTACAGCGCCGCTGGAACAGCGCCGTGGCTGGCTCCTGTGGCCAGCGCCATGTGCAGGCCCTGCCCGGCGCGCTGCACTGGCAGGCCGCGCTCTCGGCCTGGGGAGTGAGCAGCGCGACCTGCGGCTTGCCACTGGTGCTGCGCTCGGCCTGCGCCAGCGGCAACTATGGCGAGCGTTTTGAATACGGCCAGTACACGGTATTTCAGGATTTGCCACAAGCGGCCTTAAACCTGTTGCAGGCTGGCCGCGCGCGGGTCTTGCGCAAGCTGCGCCGCGCGCAGCCCAGCCCGGCAGCACCCGCCGAAACCGCGCCACGGCAGTGGTCGGTACTGGCCGAGTCCAGCCAGGAGCGGGTGCAAGTGAGCGTGCAGGCGGCGGCGGACGATAGCAGCGAGTCGGCGAAGATACTCGCCGAGGCCGCCTTGCACCTCGCCCTGCAAGCGAACGTGCCCGCAGCCTTTGGCGCACTGACTCCGGTACAGGGCTTGGGCAGTGGGTTTATTCCGCGCCTGCAACGCGCCGGCATGCAATTTGTCGGCGAGCCGTAATGAGTCAGATCTACCACTCCCGCCGCGTGGCGAGCAATCAGGAGGGCATACATCCCGACCTCGCCCAGCTGGTCAGCAAACACCGCCAGGGCGGTTATCGCCGCCCGCTGGCCGCGCATACCGTGCAGGTGTTTCAGGATGTGGCCGAACGCGTTGCTGCCGATGGCCGCCCTCTGATCTTCGACTCGGGCTGTGGCGTGGGCGAGAGCACGCGCAAGATTGCCAGCCAGCACCCCGATTGTCTGGTGCTGGGGCTGGACAAATCCGCGTACCGCCTGCAAAAAAATCCCCGCTATACCGACAAGTTGGCCGAGCGCACGGCTGACAACCTGTTATTGCTCAGAGTGGACTGCGTGGACTTTTGGCGGCTCGCCGTGGCCGCGCGCTGGCAGCTGCACAAGCACTATTTGCTCTACCCCAACCCCTGGCCGAAAAAGGCGCATATCCAGCGCCGCTGGCATGGTCACCCGGTGTGGCCCGCGCTGCTGGCGCTGGGTGGCGAGTTGGAGCTGCGCAGCAACTGGTCGATC
>PDWJ01003856.1_pt1 | contig 13855 bp, 11 predicted proteins | sample 1430881 | NCBI WGS metagenome assembly PDWJ01 (sample SAMN01162460, study PRJNA174530) | Oral metagenome, whole genome shotgun sequencing project. | biome: Marine environment; feature: Marine mammal; material: Swab sample of the gingival sulcus; isolation source: swab sample of gingival sulcus... | reverse complement strand
GGACACCACAAGCTCAATAAAGTATGCTACCGAAATTTTTATAAACTACCCTGTAAATAAATTGATCCAAAAATTAATAAGAACTTAACAGCCCTGCTTCTCCAAGGGGGATTGGCTCTCGTCTTTGATTTTATGCTCGTTTTTAATTCATCATTAAAATCAAGTTTCCATAAAAAAGAAATGCTCATTGGCTTCATGTTCCAAACTATCTGACTTATTAGTAATGATATATTGTAGGGCTTTGTCTGCAAAATCATCGCCTTTGGGTGTGAGGTAAATGGTGTCATTTTCCAACTGAATAAGATGATATCTTTTTGCCAAATTCAGAATTTTATGGGCATGACTATCACTCCAATCAAAGTGTCCGGTTAGTTGATGTTGCTTATATTCATCAGTTTCGGTATCTTTATTATGACTTTGTAAATGGATTAAGAAAGTAAGCATTGAAAACTCTATTTTCAGCTTTTTTCGATACAAAATGGTAGAAATTAAACCACGATTGGGCTCAAAAAGAAAAACCATTAAAAATATAATACCCAACATAACTGCCATAGAACCACCAATAGATGTATCAATAAAATGAGCCAACCAATATCCGGATATAGCTGCAATAGCTCCAATACAGGTAGATAAGATTAACATTTTTTTCAGACTGTTTGTGATAAGATACGCCGTAGCTGCCGGCACAATAATCAAGGCAACTACCAAAATAGCTCCAACGGCATCAAATGCTCCAACAGTAGTAAGCGAGGTCATGGTCATTAATCCATAATGAATAATAACGGGCGAAAAGCCTAATGAAGCGGCTAATTGCTTATCAAAAGTGCTTATTTTTAATTCTTTATAAAAGATTATCAATAATAAAAATGAAAGCAATAAAATTCCTGACATTACCCAAATGGCTTTGGCACCAAGATCAATGCCATTTACTTCAAATCGGTTAAAGGGGGCAAATGCCAATTCACCTACCAATACGGCATCTGTATCCAAATGCACATCACCCGAATATCGGGAAATCAGAATAACCCCAACACTAAAAAGTGCCGGAAAGATGAGCCCTATGGCAGTATCTTCTTTTACCAACTGTGTTTTATTAACTAATTCCACTAAATATACAGTAATGACACCATTAATTGCTGCCAAAAACAGCAACCATGGTGAAGAAAGATCTTGGGTAATAAAAAATCCCACCACAATGCCCGGCAAAATGGAATGACTAACGGCATCGCTAATCATTGACATTTTTCGCAATACCAAAAAAGTACCCGGAATGGCACAGGCAACCGCCACTAAAACAGCAATGATTTGTATTTCGATTTGTGGTAATGTCATAGCGATTTATTTTTAATTTGTTGAAGTAACTGTGCTTTTTGTTTTTTACGAATCATATATTTAGCTAAAAAGCCTCTTTCCGGTGCAAAAACAAAAGATATAAGGGTGATAGTTACTGAAATTAAGACAATTACAGGCCCTGTTGCAATATTATTGGATAATGAACTAATTAAAGTGCCTAGAAACCCTGAAACACCACCAAAAATTGCAGAAATCAAGACCATTGTTTCCAATTTATTAGTCCATTGTCTGGCACCGGCAGCCGGCGATATGATTAAAGCACTCATCAATACCACACCCACCGCTTGAAGTCCTAATACAATGGTAATAACGATTAAAGTAGTTAAACCAATGTCCAATACTTTGGTATTTAATCCCTGTGTAGCCGTATATTGAATATCAAATGTCATGATTTTCAATTCTTTCCAAAATAAGATAACCAGGATAAATATAATAACCGAAGTTACACTCATTACCACTACATCTTTTAATAGCAAAGTGGCCGCTTGTCCGAAAAGATAAGTTTCCAATCCTGCCTGATTGGCATTGGGCATTTTCTGAATAAAGGTAAGCAGCATGATACCAAATCCAAAAAATACAGATAAAATAATACCCAAAGCGGTATCTGTTTTTATTTTGGTATTTTTTTCAATACTCATAATCCATACCGCACCTATCAAACCACTAATAGCTGCACCCAACAAAAAAAGTGAAGAATCTTTGATGCCGGTAATTAAAAATATCAAGGCAATGCCCGGTAATGCCGCATGAGAAATGGCATCGCCCAACAGACTTTGTCTTCGTAAGATCGCAAAACTACCCAACACACCACTCAATGCCCCGATAAGTACAGTACCCACAGTAATAACCTGAAAAGTGTAATCATTCAGCAAATCAAATAAAATGGAACAAATAGCATTCATAACTTACTTTTCTTTTTCAGTTGTATTTTTTGGTTTGTGAAGCTTAAAAATGCCACTTACACCATAGGTTTTGGTAAGATTCTCATCATTAAAAACATCTGTAACCTTACCCACATCAATTAGTTTTACATTTAAAAAAGCTACCCAATCAAAATATTCCGGTACGGTTTGTAAGTCGTGATGCACAACAATCACGGTTTTGCCCTCTGAACGCAACTCTTTAAGCAAACTCACCACCGCTTTTTCAGTGGTAGCATCCACGCCTTGAAAAGGTTCGTCCATTAGATATAAATCTGCATTTTCGAGTAAAGCCCTTGCTAGAAATACTCTCTGTTGCTGTCCTCCTGACAATTGACTGATTTGTCGGTTTTTAAATTCCCACATCCCCACTTTTTTCAAAGCGGTTTCAGCACTGTCTTTTTCTTTTTGTCCGGGTCTTTTTATCCATCCCAACTTTCCATATGTACCCATTAACACCACATCAAAAACCGTAGTGGGAAAATCCCAATCCACACTGCCTTTTTGGGGCACATACGCTACCTTTGACCTATTTTTTTTATAGGTTTTTCCAAATACCCGAACAGAGCCGGAAATAGGCTTTATCAACCCGAGAATAGATTTTATCAACGTGGTTTTTCCGGCACCATTAGGCCCCACAATTCCCATAACAACACCCTCAGGAACCTTCATATCAATATCCCAAAGTACAGGTTTATATTTATAAGCAACTGTTAAATCATGAATCTCCAGCGCATTATTTATATCCGTTACATATTTCATCTTCCTTATTTTAAGGCGTTTACTATGGTTTTAACATTGTATAAAAACATGCCTTCGTAAGTTTCTTCCGGTGTGTTTGCCGTTCCTAATGCATCAGAAAATAGTTCACCACCAATTTTTACTGAAAATCCCTTAGCTTTTACGGCTTCTTGCAATGCCTCAATATTTTTTTTCGGAACAGAAGATTCTACAAATATGGCTTTTACTTTTCTGTCCACAATCAATTGTGTTAGATTTTGTACATCTTTCACACCGGCTTCAGAAACCGTACTGATACCCTGCAAACCAATTACCTCAAAATCATACGCTTTTCCGAAATAATTAAACGCATCATGTGCTGTAATCAAAATCCGTTGAGAATCGGTTAAGGATTGGGTTAACTGTTTTACTTTTGCTTTTAAGGCATCCAATTTTTTGATGTAAGTTTTATAATTTTTTGCGTATTCAGCTTTGTGTTTAGGGTCTTTCTCTGTTAATCGATTCAACACCGCTTTGGCTGCCATTTCCCAAAGGGAAATATCAAACCAAATATGTGGATCGTGGTTAGATACAAAAGCTTCGGAAGAAATCAGTTGTTTTTTTGAAATTAGCTCTGACACCGCATAAACGGCTTTACCACTATGCTCCATTTTCTCGAACAAGTCAACTAACTTCCCTTCAAGATGCAAGCCATTATAAAATATGATATCCGCATGATGAAATGTGTTCACATCACTTGCAGAAGCTTTATAAAGATGAGGATCAACACCTGCTCCCATAATTACAGTTGTGTTGATATTATCGCCACCAATATTTTTCACAATATCGTGAATCATGGTAGTGGTGCTTACAACGTTTAATTTACCGTCTTTTTTGGGGTTATTGTTTTGACAACTTATTATTAATGCAATTGCTGCAATAAATACAATTATTTTTTTAAAATTCATGATACTAAGTGTTAGGTTTGGCTTTTGGCTATTGGCCTTTAGCCGTTAGCTTTTTTATTCATTCTTATACTTCATTTAGCGAAGCCAATGGTTTTACATATATGTTGTTAGCAAATGTTCTGGGTAATACAATGATATTTCCATTAATTTTGATGGAAATAGAGGCAATTTTTTCAAAATGTTGTACCACTTCCAATTCTGATTGCAGAAAAATGTTATGTGCTTTACAGAAAGCAAAAAAGTCATTGTCAGAACTTGATATCCGTGCCACTTGATATGTGCCTTTTTTCATGTTTGATAATAGACTCACATCCAAATTTTCAGGAATTAATCCGTTTACATCCGGAATAGGGTCGCCATGAGGATCATATTGCGGATGTCCTAAAAATTCACTGATTTTATTGGCTAAATTATCAGAGGTGGCATGCTCCAAATCCTCAGCTTCCACATGAATTTGATTTAAATCAAACTCAAATACTTTATGCAAAAACGTTTCCCAAAGCCGATGCTTACGAATTAAATTAATGGCAACATCTCTTCCTGCTTTAGTAAGTGAAAGTGGCTTGTATTTTTCATAATGGATGAGTCCTTTTTCAGACAATTTCTTTGCCATATCCGTAGTTGCAGCATTGGAAATTTTCAACCTTTCAGCAATTACGCCTGTTTTAGGGTGTCTTTCAGGGTTTCTTTCTAATTGATAAATTATTTTTAAAAAATTTTCAATAGATACCGATGTGCTTAACATAATAATTAGGTTCGCTTAAAAATATAAGCAAAGGTAGTTTAAATCTTTTTATTATGATGAATTTATGGAAATAAAATTATCTAAGAAAAGTTTCGAGAATTGCAAAACTTAACTTATGTATCATTAAATTTATGGATATCATAATCAATATTGATACTTATATCCATTTTTATGGATATAACACAAACTAATTAGGATGCATTCAAAAAGAACCTTGCAAACATCTAATTATCAGTATTTATCCACCAATCAACTTCTTTATCTCGTTTAACTTCATCAAAGCTTCTACCGGAGTTAGCATGTTGATATTGGTATTCAGAATATCTTCTTTGATTTGTTCTAATAAAGGATCATCCAACTGAATAAAACTCAATTGATAACCATCTTGTTGTGTGGTTTTCTTTTTCTTGGAACTTTTCAACTGCCTTTGACCTTGTCCGGCATGAGAACTTTCCAGCTTTTCCAGCATCTGTTCGGCTAATTTCACCACATATTTTGGCATACCTGCCATTTCTGCTACATGGATTCCAAAACTATGGGCACTGCCTCCAGGTGTGAGTTTCCTCAAAAACAGGATTTTATTATTCATTTCCTTAATGGAAATATGATAATTCTTAATCCTTGCATATTGTTGCTGCATTTCGTTTAGCTCATGATAATGTGTCGCAAATAACACTTTGGGGCGATAGGCTTTGTGTTCATGTAAAAAATCCACAATTGACCATGCAATGGAAATTCCGTCGTAAGTACTTGTTCCTCTGCCAATTTCATCCAATAAAATCAAGCTTCTACTGGAAATATTGTTCAAAATACTGGCTGTTTCATTCATTTCCACCATAAACGTAGATTCTCCTCCGGCGATATTGTCCGAAGCTCCAACGCGAGTAAATATTTTGTCAAAAACTCCAATTTGGGCTTCATCTGCCGGCACAAAACTTCCAATTTGTGCCATTAATACAATCAATGCTGTTTGACGAATAAGGGCTGATTTTCCCGACATATTTGGCCCGGTAATGATGATAATCTGCTGTTTATCATGATTTAATGTAATATCGTTGGGCACATACGGTTCTCCTACCGGCATTCTTTGCTCAATTACCGGATGTCTGCCGTTTTTGATCATCAAATCATATGAATCATTCATTTGCGGTTTGGTATATTGATTGGCGATTGCCAATAAAGCAAAAGAAAGCAATACATCAATTTTTGCAATCAAACTAGCATTCAGCTGTATAGGCTTTATATATTCTGATAATGAAACGATTAAGTCAAAGTAGAGTTTCTCTTCCAATGCCGATATTTTATCTTCGGCTTCTAATATTTTTTGTTCATAGGTTTTCAACTCTTCTGTAATATACCGTTCAGAGCTTACCAACGTTTGTTTTCTGTGCCATGTTTCAGGCACTTTGTCTTTATAGGTGTTTCTCACCTCCAAATAATACCCAAAAACATTGTTATAGCTTATTTTTAAAGAAGTTATTCCGGTTGCTTCAATTTCCCTGTCTAACATCTCCTGCAAATATGTCTTTCCTGAGGTTTTTAAGGCACGATATTCGTCCAGTTCCGCAGAAATGCCTTCAGCAATAACATTGCCTTTGTTTACCATTGTAGGGGGCTCATCACTTAGGGTGTTTTTTATTTTTGTAGCAATTAAATCACATTCACTAAACTGATCTCCAATTACTTGTAATGCTTCATTTTCCGAACTTCTACATAGTTTTTTTATAGGTGTAATGGCCTCTAAGGCATGTTGTAAACGAACCATCTCACGTGGATTTATTCGTCCGGTAGATACTTTTGCAATTAGGCGTTCCAAATCCCCAATTTCGGAAATATGTGTAGAGAAATCTGTCCTCAAAGTTTCATTGTTTTTGAGCACCTCCACAATTGAGTGTCTTTCTTCTATGGCTTTTTGATGTTTCAGCGGCAAAGCCATCCATTTGCGGAGCAATCGAGTCCCCATGGGTGATTGTGTCTTATCCATAACAGATAACAACGAACTTCCGCCCTCGGCTGTTGGGGCAAAGATTTCCAAATTTCTAATGGTAAAACGATCAAGCCACACATAATCCCCTTCCTCTATTCTTGAAATTTTGGTAATATGTTTTACTTTATCATGATGGGTTTCTTCCAGATAATGGAGGATAGCTCCCGCAGCGATAATTCCATATTTATATTCTTCAACACCAAATCCTTTGAGGTTTTTTACATTGAAATGCTTTTTTAAAATATCCTGACCAAAATCAATGGTATAGACCCAATCATCAAACACTTTGGTAAAATACTTATCCCCAAATAAGGTTGAAAATTTATCCCTATAATTTTTTTGAATAATGACCTCTGCCGGCTTAAACGATTGTAGTAATTTATCAATGTATTCCACATTGCCTTGTGCCAAATAATATTCACCTGTAGAAATATCTAAAAAAGCAATACCACCTGTATTTCCAAAAACATGTACACTGGCTAAAAAGTTATTCTCCTTGTTTTCCAGAATTTTGTCATTGTATGACACACCGGGCGTAACCAATTCCGTCACACCTCTTTTTACAATCTTCTTAGTAAGCTTAGGATCTTCCAGTTGGTCGCAGATGGCTACACGCTGTCCGGCTCTCACCAATTTGGGTAAATAGGTATCCAACGCATGGTGAGGAAAGCCTGCCAACTCAATATGAGAAGCTGAACCATTTGCCCTCTTAGTTAGTACAATATCTAAAATTTTGGATGTTGTAACCGCATCCTCTCCAAAGGTTTCGTAAAAATCTCCTACACGAAACAACAACAACGCATCAGGATATTTCTGTTTGATTGAGTTATATTGCTTCATGAGTGGCGTTTCTGCCACTTTCTTCTTATTTGTTTTTTGTGTAGCCAATGTTCAATAATTTTAAGGACAAAGGTACATTTTTTTGGGAGTTCAATTAAGAAATATAATACAAAATTAGTATTTGAAATATCAAGTAAACTTATTTTATAATCTTGTGGTGTAATAATTCTATATTTAACATACGAATCTACAAATGATTGAAAAAAATAGTTTTTATGTGATTTATAAAAGATTTTATTTAGCTTTGTAAGTTAATGTGTTATTATTTCATTAACGATAATTATAAATATAAAAACATGAAAAAAATTAAAATAACAGGTCTATTCCTTTCATTAATTATTCTCTTTACAGCTTGTGAAGAAGCTTTGGAAGGATTAAGAACGATTAACAGCATTCCTTTTTCAAAAGAATTTACAATTGATTATCTACCCGTTAATCAATTTGAGGAACCAACAGTTTCGATACAACTAAATATCATATCTGCTATACAAGATGAGATAGGAGTAGATGCTGATATTGATTTTGTAGAAGATGTTAAGATAAAAAACCTTACAATTTCAATGATAAGTTGTGAAAACAAAGATAATTTTGATTTTCTAAATGGTATTAAATTATGCATGAAAACAGATGAATTACCGGAAAAGGAAATTGCATATAAAAATGAAATTCCAAAGGGAAAAACAACAATAGCATTAGATGTGATGGAGGATGCTTTAGATGAATATGTAAAATCAGATTCATTAGAATTATTCATAAAATATGAAAGTACAGAAGACGCTAAACGTTTAAAAATAAAGGTAGATATTAATTTTAAAGCAAAATTAAGATTATAAATATGAATACAATTGGAAATGTTCTTTGGATTATATTTGGGGGATTTATCATTGCTATTGAATACTTTATTGCAAGCCTTATATTAATGATTACCATTATTGGCATTCCATTTGGAAAAGAAATTAAGAACACATAAAAATAAAAAGGGTTAAAGATTAAATTTAACCGCAAAATAAAAAAACAGATGAAAAAGATAGTTATATCAATTATTGGATTACTTATTTTAGGATTAGCAGGATATTTCTTGTTGCCATTAAATAAAAGTAGTGAAAGGTCAAAATATGAAGCTTATTTGACTGCAGAATTTAAAAAAATCCCATATCAGAATGTATCAGATTTAAAAAGCATTCCAAAATTAGATCGTCCGGATATGGCTGCAATACAGGATTATTATCAGATTATTGACCCGAAAACCAAAACTGTTCCTGTAAAAAGATTGGAAAATGCCAGAGCCATTGCCAAAAACTTAGAATCACAATCGTATCGCGCCAACATGACCTGGGAAAATATGCCTTGTGATATGGGCGGAAGAACCAGAGCTTTGATGTGGGATCCAAATTATGAAAATAAAGTATGGGCAGGCTCTGTAACCGGTGGACTTTGGTATAACAATAATATTACGTTAGCAGATTCTTCATGGCATTCGGTAAGTGATGTTTGGGAAAATTTAAGCATTAGTTCCATTGCTTTTGACCCGAATGACAATAATATCTATTATGCCGGAACCGGTGAAATAGAAACGGCTATTGTTACTTACAGAGAATCTTCCACCAAAGGTGTTGGAATATGGAAAAGTACAGACAAAGGAGTTTCATGGGAACTACTACCTGCTACAAGAGATTTTGCTTATGTTACAGATGTTGTTGTAAAAAACAGCAACTTAACCAGTATTATTTTTGCCGGTGTAGGTTCCGGAAAATATAAAGAACAAAATCATATCAGCACACCTACCGACGGATTATATCGTTCTGTAGATGGCGGAAATAACTGGGAACAAGTATTGCCGATTATTGAAGGAGATACATTGCCATACACACCTAACGATGTTTTAATTGGTAATGACGGCAAAATCTACGTGGGAACTATTCCTAATATCAATGGAAAAGGTGGAGCAACAATTTTGATATCTGAAACCGGCGACCCGGGAAGTTGGACTGTATATGATGAGGTGAGAATAGAAATAGAAAATAGCTTTGACGAATATACTTTACCGGGAAGAGTGGTGTTAGAAGCAGCACCATCAGAACAACATACCGTTTATGCGATACTAGCATCAGGATATAATAATGGGTTTGGTTATTATTATGGAAGACATATCAAAAAAACTACTGATAGTGGCAATACATGGAGTAGTGTAAATATTCCATCTAACGATGAGTGGGCAACATTGGCTTGGCATGCCCTTACTATTGCGATTGACCCTAATAATGCAAACCATATCTATATTGGTGGACTTGATGAGTATAAAACATCAAATGGTGGGCAAAGTTGGAATATTGTATCGGATTGGTCTGCTATGTATTGGGGTGGAGGAACAGATTATATCCATGCTGACCAACATAGTATTCAGTTTAAACCGGGTTCTTCATCTGAAATTATTTTTGCAACTGACGGAGGCGTTTTTTATACCAATTCCGGAAATATAGACGAGCCTGTTTTTGAGGAAAGGAATAAAGGATATAATACTTTACAATATTATTCTTGCGATCTATCACCACAATTTAATCACGTGAAATATATTGGAGGAATGCAAGATAATGGTTGTATTTTATATCAAGGAGAACATCCAATTAATCATGATTCGAGAGTGTCTGGCGGTGATGGTGCTTTTTGCTTTTTTGATGACAATGATCCTGATTTATTTTTCACATCAGTATATTATAATCGATACCATGTTTTTGTAAATGATGATGAGATAGATTATGTAGGAGAAAGTAGTGGGACTTTTGTTTGCCCTGCTGATTGGGATGGTAACTCAATTTTATATGCCAATGGTTGTGGTTTTTTTGGAGACAACAGTGATAAAATCTATCGAATAAAAGATTTGCCTTATGGAGAGGATGATAGTTTTGTAGACGTAAATACAGGAAATACATTGCCATTTACAGCTCTAAATGTTTCTCAGCATAATAACAATACATTATTTATTGGTAATCAAAATGGAAAAGTATATAAGGTAGAAAATATGGATAATGGGAATAGTCATAATGCCATAGATATAACTGCACCGGAAATGCCGGTAGGCTCGGTTTCATGTATTGAAATCGGACAGTCAGAAGATACACTATTAGTTACTTATTCTAATTATGGGGTTTCTTCTGTTTGGTTGACAATGGATGGAGGAGCAAGTTGGAAAGATGTAGAAGGTAATTTGCCTGATATGCCGGTAAGATGGATAGTGCTACATCCTGAAAATACACGTCAAGCTTTGTTGGCTACTGAATTAGGTGTTTGGGAAACACATGATTTATTGGCTGAAAATGTACAATGGATGCCTGTTTCCGGTGGATTACCAAAAGTAAGAGTGGATATGATCAAGGTTAGAAAATCGGATAACACACTATTGATAGGTACACACGGTAGAGGATTATTTACAGCTCAATATCCTAACTCTATTGGGGTGGAAGATTTAGAAAAACAACCATTTACAGTTTATCCAAACCCAAGTAATGGTCTTTTTTACATTAATTTTACTGATACTAAAAGTAAAAAAATCTCAATATCTGATGTCAATGGAAAAATATGTTACCAATTAAACAATTGTAAAGCCTCAAAACAAACTGTTGATTTACAAAATTGTAAAAATGGTATGTATGTTATTACTATCGAATGTCGCAATAAACAGTTTAGCCAAAAAATCATGATTAAAAAATAATATTTTGGTTATTTTTTTAGTGTAACGCTATGTTAGGACGAGACATGTTTGAAAATTAAAAAAGAGAGTACCAAAATGATACTCTCTTTTTTCTATCCAAAAAAATCTAACAGTCTTTTTTATATAATCTATTTAACTGTTTCTAATTTAATAATGATTGCATCTATTTATACAATCGACAATTTCTGAAAGGGTTGTATTTTGTAAGAAATAGAAAATCTTTTTTCCGGATCTTTTAGAACCTAAAATACCTTTTCCTTTCAATATATTCAAATGATGAGAGGCTGAAGCCTGCTCAATATTTAGTTGCTCATATATTTCCGTAACGCTTAATTTTTCATTTTCTGTCAATAAATCAATGATAGCAATACGCATTGGATGAGCAATAGCTCTTAATTTACTTGCTGCAGCTTCTAATTTAACGATATCTAATTCTAATTTACTCATAACGTTTAATATTTTTTCTTACCCAACTCAATAAACTATTTGCAAATATAACATATTTATATAAATATATGATAAAGATATTAAAAAAATTAATCAAATAATTTTGTGAATTTAAAATTATTTCCATCAAATAATCCTTTATCACTCAGTTTTATAGTAGGGATAACCAATAATGCCATAAATGATAATGTCATAAAAGGAGCTGATAATTTACTACCCAAAGTTTTTACTTTTTTATCCAACAATGCATATTGTTTAGATACATGGTAAGCATCTTCATTTGACATAATACCCGCAACAGGCAATGGCAAAACAGCCTCATCAGACTGATTAACCACACTAATAGCTCCTTTGTGTTTAATTACCAAATTCATTGCCTTTACAATATCCTCATCCGAAGTTCCCACGGCAATAATATTATGAGAATCATGAGCTACACAAGATGCAAAAGCTCCCTCTTTTAACCCAATACCATGAATAAAAGCTACCGATGGTTTGGCTCCCTCATCATAACGATTTAACACAACTATTTTTAATATATCATGTGCCGTATCACTCACCACGTTTCCATTTTCAATGAGTGGTTTCTCAACCATCTTTTTTGTTAACAGCTCACCATCAAATGATTGTATAACCTTTATATTCCCTTCTTCACCTATCACTTTAATATCATCAATATCAACCGGTTTTGCTTTAAATTTGTTTAATGCCTCTTCTTTAACCGATTTAATATAAGTTGTTCTGTTTTCAGCCACTAATTCACCATTAATATAGGTTTTCAGCACATTAAAATCTTTGAGATTATCTACAACAATCATATCTGCCGGATGTCCTTCTTGTAATAACCCTACCGGTAAATGATAGTGTTCCACAGGAATAACGGTAGCTGCTCTTATGACATTAAAAAAATCATATCCCAATCCCAATGCTCTTTTTACCAATTGATTAACATGTCCTTCTTCCAAATTATCAGGATGTTTATCATCTGAACAAAGCATAACTTCATCAGGATGTGTTCGTAGCAATTCTTTCAAAGCTTCAAAATTTTTGGCAGCACTTCCTTCTCTAATTTGCACCCGCATACCGGCATTAATTTTATCAACGGCTTCCTCTATAGTTGAACATTCATGATCAGTAGATATACCTGCATTTACATATTGCAATGCTTCTTTACCTTTTAATCCGGGGGCATGGCCATCAACAGGTTTTTGATGCTTCTTTGCCAATGCAATCTTTTCCATAACAGCTTTATCATTATGCAAAACACCCGGAAAATTCATCATCTCAGTAAGATACAAGACATCATCTTTTTGCAAGAGATAATCAATATCTTGAGCAGATATAGTAGCACCCGAAGTTTCAAAAGGAGTTGCTGGAACACAAGAAGGCGCTCCAAAGAAAAACTTAAATGGTACTTTCTTCCCATTTTTTATCATAAACTCCACTCCTTCTATTCCCAACACATTACCTATTTCGTGTGGGTCAGAAACTGTAGCTACCGTACCATGACAAACCGCCAAGCGCGCAAATTCCGAAGGAATTAACATCGAACTTTCAACATGTACATGTGCATCTATTAATCCGGGTAAAATATAATTTGTATTTATTGTCGAACAAGATTCAATACAACTAATTTTACCATTTTCCACATGTACTTTACCTTGAAAAATCTTTTTTGATATTACATCTACAATTTGACCTTCAAGTATATATGATTGTTTCTTCATTTTTTCTGTTATTCTATGAGAATCTAAGTTTCAAAATAATATAACGACTAAGTTACAAAAATTATTTTTACTAATCATATAAAAAGAGCGTATCTTTTTACAGACACGCTCTTTAGTATTTTAATGATTTATATTTAATTTACTTGAGTAATAATACTCGTACTACTTTTTCCTGCTGACACTCATCTTTCTCGTTACAGTTTTCTCTCTTTCTGTTCCTTCAAATGTAACACGATAAATCAATACGCCGCCCTGTAAGTTTGAAGAATTATCATATCTTACAGTATGAACCCCTGAAGTTTGATACACATTTATTAAATGCTTAACCAATCTTCCTGTCACATCATATACTGATACATCTACATTTCCATCCTCTGGTAATGTGTATTCTATCGTTGTATAATCTTTGAATGGGTTTGGATAATTTGTTGTACTCAAA
>PDWJ01008143.1_pt1 | contig 13858 bp, 14 predicted proteins | sample 1430881 | NCBI WGS metagenome assembly PDWJ01 (sample SAMN01162460, study PRJNA174530) | Oral metagenome, whole genome shotgun sequencing project. | biome: Marine environment; feature: Marine mammal; material: Swab sample of the gingival sulcus; isolation source: swab sample of gingival sulcus... | reverse complement strand
ATCCGGCACGCTACCCTGCGGAGTCCGGACTTTCCTCCCCTAAAATCAAGTTTTAGCGGCGACTATCCGACCAACTCAGCAGCTTATTGTAAGCACTTTACTGCAATTAGCAAGTGTATCATTATTTAGGACTGTTGCTATGCTTTAGTCATTGCTTAGGCCATTTATAAAAGTTATAAAACAGTGTTTTAAGTTAATTTGACAAGCTTATATAATTAAAAAGTTATTAATTAGAATTGGTATTAGCCTGTTATCACCGCTGTAACGGTATGGGTTATCCTCCAAAATGCGACAACGGAATAGATTATCTTACAACACAACCAATAAAGTTAGTGATAATAACCAATAACAACGGTAGGTATTTTTCAGGGAAATTAATGAGAAATTAGCACCGAATATGATATTAATTTTTGTTAATCTTTCTGTTTCTCGGTATAAAAAACGACATTTTTTATTTATTTTTTCGGTAGTAACATATAAAACAACAATTTTTTATTGATTTTATAAGTCTTAAATATACAAAAACCACAGTTTTTTATTTTTATAACTGCCTTGTTTCTATTTTTATCATTTATTGTTAGAATACGTGCACGTAAATTTCAAGTTGGCTAGGGGTTAATCTATGGATAAAAAAAAATCGGGCATCTTATTAGCAGCTACTTTATTGTTAAGCGGATGTGACTATGCATTGTTTGCACCTGAGGGTTACGTCGGGCAGCAAATTCGTAACTATATTTTTATCAACGTCGGATTGATGTTGTTGGTGGTTATCCCAACATTAATAATGATTGTCTGGATGGTAATAAAATACCGTAAAGGTCAAAATGCAACCTATGAACCCGAATGGGAACATTCCAGTAAAATAGAGATGTGGGCGTGGGGCGTGCCGATTGCCATTATTGCGGTTTGCCGGTGGAATTTTTAATCACCTCTAACAGTACGGTTAATTCATTCTATATTCCGCGTTTGGGCGGACAATTATATGCCATGGCGGGTATGGAAAACCGCCTGCATTTAGTTGCTAACCAAGCCGGTGTTTACCGCGGCATTTCATCGAACTACAGCGGTTTTGGTTTCACCGGTATGCGCTTTAAAGTTCATTCGTTGCCGGATAATAAATTCAATGACTGGGTAGCAAAAGCTAAAGCTTCACCCAAAGCCCTGGACGGACCAACGCTGGCAAAATTGGAAGAACGTAGCCGTGACAATCCGGTTGAGTATTACGGGAAAATTGATACGTTGCAATTTAAAAAAATTATCGAAAAATTTAGAGGGGTACAATAATGTCTGCTAACCATTATGCTGAAATTCCGGTTAACCCGATTTTTGGGAAACTCAGAATAGACTCGGTGCCATGGCATGAACCTATTGTTATGGTTACCATGGCAGTTGCCGTCCTGTTAGGTGTTGCCGTTGTCGGCCTGATTACTTATAAAAAGTGGTGGGGCTATTTATGGAAGGAGTGGTTTACCTCGGTTGATCATAAAAGGATAGGGGTAATGTATATTATCTTTTCATTGATTATGTTTGTCCGGGGGTTTGCCGATGCGGTAATGATGAAATCGCATCAGGCCCTGGCTGTTGCCGATCAGTTCGGAGCAGGCTATTTACCACCCGAACACTATGACCAGGTATTCACCGCGCACGGGGTGATTATGATTTTCTTTGTAGCAACACCGATGATGCTGGGGATTATGAACGTTGTTATGCCGCTGCAAATCGGGGCCCGTGACGTAGCATTTCCATTCCTTAATTCACTAAGTTTCTGGCTGGCTGTTTCCGGCGGTGTTTTATGTATGATTTCATTGTTTGTCGGTGAGTTTGCCAATACCGGCTGGGTTAATTATACGCCGCTGGCGGGCAGAGAATACAATCCGTGGGTCGGGGTCGATTACTGGATATGGAGTGTGCAGATAACCGGTATCGGTACCACGCTTACGGCAGTGAACTTTGTTGCTACTATTCTGAAAATGCGCGCGCCGGGTTTGTCAATGATGAAAATGCCGGTATTTACCTGGACAACACTGGTTGCCAGTATTTTGGGGGTTATTATTTTCCCCATTTTTACTGCAGCCATTGCCCTGTTAACCCTTGACCGCTATATTGGTACACACTTTTTCACCAATACCGACGGCGGTAATACGATGATCTGGATTAATATGGTCTGGGCATGGGGACATCCTGAAGTCTATTTCCTGGTCCTGCCTGCTTTTGGTATGATTTCCGAAGTCGTTGCCACTTTCAGCCGCAAACGTCTGTTTGGTTATAAATCCTTGGTGTGGGCAACGATGGTTATTGGTATTTTATCGTTTTTGGTTTGGGTGCATCACTTCTTTACGATGGGGGCAGGTGCCAGTGTCAACGCTTTCTTTGGTATTGCAACAATGATCATTGCCATTCCAACGGGTGTCAAACTGTATAACTGGATTTTTACCATGTATAAGGGACGTGTTGAACTCACTGCAGCCATGTGGTGGGTAATTGCCATGTTACTGACCTTTACCATTGGCGGCATGACCGGAGTTATGTTATCAATTCCGTCGAATGACTTTGTCTTGCATAACTCAATGTTTTTGGTGGCTCATTTCCATAATGTCATTATCGGCGGCGCGGTATACGGTTATTTTGCCGGGATTACCTACTGGTTCCCGAAAGCCACCGGCTTTAAGATGAACGAAACATTGGGTAAATTATCGTGTGCCTTCTGGTTCTTTGGTTATTGGATTGCCTGGGTACCAATGTATCTAACCGGCTTCGATGGTATGACACGCCGTTTAAACTACTTGTCAAATCCGGATTGGGAGCCTTATGCAATGGTAGCTTTTTTCGGTGCCTTGGTGATTGGTGTCGGCGTGGTCTTTTTGGTTGGCAATATCCTATGGAGCATCTACAAGCGTAATGACCCTGCTTATAAAGACGTTACCGGCGATCCGTGGGATGCCCGTACTTTAGAATGGGCAACGTCTTCGCCGCCACAATTCTATAATTTTGCTCTGGAGCCAACAATCAACGACAGAGACCAGTTGTATTATGATAAAGTTCATGGCAAGGCCTATAAAAAACCGAATAAATACGAGCGTATCCATATGCCGAAAAACACCTGGGCAGGTGTGGTTATTGGTTTGCTTAGCGCAGCATTTGGCTTTGGTTTTGTTTGGCATATCTGGTGGATGGTTATTGCCAGCTTTATTGCTATGCTGGTGGCTTTCTTTAAATTTAATTTTGAACGTGATAAGGATTATTATGTCGAAATTGATCAAGTCGAAGCCATCGAAAGTAAGTTCCTGGCCAGTAATGCCGGCAGAACGTTTGCTGTACCGAAACCTGAGGACAGTAAAACGGTTAATCATTCAACCATTATTGAAGGAGTTGCGAAATGAGTGCTGATATTTCTATTCAACACGACGAACATCACGGCCATCACAATCCGTCGGACACCACACAGTTTGGATTCTTTGTCTATATCATGAGCGATTGTTTGCTCTTCTCGACGCTGTTTGCAACCTTTGCTGTACTCAGTGATGCCTATGGCAGCGGTGTTGAGCCTAAAGAGTTGTTTAATGTTAATTTTGTCTTTATTGAAACTTTGTTATTATTGGTAAGTAGTTTTACTTTTGGTATGGCAATGTTAGGGGCGCACGCCAAAGACATGTCACGCATGAAAAAGTGGTTAATCGCCACTTTTGTGCTGGGTGCCGGATTCTTGTTTATGGAATTGTATGAGTTTTATCATTTTGCTCATGAAGGTGCTACACTTTGGGTTTGCGTGTTTAGCTTTGTTTATTTAGGGGAGGTTTTGTAATGTCTCATCAAAGTCATAGTGGACAAGCCCACGGCAGTGTCAAAGAGTATGTAACGGGCTTATTCTTATCAATTATTTTAACACTTATTCCATTTGGTTTGGTTGTTTATGGCAATATGACTGCCGGTACCGTGATGGCAATTATTATTGTCTGTGCGATTGCCCAGTTATTGGTTCAGGCGATTTTCTTCCTGCACATGAATGGTAGTTCATCGCAATCATGGAATACAACCTCTGCCGTTTATACCATTTTTACCGTGCTGTTTTTCGTTATCGGTACTATTTGGATTTTTAACCATGCCAACCACAATATGTTAATGGGACACTAATATCCTGATAGTTTTGGGACGTGTATTATATATGATGAAAGATTATCTGTTACTGACAAAACCCGGCATCATCATGGGAAACCTAATTGCTGCCGCCAGTGGGTTTTTTTTGGCCTCACAGGGCAATATTAACGGCACTAACCTGATGTTTACCCTGTTGGGTATTGGTTTGGTAGTTGCTTCCGGTTGTGTGCTAAACAATGCTATTGATCGTGATATTGACCGTAAAATGAGCCGTACAAAAAATCGAGCATTGGCATCGGGTCGATTACTCGTTTCCAAGGCATTGATTTACGGTTGTGTATTGGGTATATTAGGTTTTGCTTTACTAATGCAAAAAACTAACGTTATGGTGGTCTTTTTTGCCGCTGTGGGCTTTATCGTTTATGTAGGTTTATATAGCTTGCGTTATAAACGTAGCAGTATTTACGGTACACTAATCGGCAGTCTATCGGGGGCTTGCCCGCCGGTAATTGGCTATGTTGCGGTTACCAACCAATTCGATATCGGAGCAGCGATTTTGTTGTTAACCTTTTGTTTGTGGCAAATTCCCCATTCCTATGCAATTGCTATTTATCGTTTTGATGATTACCAATCGGCAAAACTCCCTGTTTTACCGATTGAGCAAGGTATCCAAGCGGCCCGCCGCCATATGATTGCTTATATTATTGGCTTTGCAGTTGCTGCTTTGATGCTGACGTATCACGGCTATGTAGGTAATTTATATGCCCTGATTATGGGCGGGTGTAGCTTGTACTGGTTATATTTGGCAAAAATCGGTTATCAACCGGAAAACGAACAGCTGTGGGCCAAAAAACTGTTTGTCTTTTCCATTGTCATTATCGTTGTATTCAGCGTGCTGATTTCCATTGATTTCAGCCATGTTGAGACAAGCAAAACGCTGGGTGATATGTTAGCCCTATATTAATTGGCTAACTAAGTTGATAGTTACGATACGTTATTTGCTTGCATTAAAAATAGTGCTATCGTTGTTCTGTTTTGTCTGTTACAAATGCAAAATGACCGGGATTATTTAACATGAAAACCTCACAAATTGCCAGATGGTCGGTAGTCATTTGTTTAATACTTTCCATCGCCATGATTTTAGCCTATGCCCTGACACGCGATAAACCACTGGGTGAAGGCTATAAATTGGCATCCGAATACGGCGGAGAGTTTACTTTACAAAGTGATAAAGGTGCCGTTTCGCTATCAGATTTTAAAGGTAAAGTCGTTATTCTTTATTTTGGCTTTATGAATTGCCAGGATGCTTGTCCGGTATCGTTGACCAAAATGCGCCGGGCTTTAAATCGCCTAAGTGACAGTGAACTGCAGCATGTCCAGGGTATCATGGTCAGTATAGATCCAAAACGTGATACCGTAGAAGATTTAGCTGCCTTTACCAAAAATTATCACAAAAATGTTATTGGTTTGGTTGATGATAAGGAGACTATTGATAAATTGGTTGAGCAGTACGGCGGCATGGCGGATATGGATGTTTTAGACGGTAATTCAGTAACTTATAATGTTGAGCATTCTTCACGCTTTTACATGATAGATAAAAACGGTAAATTAATTACTACCATGAGTTACAGTACCACACCGGCGGAAATAGTCGCCAAAATTCGTGAAATGCTCAAAGAACCTCAACAGGCCGGCGCTGACGATAATAAGCAGTCTTTATAACGTAGCTACTTTATTATAGGAGGAGTAACCGATGTTGGGTAAATTACTTTTACCTCAGTTTCTACTAATTGTTGCGCTGCTTCTGCCCGCGACTCAGGTAGCGGCGCAGAGTAAAATGCCGAAGGTTTTGGCAGAAACCAATTTACCGCCAGCTTGTAAAAATATTTTGCTGGAGTTTGCCGAAACCATTATCGGCCCCAAAAGACATCGTATTTTGCGTAATCCGACACCGCATGCACCCTTTTTTCAGGCCTTTATGTTGCTCAGTTATAACGATCAAGACAGTCATGTATTATTTACTGCCGTGCCGACTGAAGAAGGTTGCGAAGTCAGTTATAGTGAAAGTTTTGAAATAGACGCATCGTGTATGGAAACACGTGAAGCGCTATTTAAGCGCTGGCAGCTGATAGGTAAACTTTCCGAGACGACACTGGTGCTACGTTACGATAACCCGCGTGATAAAAAAACATTACCGATTGAGGAAAATGACAGAGCTACCGCCTATTTAACTCAAACACGCAATGGCGAAGCCTGCTTGGTAACCAAAAAACAACATCATATCCAAGCCATTAAAAAAGGCGAATAATTATCACTACAATTGTTGCACAACTTATGAAAATACACACTATCATTTTATTAACGGCTTTGTTTGGTGTACCGCTACTGTTGGGAGGGTGCGATGATGTTGTGGAAACTTTTGAAAACTCGTTGCGTTCGGGGACGGTAGCCAATGACGACGTAGAAGCACCGCTTTCCGATAAGGCCAAACAATACGAAAATGCCTTAAAACTGTCTAATGAGTTTTTAGCCCTATGGCAAAAAAAAGACTTTCAAAGTATTTATGATAATCTGATTGACTCCGAAGCACAGGAAAAACTCAGCATAGCTAAAATGGCAGATATTTACAACAATGTTGAAAAAACTTACGGAGCCTTGATTGATTATAAACCGGGACAATGGGCATTCGAACCGAAAAGAGCCAATAGACAGCAGTTTTTATTTAGTATTAAAATAGTTGTCCATGAAAAAGCCAAATTGAACTATTTATTTCAGTTTTTTTTGGACGGTGAGTATAAAAAACTGGTCGGATTTTATGTGCGTGAAAAACCGGCGCTGCGCGCCCCGGGACAAATTCATACTAACAAACAATAGTTAGTGATAATAAATGTTGTTAAAAAACAAATGTCGGTGGCTTGCTGTTGCTATGTTTGTCGGCTTAGTGGGAATTGCGGCACTACTGTTGTTTAGCGGTAAATTCTTACCGTCTTCCTCTGTTAGCGACACTGACGATAAAAAAATAATCGCCAGCGATGAGGGTTGGAATGTTCCGGTTCGCTATGCCTTTATTAGCGATAAAGACAATCCCAAAATGGCTGTTTTTGATACTTATACACAAACGATTGTTGCCCATATCACCTTGCAAGCGTCTCCCGATAGTATCGACATCAGCCCTCAAGGTGGTTTTATGCTCTATGCCAAACGTGGAGAGAAAACACTTTATCGCCTGGATTTACGCACCCTGGAACAGCAACCGATAACTGTTACTGCACCTGTTGAACAGCTGACCGTTCACGCGTCAGGACGCTGGGTGGCATATACCTCTGACAATAAAGTTATTCTTAGCGACTTGTCCAGCAATCAGGAATTATCTATTAACACCCGGGGTAAGGTGTCATTACTTTACGCCCCGGCAGGTGATACATTATTTATCAACGAGACAGACCAAGGCAAACTTACGCGTATTAATTTGCTTGACCAGCAACAGCAAGTACTTTTCGATTTAGGCAAGCCAATTTCCCCTATCAGTATTATGCCCAATATGATGGCATTATTTTTCTCTGTCGATAAGCAACTCTACCGCTATTCATTACTTGATGAGAAGTTAACGCATTATCCGTCAATTGCAGCTGATGAACGTCCCTATATCACAAGCGAAAGCCGTAATTTGCTGACCATCAGTAATAGCGATAGTCATCTTCAACACAATTCTCAGCGCCAACCTCGGCTTCTGCTGGTCAACGCCTATACGCTGGCTTTAAAGCACAGTTATCAGTTAAGTAATATCGGTAAAGGTGACGATAAAATTGCTACCGGCTGGCTGGAACAAACGGCTGTGGTTATTGGTAAGCAACATATCACCAGCTTTAATCTGTCAAGTCATCAGCAAAAAACTACGCCACTATCAGGCAAATTGATTGACCGATTAGTGCAAGCCGATAGCAAGGTGTTGTTGGCAACCATTGAAAAAAGCTCACAATTAGTCGTATTTAATATGAAAACACAACGTATTGATGCCCGCATTGATACCGGCCTGAAACAACCTGACAAAGTACTTATGGGACAAACGGCAACATTATGTCATTAGTGCGGCTACTTTATCAGTGACCAAATAAATGGTTGTTTTTATGCTGCTTTTTTCATCAAGGCTTTGCTATTCCTCTATTTGGAATTTATTGAACAAGTGTGGCATTAACCCGCTTTAACAATAGAGATGTTGTAATGCAGGCTATGAAACATTTAACCCGAATATTTTATGAAGCCTCTGCTTCATAAAATATTCGGGTTAAGATACCGTCGATTAGGTAAAAAACCAGAAAGTCCCGACAACAATAATAATAATAATAATGCCTTGTATCTTGGCGGCACCATAGGGTGTCATATCAACAGGGCTGGGCGCAGGTTTTTTCTGCAAAGTTCTGTCCATTGGCCAGAGTTTGCCGATAAACAGCATGATACAAATATTAAGCACGAAAAGAATAAACATCACGTGCAGGAAGTGCGGATAGTTGTCAGCACCGACTATGGGCTTGAGAACAAACTGGCTCAGGATATAGAAGCCAACCCCTGAAGCCAGGGCGATTTTCGCGGCAATCGGCGAGGCGGTGCGAGAGAAAATACCCACCAAAATAATGGTCAGAATCGGAATACTGTAACAACCGTTAACTTCCTGAAGATAGCCAAACAGGCCTTGCGGTGCATTGGCGATGAAAGGTGCAATCGTCATCGAAGCAATAGCCAGGACAATACCAAACTTTTTACCGGCAGAGACCACCTGTTCATCGCTTGCACTTTTGGCAAAATATTGGCGATAAATATCGACACCAAACAGGGTCACCGAACTGTTTAATGCCGAGTTAAACGAACTTAAAATCGCCCCAAATAAAACTGCGGCAAAGAAACCGCGAAAGCTGGTTGGCAAAACGGTATTGACCAGTTCGGGATAGGCTTGGTCGGGAACTTCCAATCCGCCTTTGAACAGATGGAAAGCGATAATACCCGGCAATACTACAATGATTGGGCCCAATATTTTTAATACTGCCGCTAAAAGCAGACCTTTTTGGCCTTCTTTAAGGTTTTTCGCCCCCAAAGCCCGTTGGATAATGGCCTGATTTGTGCCCCAGTAGAAAAGCTGTACCAACATCATCCCGGTAAAAATGGTGGCAAAGGGAATGGACGAGTCTGACGAGCCGATAGAATTAAATTTTTCAGGATTGTCATTGTAGAGTGTCGAGATGCCTTCCAAAATGCTGCCCCCGCCAATTGCTGCAAGGCCGAACAGCGGCACTAATAAACCACCGGTAAATAAACCGATGGCGTTAAATGGTATCGGAGACCGCAACCGCTTTCAATCCACCAAAAATTGCATAGATTGAACCGATAATGCCAATAGCCCAAATCGTCATCCATAAAGCGGCCGTATCGGAAACACCCAAAAGCTTGGGCACATCAAACATCGTCGATAAAGCCAAAGCGCCCGAATAGAGGACGATAGGTAATAAGACAATCACATAGCCTGATAAAAACAGAATGGAGGTAATCGTTTTGGTTTGCGCATCAAAGCGCTCTTCGAGGAAACCGGGAATCGTACTAATGCCGGTGCGCAAATAGCGGGGCAACAGCACCAATGCCGTGACAACGATGGCAATAGCCGCCAGCGTTTCCCAAGCCATAACCAAAATACCTTCGGAATAGGACTGTCCGGTCAGACCGACGATTTGCTCCGTCGACAGATTGGTCAACAACAATGACCCGGCAATAACCGGTGCGGTTAAGGAACGGCCACCAAGAAAATAACCTTCTGAATGCTCTTCATCGGTCCCCCTGGTTAAAAAATAGGATACCACCGCAACAAATGCCGTGAAACCTACAAAACTCAGTATACCAAATAATCCCATAACGCCTCCTTTTTTAATTAATTTTTAGTTTTTATATAGTTAATATAATTTGTATATTAGCCATATGAATTAATTTTATACTTTATCCCGTTATAAAGTCAAGCCAATTTAAGAATATTTTATTTTATTGGCAGAATAACACCATTACTCAGGCCACTAACCAGAACAGCTACCAACTGTGTCGCTTAGAAAGTATTATGTAATTTTGTATCAAAGTGTATAATCATATTATTGAATATAGTTACTGCTTATTGTGAGCTCAAAAAAATACTCAAACTTTAATCATTCATTAAAGAGGGCCTAAATGACTGAAAAAAAATCAAACAGACATTTTTCAGAAAAACACTTTCCCCGTCTAATCGCTGATATTGGCGGTACCAATGCTCGGTTTGCCATTGAAACAGCACCGCTTCAATTAGAAAAAGTAATGAACTTATCTTGTGATGCTTTCAGCACTTTTTTAGCTGCCACACAACATTATTTAGCAGCGCATTCATTAGCGATACCCCGCCATGCTTGTGTCGCCATTGCCAATCCGGTAAATGGAGATAGCATTAAAATGACCAATCATCAGTGGTGTTTTTCTATTCGTGCAGTAAAACAACAGTTGGGTATGGAAACTTTACTATTTGTTAATGATTTTCAGGTACAAGCACTGGCAATTACGCAGATGAGTGAAGATGACTTTTTTCTCTTAAATGGTACACCACGTCAACATCCTGTCCCGCAAAAAAACACCGTTGCCGTTATCGGACCGGGTACCGGATTGGGGGTATCAGGCTTAGTGCCAAATGGACAAGGGCGTATGATTGCCTTATCGGGTGAAGGAGGACATGTTACTTTTTCTCCTTATGACCAGCTGGAGCGCGACTTGTTGTCTTTTGCAAAAGGTATTTTTGGTCATCATGTTTCGACAGAACGCCTATTACAAGGACAAGGACTAGTCCTTATTTATCGCTTTATGGCCAAACAAATCAATGCTCCTGAAAGAAAACATACGCCAGCCGAGGTAACTCACGGGGCATTAGTTGAGCACGATTCTTTATGCATTGATGTGTTATCACGCTATTGTGCCATTTTGGGTGATTTTTGTGCCAATGTCGTGTTAACGATTGGCGGGATTGGCGGAGTATATTTAAGCGGCGGGATTGTCCCGCGCTTTATTGATTTTTTACAACAGTCCGATTTTCGTCGTCGTTTTGAGGACAAGGGGCGCTTTGCTGAGTATTTACATCATATCCCGGTATATATTGTTATTCACCCTAATCCCGGTTTATTAGGTGCGGCAGTGGCTTTGCACGACGAGTTAAATACCGGCGGGTAATTTACAATAACTAAATTATTTTTTATTTCGATACGTGCTCTAGAAGCAAAGTATTATAGTTTTTGGCTAATAAAAAATAAAAAAGGTTGCAACATAGTGTTATTTTAGTAGAATAGCGCCTCCCACCTTGCGGAGAAATGGCCCACCTTGCGGAGAAATGGCAGAGTGGTCGAATGCACCGGTTTTGAAAACCGGCGACTGTAACAGGTCCGGGGGTTCGAATCCCTCTTTCTCCGCCAATATATAGATTTATCTTAATATTTCAAATATTTAATTAGCGACTGTTGTGTTGGGCGACAAAAGTGATTGACGGCGACACAGTCAAGGCAATTTGTCGGCCTTGTAGCAAATCGTTATCGCTATGTCTGGAAAATATTAACGTGCCGGAAAGCAAGCAATTGCCGTGAGGTAAAGAGGTTGGACTGGCACTGGCTGATTGATTGGGGTAAAAGTTTATCGCCTGTTTTTGCTGATGATAGTTTGCTGGAAACTTTCAGTTATATAATGAGTAAAGGAAAAATTTATCAATGCCTATACAGCTAATAAATCACTCTGTTTTCACAGGGCAGGAAAAAGCCGTTTTACTAACCGTCGATGGCGCCGCCAGCGGTATAGAGGGCAATATTGCCCGTGCTTTTGCTCGCTTATATCCTGAATGCTGGGAGGAGCTTAGCTTAGATATTGAATACCCCATCCCCTTGGGGCAAAGCCGCTGTTATGAAATTGATGAGGACCTAGCCGAAGATGAAAACTGCCCTTATCATTATGCGGTTATCGCTTCGACCTTACATCATCTGGACAATTTGGACACTGAGCAAAAATGCCAGATTATCAGCCGTGCTTTAACCTCAGCGTTATCGCTAACGGCACAAAAAGGCATCGGGCAATTGGCGACCACCGTTTTAGCCGGCGGCTGGCGACTGTCTGAAATAGATGCGTTAAACACGATGGTCGCGGCTTATCAAGCGTTTAGCCATATCAACCCACATCTGCCGACACTCAATATTTACTTGCTCGAACAAGCTAAATATCAGGCGGCCATTAAGGCATTTCCTGATTTGGTTGAAATTTAGGAGTAGCTTAAAGTACACCTTCACTTGCAACATGGAACTTGTAGTAGCGGAGCTATTTATTGATTTAATAATGGTTTACATATAGCAAAAACAATGCGTCTCTACGTCTGCTATTTTGTGAACATTGTGGAACGAGATATTTCTGTCATCTGATACCTGATATCTGTCCTCTAGTAGCATTTACCCTTAATCGATTAAGGCACATTGGTACTTCCTGGCAAGTATCAAGCAATTCTTTGTGCATTTTTTCCAGTATGGCCGATTGTTGAGAAAGAATTTTACCGGCATGCGTCTATGCTGATTCAGTGATGTTCGGAGTGCAAAAGTGATTAGACTTATAACAAATTAAATATAATTACTGTGCAAAATAGCCGGTTTTTCGGGATTCTTAGGTAAAACTTGCTGAAGTTGGGTTAAGATAAGCACATGATAATAACTATCCTTCCGGAATATTGGCCCGGATGTTGGCCCGGATAATGGCCCGAATAATGACATATAGCGGTATCGACTTACATACTCATACCACAGCTTCCGATGGTGCTTTAAAGCCTGATGAATTGCTGAAGCTTGCCATACAAAATGGTACACAAATGCTGGCAATTACCGACCATGACACTATCACGGGTTATTTGGCAGCACGAAATACCGTACAGCATAAAGCCCTTGCTATAGGGCTTATCTCCGGTGTGGAAATCTCCACGACCTGGCAGGGTATGGGGCTGCATATTGTCGGCCTGCATTTTGATCCCGAACATCCTGCCATAACACGGTTATTGGCATCACAAGCCCGGGCCCGCCGCTTACGCTGTCAAATGATTCTTGATAAGCTGGCGAAAATTAATATGCTGATAACTTTTGAGGAATTACAGGCCGGTGCCGGGCACGGGCATATCGGCAGGCCGCATATTGCCCAGATAATGATTGCTAAAGGCTATGTTGCCAATATGTCTCAAGCCTTTAAAAAATATTTGGGAGCAGGTAAAATCGGCGATGTCAAAAGCGGCTGGGTATCGCTTGCTGAAACTGTCACGGCAATTAATGACAGCGGTGGTATTGCTGTTATTGCCCATCCTAACCATTACAAAATGACACGCAGCAAATTGCTGCATATGATTGATGAATTTATCGCCTTGGGCGGCCGGGGGATAGAAGTGATATCCGGGAAACAGCATGCCGAGATTACCATGAAATTTGCCCATATTGCCAGTGACAAAGGCTTACTGGCCAGTGTAGGCAGCGATTTTCATCGTTATCTTCCTTATGCCCCGAGTGTTGGTCAACTGCCACACTTGCCCGAATTATCCACGCTGATTTGGACGCTTTTTAATACTTGATAAAGGATTTTTACCGGATATAACGGTCGTTTTGTGGATAAATTTTTCAGCAAAAAAATACACTTTGCGTTATCATTAGCCGAGCTTTTTTATCCACTCTTAATTTTAGCGAGTTATGCCATGAAAAAATCACCA
>PDWJ01003854.1_pt1 | contig 13858 bp, 12 predicted proteins | sample 1430881 | NCBI WGS metagenome assembly PDWJ01 (sample SAMN01162460, study PRJNA174530) | Oral metagenome, whole genome shotgun sequencing project. | biome: Marine environment; feature: Marine mammal; material: Swab sample of the gingival sulcus; isolation source: swab sample of gingival sulcus... | reverse complement strand
TGGTTCCAAGCTTTCTGAAGCAGTGAATTAAGTTGCGGTAACAGATTACACTTGGAATTATCGAAGAGTTGTTCTTTTTTTTGACAGCTTTTTGGTCGCAAATAATTAAGGGGCTACTCCTGATTCAGGGGGTAGCCCCTTAATTATTTGCGAGTGTTGAGATCAATTTGATTGTGACATAGGCGAGTTGAATCAGGCTGTCATGGCTGTAGTAAATATAACGGGTTTTTTTGCCTGTCTGGGCAGTAATTGCTTTTTGTAATGTGATAGTGGTATGGTGTTTTCTTGTGTCATTTACAAGCAAAAGAAGACATAACATCGCATAATAGATCTAAAAAGAAAGAGGAGGGAGAGCTGATAAAAAGAGAATCTAGCACTAAATAAGGCTTTATCTTCCTGGAATCAAGAGATAAAGCCTTATTCGTTTTCTGGTGCCGAAGAGAAGACTCGAACTTCCACGAGGATACCCCCACCAGACCCTGAACCTGGCGCGTCTACCAGTTCCGCCACTTCGGCAGTGCGCCACAGTATGCTGCTATTGATTTTTTTTGTCAAGAGTTTCTTTTCGTATACCGGAAAAATGAATACACCAGAATGATAGATGCAAGTACACAGAAATATTGAAAACTTAACAAGCATATGCAGGAACGCCTGTGTAACCATTGGTAATTTCGACGGGGTGCACAGAGGGCATTTGCAGTTGTTTGACAAGGTTGTTGATAAGGCAAAGAAGCGAGACGGGACAAGTGTCGTCATTACCTTTGACCCTCATCCTCTCCAGATTCTTCGACCGGGAGGAATTAAGCGCATCTCTTCATTGCGTCGGAAAAAAGAGCTTATCGCTCAGGCGGGAATTGATCTGTTGCTGGTTATTCCGTTTACAGAAGAATTTGCAGGGACTGATGCCCGGGAATTTGTCGAGCAGGTGCTGGTAGACAAGCTGCAGGTTGTTGAGCTTGTTGTCGGATATGACTACGCTTTTGGAAAGGGGCGAAAGGGAGACATTGAATTTCTCTGCCAACAGGGCCTGTCTTATGGTTTTGCCGTAGACGTTGTTCCCCCGCTGTATCATCGCGGCAAAGTCGTCAGCTCTTCTCTTATCCGGGAGCTGGTTGAGCAGGGGAAGATGATGCTTGCCGCGCAGTTTCTGGGGCGTCCATACCAGATTCATGGAACAGTGAGATATGGCAAGCAGCGAGGGAGCTCAGAGGTTGGATTTCCAACGGCAAATCTTCATTTTAACAGCGAAGATCTTGTTCCCAGACGTGGAGTCTATGTTGTCAGGGTTGAATATGATGAAAAGTGTTACGGAGGAGTACTCAACATTGGCGTTAATCCGACCTTTTCAAATGAAGAGCTTGTTGCGGAGACCCATATTTTTGATTTCAATAAGAATATTTATAATCGTGAAATCAGGGTGCATCTTTTAAAATATCTGCGCGATGAAGTAAAATTTGTTTCGGTGGAAAAATTAATTTTCCAGATCAGGCAGGATGTGGCCGCTGCCAGAGCGTTTCTGGCAACACACCGATAAAAACTGTTCGCATAACAGCCTGCTGCTGTTGCTGTTTTCTGTTGCAGTTCTCCTCATGGTGTCTATAGTGTAGCCCGTTTTATCTGTTTTGAGGGAAAAGCAAGCTAATGTGAGTGCCGGCAATTTTAAGGACATCGATGGGAGGTATTATGAGTGCTGAATTAAAAGAAAATCTGTCGCTGGTGATAGAGGAGCTGGAAAAAAAATGTCAGGAGCATCCAGACAACCTGATGGCGTTCCATCATCTGGGGCTGGTTTATATGAAAGCCGGGCGGGTGAATGATGCCATCACCGCGTTGAAGCGGGCTATTGAGATTGATGATTTAAGCAGTGAGTCAATGATTAATCTTGGCGCGATCTATTTCGGTATGGGCGAAATTGAAAAAGCCCAAAAACTGAATGAGCGTGCAATTAAAGTTCAGCCCGAAAGCGCTCAGGCTCATGCGAATTTGGGCCTGATCTGGCAGCAGAAAAATCAATTGGACAAGGCGATCGAATCCTATGACAGGGCTCTGCGCGCTGATCCGAAACTGGCGAGTGCCTGGATGAATCTTACCTCGGTTTTGACAATGAAAGGAGAGGATGAGCGAGCTGTAACCGCGGCAAGAAAGGGATTGGAACTTGATCCCGACTCGCCGCTGGGGCATAATAATCTTGCGGTTGCCCTCTATTTTGCAGGGAATTATTCCGAGTCAAACCAGCATATGGAAAAAGCAAGAGAGCTGGGGTATGCTGTGGATGCAAACTTTGTCGAGAGACTTCGCGAAAAACTTGATTGAGGATCTGGTGAAATCGACAGAAGGTGAGTGCCGGAAATGCCAAGTGAACACAACGTAGTAAGACCATGGTGCCCTTTTTGCGGGATTGATGTGGGCAGGCCCAGTCATGGACGCGAGCGGAAGATGACCGAGTTTCCGGTTGGAAGATGTCAGTGTGGGGCGGTTTACAGCTGTGATGCAACTGGTCACAATGTCGGCTCTGCGATGGTGGAGACCCTCGTTTATGCCTGTGATGACAACGCTGATCTTGCCTGGGAGTTGATGCCAGAAGATGATTATCTGACTGGTCGAATTGAGAATTACGATGAGATAACCCATGAGGTAGTGGCGACAAAAAATGTTGACGGACGCGCTGTTCGCGGCGTTCTTTATTTTGTTCGGCTTCATACCGAGGTCCAGGAACTGGCTCGCAGGGTCAAGGACAAGAAGGAAGAGGTTCTGCGCGAGGCTGTTCCGTATCTGAAATCGGAAAATCCGGTTATGCTTGAACCAGAGCCTGAAGAAGGTCATGTCCCCGAGAAAGCCAACAAACGCAAGGTGAAAAAGTTCGTTGGAGAAAAGGATCTTGACTCTCTGGTCCGGCTCTGTCTGGATGATAAAAAAACATTGCGTCTGATGCAGCAACTGCTCTACAATCCTGATGAGGAGCAGCGCTGGCAGATTGCCTGGCTGATTGGAGCGGTTTGTAAACGGGTGGCCAGTCGCGATCCTGGTTCGGTTTCCGAACTGTTGCATCGGCTTTTTTACGCCTGTTCCGATTCCGCGGCAGCGCATTGGGGTATGGTCGAAACTATTGGATTTGTTATTGCTCAGCGCCCGGATATCTTTGGCGCCTTTACCAGACATCTGCTCAACCATGTCACAGAAGATTCGACCAGGAATCAAGTGATCTGGGCGTTGGCGGAAATTGCGAAAACCAGGCCTGATCTGGTACGTAATACGCCTTTTTATTCTCTTTTTCATTTTCTCAAGCATCCCGATGTCCAGGTTCGTGGACAGCTGGTTCGGCTGCTCGGTAATATACGGGCGAAAGAGGCGGTGATGCAGCTTATGGAAAAAGGTGGAGATCATGAAGTTTTTCAGTATTATACTGATGGTCAGATGTGTGAAATGAGTGTCGCTGATGCTGCGAAAGAGGCGATTCTGAAAATACAGGGAGGTGCAAAAAGTGGGTAGTTCAATACAGCCAATCAGTGATATTGTCCCAATGGCACAGGCGAAGACCGCTGATTTGCAGGAGAAGAGTGGTCCCAGACAGGAGTATGAAACAGGCAAGCGTTTGCTGGAAAATGGCAACCTGGGGCAGGCCGCTCTGTCTTTGCACAACGCATTGATTGGTTTTGAAGAGAGCAAGGATCAAAACGGTATGGCAAATGCCGCCAATCAACTTGGCCATCTCTGCTTTGAAAAGAAAGAGTATGAAACAGCACTGCAGCATTATCAGCGGGCTCTTGTGATTTGTGATGCGGCAAATGACAGAATGAGTGTTTTGGCGGTACTTTCCCGGAGGGTTGAGGTATATGTGAAATTGCAGGATTATGACAAGGCAGTGAAAGATTGTCTGGAAATCCTCAATCTGCACCAGGATAATCGTGATCCGCAAGGTGCCGTTGATATTCTTGAGCGGATGGCGGAGATATACATTGAGGCGGGTGAAAGCAACAAGGCTGCAGATTCCTACCGAACTATTGCCGGAATCCATAAAAGCTATGGACATGACAAGATAGCGCTTTCTTTTATCGAAAAAGCCAAAGAGATTGAAGGATAATCTGAAAAGAGATGTTTACCGGCATTGTTGAAGGAGCAGGGAAAATCAAGAGTGTGCAAAGCTCTGGTCGAGGGGTTGTCTTTGTCGTTGAGGCGGCCTTTGATCTCCTTGATGGCAGGGAAGGTGAATCGATAGCAGTCAATGGTGTTTGCCTTACAGCCTATAATATCGGGCGGCGGAGCTTTTCCGCTGATGTCTCTCCGGAAACTCTCTCCCGTTCAACGCTCGGGAATTTCTCTTTTGGACAACAGGTAAATCTTGAGCGGGCTCTTCGTCTCTCTGATCGACTGGGTGGTCATATCGTGTCTGGTCATGTCGATTGTATTGCCAGAACCTGTTCGATTAAGGAGTGTGGTGAGCATACCCTGTTTCACTTTGAAGTTCCTTCAGCGCAGGCCAGATATATTGTTGAGAAGGGTTCAGTTGCAGTTGACGGAATAAGTCTGACTGTCAATAGTTGTGATACAACTCGTTTTTCTGTCTCTATTATTCCGCACACCCTGAAGGTGACCTCCTTAAATCTGTTGAAAACGGGTGATCAGGTCAATATAGAGGTGGACATTATCGGCAAGTATGTGGAGAAGTTGCTTGCCCCCGGTGGTTCTGGAGGGAAAGGTCTCTCCTCAGACAGCTTCACGTCAGCTTTTTTAGCGGAGAACGGTTTCTTTTGACAGATCTTTGTCCCGGGATATGCGATACTATAAGGAAAAATTATGGCAATAAGTTCAATTGAAGAGGCTATTGAGGATATTAAAGCCGGAAAGATGATTATTCTGGTCGATGATGAGGATCGGGAAAATGAGGGCGATCTCTATATGGCTGCTGAGGCGGTAGATGCCGTCTCAATAAATTTTATGGCGAAATACGGTCGCGGCCTGATCTGCCTGGCGATGAGCGGAGAGATCGTTGATCAGTTGAATTTACCGATGATGGTACCACAGAACACCTCTCCCTTTGGGACCGGTTTTACTATTTCGATAGAAGCCCGTACTGGTGTTACCACCGGGATTTCGGCTGCTGACCGGGCGAGAACAGTCCAGGTTGCGGTTGCCCCTGATGCCGGTCCCGGTGATCTGGTCAGTCCTGGTCATATCTTTCCCCTTCGGGCAAGGGATGGCGGAGTGCTGGTGCGTACCGGCCAGACCGAAGGGTCGGTCGATATTTCCCGGCTTGCCGGAATGCGTCCGGCGGGCGTTATCTGTGAAGTGATGAAAGAAGATGGCACTATGGCGCGAATGCCTGATCTTGAGGTTTTTGCCGAAGAGCATAACCTGAAAATTGTTACCATTGCTGATCTGGTGGAATATCGCCTTCGGAAAGAGCAGCTGGTAGGGCGGGCAGCTGAAGCGCGTATCCCGACGAATCATGCTGGTGAGTTTACCGCTATCGCCTATACCAACAGCATTGACAGGCTTGAACACGTTGCCTTTGTCAAGGGCGATGTAACGGCCAGGGATGTTGTGATGGTCAGGGTGCATTCGGAGTGCCTGACCGGCGATATCTTTGGTTCAGTCCGTTGTGATTGCGGACCTCAGCTTTATGCGGCGATGCGGATGATCGAAAAGGAAGGATGTGGGATTATTCTTTATATGAGGCAGGAGGGGCGAGGCATAGGTCTTGTCAATAAATTAAAGGCGTATAATCTTCAGGATGAGGGCCTTGATACAGTCGAAGCAAATCATCGCCTTGGTTTTAAGAGTGATTTGCGCGATTATGGTATCGGCGCCCAGATTCTGCGGGATCTGGGTGTCAGTAAGATGAAGATCCTTACCAATAATCCCAAGAAGATTGTTGGACTTGAGGGGTACGGCCTTGAAATCGTTGAGCGTCTGCCGCTGGAAATTCCTCCCTGCGAGGAGAACAGGCGGTATCTGGCAACCAAAAGGGATCGGATGGGGCATCTTCTCTCTGTTGCCAAGTAGAATTGCCGGTATTCTTAACGGGCAATAACATCGGGTAAACAGTCATCAGTTATTTTTTATAGGGGAAAGGGATATGGTTAACGTTATTGAAGGTGGACTGAAGGCGGATGGGAAAAAATTCGCGATAATTGTCTCTCGTTTTAATTCGTTTCTTGCCGAAAAACTGTTGGAGGGGGCTCTTGACAGTCTCGACCGTTCAGGAGCGGATCCCGATAATATTGATGTCGTCCGGGTTCCAGGTGCTTTTGAGATCCCGCTGATTGCAAAAAAAATGGCGGAAGCACAGAAATATGACGCGGTTATTGTTCTTGGCGTGGTCATTCGCGGGGCGACCCCGCATTTTGATGTTGTTGTCAATGAGGTTTCCAAGGGTTCCGCTCAGGTCAGTCTTGCCACCGGGGTTCCTGTTTTGTTTGGGGTGTTAACGACTGAAAATATCGAGCAGGCCATAGAACGAAGCGGAACCAAGGCCGGCAACAAGGGAGCGGAAGTGGCGGTGGCAGCTATTGAAATGGCCAACTTGATGGAACGTATTGAGTAGAACGTAACCGTTTTACTGTTCCTGCTCTCTTGTCGGTCTGCTGGTCTATGCCGTTGGTTTTTCTTGAGGCGTTGTTGCTGGACCAGCACCATAGCGATTACGCAGGGTGAGTGCCAGGTCTTGTTTTTCGTTGAAGAGTATGTTGATTGCAGGGTTGTCGGGATTCTGGCCAGAAACAGCCATTTTTTGATATGGGTAGTATGGGAGCGCGACGTATCGCCAGGGAAATTGCCCTCCAGTTTTTGTTTCAGGAGGATTTTACGGTGGCAGAGGACCAGAGTCATGGCTATGATCTCAAGGATCGTTTTCCTCTTTTCTGTTCGCTGTATCAGGTCAATAAAAAGGCGAGAAAGTATGCCGAAATTCTTATTGCAGGAGTATGCCGGAATCTGCCGGAGATTGATGCAAGAATAGGAGATGCGGCCCAGAACTGGAGGCTTGGCAGATTGGCTGTCACTGATCGCAATCTGTTGCGGGTCGCGGTTTTTGAGATGACCTGTTGTGATGATGTTCCTGGTCAGGTTGCCATAAACGAGGCATTGGAGATTGCGAAAAAATATGGTGACGAGGATTCCCCGAAGTTTATCAACGGCATCCTTGATGCGATTCTTGCCGGCTATAACGCAAAAAAGAGAAAGGCCCGAGGTCGTTGAGAACAGTTCTGGTCTGAGAAGAGGCAAAAGATGTCTGCAAAAACCGAAACCGCTACAAGAAAATCTCGCGCAGCAAAGAGCAAGAAGACTCAGCGGCCGCAAGTAGCAGCAAAAAAGGCAGCAGGACGGCCCTCTTTTTCCCAGGAAGTCTTTGCTATTCTTGGAGTTTTTGTTGCCCTCTTTATCTATCTCAGCCTTTTTTCCCAAGCCTTTTTTCCGGGAAAAAACTGGAGTGGAAGCTTTGGCGCATCGATTGCAGTCGCCTTGTTTGCATTTCTTGGCTGGGGGGCATATTTTCTGCCCACCCTGCTTATCTGTTGTTTTTTCCTCTCTTTTCGCGCGAAAATCTCCCTTGCGCGTTTGCCCTATATCGTTGCCGGTCTTAGCGGGGCCGTGATCAGTTTTTGCGGGCTGCTCTCTTCTTTTAGCCTGTATGATTCCCCGCTGATTTCAGCCGGTGGTTTTGTCGGTAAAGTCGCGTTCACCCTGCTCGACAGTGTCGTTGGCCATGGAGGATCATTGTTGATCTTGCTGCTGATTTTTCTGCTCTCTCTTATGGCTGTACTTCGTTTTTCTCCCTATCTTTTGATACGACAGACAGCCAGCGGTCTGAAAAGATCCCTGGAGAGGGTGGGAGAGTTGAGAAAGAGTAAAAAATCTGATGGAAAGAGCGATTTTTCGGCAGACGCTTTCAGCCGTGTGAAAAAAGATTTGCGAGACGGCAAAGGCCTTGGCGACCTGGCTGCTTCCGGATTGTCGGAGATGGTTTCTGATAGTGCCATGCCGGCAAAGGGGAAAAGTGAGGAAAGGCCGCTCGTGAAAGAACAGAAAAAAGCGGTAAAGGATGTCTCTGCTCAAGAACATTTTGCCGCAGATCCCATTGCCCGGGGTGACTGGCAGTTGCCTCCAATATCTCTTCTGGCTGTGGTTAAGCGGGAATCAGAGCAGATTGACAACACTGTTTATTATAAGATCTCCCAGCAGCTCGAACAGAAGTTGATGAATTTTGGTGTTCGTGGGCGGGTGATTGGAATCAGTCCTGGACCGGTGGTGACGACCTATGAATATTCTCCTGCACCCGGGGTGAAAATAAATAAGATCAGCGGGCTGGCAGATGATCTCGCCCTTGGTCTCAAGGCCAGGTCTGTAAGGGTTGCCGGCACCATTCCGGGAAAAGCGGCATTGGGAATCGAGATCCCGAACAGAAACCGGCAGCTTGTCGGTATTCGCGATCTTATCGGTTCGGAAGAGTATCGTAAAAGAGCTGAACACCAGAAACTGACGATGATACTCGGTCTTGATGTCGCGGGAAATCTGGTTACCGCAAATCTGGCTAAAATGCCTCATCTGTTGATCGCAGGTGCAACTGGTGCCGGAAAATCTGTCGGGATCAATGCCCTTATTGCGTCAATGCTCTATAACGCAACTCCAGAAGAGATCCGTTTTCTTATGATCGATCCCAAACGGATTGAACTTTCAGGCTACGAGGGTATTCCCCATCTTCTCCATCCTGTTGTTGTCCAGCCAAAACTTGCCTCACGGGCACTGAACTGGGCTGTCCGGGAGATGGAGAGAAGATATCGTCTGCTTGAAGAGGCAAAGGTAAAGAGTTTTGACTCGTACAATAAAAATATAGAGGAAAAACTTCCGTATATTGTCATTGTGGTAGATGAACTTGCCGACTTGATGATTGTTGCCTCCAAGGATGTCGAGACTGCCATCGCCCGTCTTGCCCAGATGGCGCGCGCCGCCGGAATTCATGTTATTCTCGCTACCCAGCGGCCTTCAGTCGATGTCTTGACGGGGCTGATCAAGGCCAATTTCCCGACACGAATCTCTTTCAAGGTTTCTTCGAAAGTCGATTCCCGAACCATCCTTGACACCAGCGGGGCCGAACACCTTCTCGGGATGGGAGATATGCTGTTGTTGCCAAACGGAGGGGCGTTGCGTCGCGTTCATGGTGCCTATATTTCGGAAAAGGAGACCGCTGATATTGTTGATTTCTGGAGACGGCAGGGGAGTTCTTCCTACGATGAATCAATGATGGAAGAGATCAAAAAAGAAGAGCCTGGTGCGACAGAAGAGGGGGATGAGGATCATGATGAACTCTATGACCAGGCTGTCGCCTTTGTCTCCGAACAGGGACAGGCATCAATCTCTTCTGTTCAGCGGCGGCTGCGTGTCGGCTATAACCGGGCGGCAAGAATGATCGAAATGATGGAGCGCGATGGTATTGTTGGCCCCGCCGATGGCGGAAAACCGCGCGAGGTGATTGTTCGTCGCAACTATACTGATCTCTGATTTTCCTTTCCGCACAAATTTTCTTGACAATCCTCATCCAACCAACTAGATTTGTTATTAAATGAGGGCTCATTCAGTTATTTTCTGGTTCTCATTGATTTTAGGATGTTTTTTTATGGTGTTTTCTTAATAATGCCGTAGAGATTTTTGATAAACTAAAAGTCTGTTTTGAAATGTTGTCTGAGGTATCACAGCTTCGTATAGACAGAAGCTGAACAGTTAATTTTAAACTGAGGAGGTAGTTTAATGCCAAGTTATGTGGATCCTTCCAAATGTGACGGTTGTAAAGGCGGTGACAAGACTGCGTGTATGTACATCTGTCCCAACGATCTGATGGTCCTTAACGTTGAGGAAATGAGGGCGTACAATCAGGAGCCAGATGCATGCTGGGAATGTTATTCATGTGTGAAAATCTGTCCGCAGGGCGCGATTTTTGTCCGTGGCTATGATGACTTTGTTCCGATGGGTGGTCAGGTTCATCCAATGCGTTCTTCCGACTCCATCATGTGGACGGTAAAATTCCGAAATGGTGTTCAGAAGCGTTTCAAGTTCCCCATTCGTACCACGGCTGAAGGTGCCGCTAATGCCTATACCGGGGAAACTGGCGCGAATCTTGATGACGAATCCCTGTTTCTCGAAGGTGGGCTCCCAACACCTAAATGAGTTTTTTTAAAGTCTGACTAAAAAATTTTTATTCAATGAATAAGGAGAATTGAAGATGGCATTACCGAATAAACCGAAAGGTGAATTGAAAGCCGTTGTTGATCCTGAAATCGTCGAGCATGATGTTGATATACTGATTGTTGGTGGGGGTATGGCTGCCTGTGGAGCTGCTTTTGAGGTCAAGAAATGGGCTCCTGCTGATATGAAAATTGTTCTTGTTGACAAGGCTTCTCTTGAGCGTTCCGGCGCAGTTGCTCAGGGGCTTTCCGCGATCAACACCTATATTGGTGAGAACGCAATTGAAGACTATGTCAAGATGGTTCGAAACGATTTGATGGGCGTTGTCCGTGAAGACCTTATCTATGATACTGGTCGTCATGTTGATGAGTCTGTCAAACTTTTTGAAGAGTGGGGCCTGCCGGTATGGAAAAAGGATGCCGAGGGCGAAAATCTCGACGGTTCCAAGCCTGCTCCCAGCCTGCGTGAGGGTGGTACCCCGGTACGTACCGGTAAATGGCAGATCATGATCAACGGTGAGTCTTATAAATGTATCGTTGCCGAACCTGCCGCTACTTCTCTTGGCGCCGACAATATTTTCGAGCGTATCTTTATCGTAAAACTGCTGCTCGATAAAAACAAGCCAAACCAGATTGCCGGTGCTGCAGGATTTTCCACCCGTGAGAACAAGGTCCATATCTTCCGTTGCAAGGCTGCTCTTGTTGCCTGTGGCGGGGCGGTAAATATTTTCCGTCCCCGTTCTACAGGTGAAGGGAAGGGCCGTGCCTGGTATCCGGTATGGAACGCTGGTTCCACCTATACCATGTGTGCTCAGGTTGGTGCTACCTTGACCATGATGGAAAACCGTTTCACCCCGTCCCGTTTCAAGGATGGTTATGGTCCTGTTGGTGCGTGGTTCTTGCTGTTTAAGGCGAAAGTACAAAATGGTCTTGGTGAGTTTTATGCCGGTGGTGATGCCGCCAAGGAAGAACTTTCCAAGTATATGCCCTATGGCCAGTCTGCGGTTACTCCGACCTGTCTGCGGAATCACTTGATGCTCAACGAGCTGAAAGAAGGTCGTGGCCCCATCTATATGGCTACAGATGTCGCTCTCAATACCTTCCTTGATGACAGAAGAGCTGCCGGAATGGATGAGAGAAGTCTCAAGAAATTCTGGAAACATCTTGAATCTGAAGCCTGGGAAGATTTTCTTGACATGTCTGTTGGTCAGGCCGGTCTTTGGGCAGGGATGAATATCGAGCCCGAGAAGGTGGGGTCTGAAATTATGCCGACAGAGCCGTATATGCTTGGCTCTCACTCTGGATGCTGCGGTATCTGGACTTCTGGCCCCGATGAGGACTGGGTGCCTGATATCCAGCATGAGTCCCGCTCCCATAAGTATAAGTGGGGGTATAACCGGATGACCACCGTTGACGGTCTGTTTACGGCTGGTGATGGTGTTGGTGCTTCCGGGCATAAATTCTCTTCCGGCTCTCACGCTGAAGGCCGTATCGCTGCCAAGCAGATGGTCAAGTTCTGTCGTGACAATGACTTTACTCCTGAACTCAAGCAGACTCCGCAGGAGATTGCCGATGAAATTTATGCTCCTGTCAAACTGTACCATGAGCATGTTGGTGCTTCCACTGCCGCTGATGTCAATCCCAACTACTGCAAGCCGGCAGGTCTGATGATGCGGTTGATGAAGGCAACTGACGAGTATGGTGGTGGCGTTGCTACCTATTATATGACCTCTGGAAAACTTCTCAATATCTGTCTGGATCTGCTTCGTCTGCTCCGCGAAGATGCTGAGAGGATGGCTGCCGGTGACCTGCATGAACTGCTCCGTTGCTGGGAGAACTACCATCGAATCTGGTGCGTTGAGACCCATATCCGTCATATTGAATTTCGTAAGGAATCCCGTTATCCCGGATTCTACTACCGGTCAGATTTTCCAACCTGTGATGACGAAAACTGGAAGTGTTTCGTCAACTCTACCTTCAACCCTGAAACCCAGGAGTGGACATGTGAGAAGGTTGAGTGTGTCAACATCGTTGAGACTGATCCCTGGCTCTAAAAGCTCCTCGATGTTGAGCTGATGTGATATGGAAAGCCTTCGGGGGTCGAAAGACTCCTGAAGGCCTTTTTTGGTTTATCCTGGCAAGAGAAAGTTTTGTTGGTGTCTTTTGTCGCGATAAGGTAAAAAGGTTATGTAATAACCGCAGTATTATTCTCCTTGTCTATGGAGATTGCAGCAGTGAAATTCTATATTTATGGAGGTTTGTATGACTGACGAGCAAGGCACTTCTGGTGCGGTATTGGTCGTAGGCGGGGGGATAAGCGGCTTGACAGCTGCTCTTGAAGCCGCTGAAGTCGGAAATGATGTTTTTATTGTCGAAAAAGAGCCTACTCTTGGCGGCAGGGTTTCGCAGTTAAATCAATATTTCCCTAAACTCTGTCCGCCGAGTTGCGGACTGGAGATCAATTTTCGACGCATCAGGAACAATCGGCGCATCAGAACGTACACCATGACGACAGTACAATCTGTGAGTGGCACTCCGGGACAGTACGAGGTTGTGTTAGAGACAAAACCCCGTTATATCAACAGCAACTGTGCCGCCTGTGGCGAATGTGCCGCGGCCTGTCCTGACGAGATTGATAATACCTTTAATTTTGGACTGGATAAACGTAAGGCGGTTTACCTTCCCCATGAGATGGCCTTTCCCCGCCGTTATGTTATTGAGAAGGAGGGCCTCAGTGCGGCCGGTGCTGCTGCCGTAAAGAAAGCCTGCAAGTATGGAGCGGTCGATCTGGAGATGACTGTCGAGACGCGTACCGTTCATGTCGCCTCCATTGTTTGGGCCACCGGCTGGGATCCTTATGATGCAAGCCGTATGGCCAACCTGAAGTTTGGCCAGTCCGGTGCCATCGTTACCAATATGATGCTCGAGCGGCTGGCGGCGCCTGGCGGTCCGACCAACGGCAGGATCCTGCGGCCGGGAGATAACAAGGAGATTGAATCAATCGCCTTTGTGCAATGTGCCGGCTCACGCGATGAGAATCATCTTGAATATTGTTCCTATATCTGCTGTATGGCAACTTTGAAGCAGATGAGTTATGTGCGGGAGCAGTATCCTGATGCCAAGATTTATGTCTACTACATTGATTTGCGGACTCCTGGCAAATATGAAAAGTTCAGGGAAGCCCGGATGGCAGATGAGAACGCTTTTTTTATCAAGGGCAAGGTTGCTGATATCCTGCCCGATGAGGATGGCGGTGTAACCGTTATCGCTGAAAATGCACTTACTGCGGAAAAGATGTCACAAAAAGTTGATATGGCGGTACTTGCGACAGGAATGCAGCCAACCCAGGCAATTACGCCGGCAGCTGCAGATCTGCAGACAGACAGTAACGGCTTTATTCTTACGGAAGCAGCTTCCGGCATGATTGCCGCGGGATGTGCAAAAAAAGCGGCTGATGTCGTAACCTGCACCCAGTCATCAACCGCCGCTGCCTTGAAGGCAATTCAGATTTCCAGGAGGTAAGGAACAATGGATAAAAAATACTGCGCCTATCTTTGCTCTGGCTGTGGCATTGGCGATGCCCTTGACCTGGATGCTCTGACGGAGATTGTTTCCTCAGAGATGTCCATGGAATGTAAGCAGCATGAATGTCTCTGCAGCGCCGAGGGGCGGGCGTTTAT
>PDWJ01003853.1_pt1 | contig 13861 bp, 9 predicted proteins | sample 1430881 | NCBI WGS metagenome assembly PDWJ01 (sample SAMN01162460, study PRJNA174530) | Oral metagenome, whole genome shotgun sequencing project. | biome: Marine environment; feature: Marine mammal; material: Swab sample of the gingival sulcus; isolation source: swab sample of gingival sulcus... | reverse complement strand
ATGGGAGCTTTGGAACCGCCACCTACCGGTTTAGGTCCCGTTTGGGGTTGGGCTTTATTACCGGTTATTGTAGGGCAAGCTCTAAAGCAAATAGGAGATATTACAAACGCAACGAACAAAGTGCAAGGTTACGCACTGGGCGGTAGATTCAGAAAAGGTGAAAGCGGATTTATTGAAGGTTATCATAATGAAATTATTGCACCGGAGAAAACTTTTGTGGAAGTGTTCAGACAAGAGTTAAGGCCACAGATTTATAATAACACTTCAGCTATGAGCAGTGAATTTGCGAAAGAAATGAAAATGACACGTGAGGCGGTGCAAGATTTGAAGAGCGGCGGACTCAATGCTTATATAAGTGAGCGTGATTTTAACAGAGGCATTCGCAATGCAGATGCGAAGAAAAGAAAAAGCAGAATATAGGCATGCAAAATGAAGTATCTGTTTAAAGTAGAATTTAGGGACTATCCGAGCGGGCAATGGCATGACTGGAGCGAATATGTTGTTAATGCTCCTACGATTTCACGGCGTGTAGAAAGTGATATTGAGGGTGAAGCCGGTGTTATTGTTTTTGATAATACATCTTTGGAATTTTATTATGAAGCCGGCAATCCGGTTTATAATGCTTTCAATTTAGATTTAACGTCTAAAATTCGCTACTTATTAAAAATAAGCCATTATGCCGGAACACAATATGTGAAACTATTCGAGGGAATGGTTGATTTCACAACAATAACTTTTCCGGACTTATCCAATTCAATTACCTTTGATGTTGTTGATAAAATATCGGCAATTGGCATTCTTGCGAGTGAACCGGTGCGAGGAGCTGAAGGTGTTTTCAATCAGCATGTCGGTAATGATTTTAGTTCCAGCTATTACTTGAGGCGTGATACAACCGTTAATAATGGTCTGGAAATTTACAGAGAGTTTAATGGCTCGATAGTCAGCATGCCGGCAAACACTATTCAAAAAGGAATGGTGTTGTCCTACGAAGAAAATAAATTTCTGCTGATAAAAAATATTTATGAAGAAAATATAGAAGCTCCGGGCGGAACTCAAGTAAAGGTTTTAAAAGTTGTTCCGGTGATGAACAACGAAGAAATACTTCAATTTGGGACTGAACCTTATTATCTTAATTACAAGAAACTTCTATCCAGAAATATTTACAACACAGACTGCCATATTTATTCGGGCGGTATTCCGCAATCTTATGACGGATTAAAAATAATTAAATCCATCATACAATCGCAATGGTCGGATATAAATTTTATAAATAGAACCGGCATGGGAAGTTTTCCGGTTCCTCTCGAATATTATGTTAAACTGATAGATGAAAATCCTTTTGATAACGATCCTTTGAATGCTCTTAAGTACCTTGCAGATTCCTTGCAGTGTTACATTTATATAAATCGTAACGGCGATTTAGTGATGCAGAAGAAAGCATCGCTGAATGAGAATGGTGTATCAAGAAGCATAGGCAGTACCAGAATAGTTGATTCTGTAAGAAAATATTTTTGGAACAAAATTGTAGATGGCGTAGAGGTAAAAACAAATAGCTGGGTTGCGGATGCAGAAAGCGGTGAATTTTTGGAAGGCTACAGCATAAGAACTAAAAGTGCACCCGGAAGTGCTGCTTATGTGAAGCCGAAAAACAAAATAACAAAAGAAGTAATTGTAGCAGATAGCAGCATAACAACAAAAGAAGAGCTTGATTTACATGCTGAAAGTTTTGCGGTGAGTACTATAAATTTTTACGGCAAAAGAAGGAGCTGTTACACGCATACGCTAGACCTTGATTCTAACACGGTTTATTGGGATTTGTTGGATAATATTACTTTAAACGGTGTAAAATATTTCTATACATCATTAAATATAGATTTAGAAAGTGAAACGATTGAAGTTGACTTTATAGAGTTCCAAGGACATGAGTATGATTACAGACAAGTTCTTATCGGGCTTGGAGATAATTCGTCAATACAATCGGTTACTGCATCGGAAAATAGAAGCAGCTATGTCGGTTCCGGTTCCGGAACGAGCAATGTTTCTTTGATATTCAATTATCCGTTAGATAAAGAGGCGGGCGATGTAAGCTTGAAATTCACCGATAATTTTATGTTAACAGAATCCGGTGATTTGGATTTAATACAAGGTATAAAAGAAACCGATGCTCCTACTTTTGCGGGTTTGACTGTTACCGGTCCCGCTTATTACAATGACGGAACAAACGATTTTGAATTTTATCATTCGGGCAATTTCGATTCTGGCAATTTTGTTACTATCGATACAGAACAAACTATAACCGGATTAAAAACTTTTACTAATCGTTTTAGGATTGGTGATATTGAAATAAACTCGCAAAATTATTTCCATCTCGAAAATACTGCCGGCGGTTATGTAAAATTACTAACAAAAGGTGATGCCAATAGCTCGGGCAATGTTGAAATTAGAGTAAGAGATGTGCTCAACAATATTAATCAAGATTTTATAATTGATGCTGCTGCCGGTGTTGGGTTTGATGTTACTCTGTTTAATGTTAACGATAAGTTTAAAATTGAAAATAATGATGTAAATGTATCCGCAAGCTTTACTGCTCAAAACTTAGATGCTTCGGGCTTTATAAAATACGATAATACAGAGGGTTCGGACAAATTTCAATTCAAAGGAAGTGCATCAGCTAATCTAATTGAGTTCGATAAATTTGGCAGAATTGGTTTCGGTACTACTGCTATTGATGATAGAGAGCTTACATTTAATAACAGCTACGGACAAGGTTCTGCTTCTTTTGTTGGCGGCTGGCAAAGTGGTTCCGGCTGGTGGTTGGAATCTGAAGATTTAGGTAATGATAGTTACAACTATCATCTAACTGTTGATGACATGACAATTAGAGGAACTTTAAGATTGTACGAATTGTTGGTTCAGCAAATTAGAGCAACTAACGGCAACTTGCTTGTTACTGCAACTGCTAAATCTAATAGTGCTTTGCTTAACGGAACGGTAGGAAGTTTAACAAATGTAGATTACTTTGAATGCGAAGATGTTACCGAACATGGAATAGCTCCTTTCCATGATAATGATATTATTATGTGCCAAGTGGTAAATTTAAGCGGTGCGACTTACAACTCAGCTCATGATTTTGTTACTGACGATTATCTCGTAAAGAGATTAGTTTATAAAGTTATAAAGGTAGAGGGGTTAAAAGTTGCTGTTGCTCCGCTTTACGGAGCTCCAGCAAACAAGGGAGCCATAGAAGAAGGTGATGGATTTGTAAGGATTGGAAATTTATACGATGCCGAAAGGCGTGGAATGGTAGGTATCTATTCTGATGAATATAAGGCTCCTTTCATTCGTGTAACAGATGGAGTTGATAGTTGGTCGGGCTGGAAGAGTCAGCATAATGTGCAAGCTCAAGTTGGAAGGCTAGATAACCTAAGCGATGATGATTTCGGTGGGCAGCTTTCCGGATATGGTGCTTATTTAAAAGATAATATTTACATGAAAGGAAGTATTTTTGTTAAGAGTAATAATAGTTTAAGTCTTAACGATAATTCAATAATGATTGGCAGCATTACCGGAACTGCAAAGAATGCAATTAAAATCGCAAATAATATTTCCATGGTTTCTGTTCCCGATCCTTTTGGGGGCGGTACGTTCTATAGCATTAGTGATGCAGATATAAGCGGTATATTTGGTTATGACCGTCAAGGCAATGAGAATTTTGCTTTAAGGTTAGATGGAACAGCTTCAGTTGCGGGCTGGGATTTTGATTATAAAAAATTATTCAAAAGTTCCGGAACAAATACTGTAAGATTAGAAACCGCCGACACTTTAACCGGCTTTGCACTCAATAACGGAGGTGCTGATTTAATAAAAATTGGGGCGTTTGAAAATTTAACTCCAACCCTTAGTTATATAAACTATACCTCCTCACTACTAACCGGCTATGATTTTAACAGTACTGCCGAACTTTCAAACTGGTCTGTAGTAGATATTCTAAATAATCTTAGTATCGATCCGAATAAGCATAAAAGTGGAAGCGGTTCATTAAAATTTTCGGAATGCGAAGAAATTGATCTTTTGAATCATGTGGTTGCAGATTTAAATCAAGAGATGACGAACATCGGCAATATTACCGGTAAGGCAATTGATGTTTCGTTTTATTTAAGGAATGAAATAGGAGTAGCGTATCAATCTATTGAAAGTCCGAGAATCACAATTACAATAGAAGAGCAGAAACCAAACACCGGAAATTACTGGAAAGCTAAGGGAAAAGTAGTAATAAAGGAAACCAAAGCAGTTCTTTGGGATAAGTATAATTTCACGGCCAAAATAGATTCGACAGCTACAAAGGTTAGAATACGAATACGGTACGATCTCGATGCGGATTATGGATCGGGCGAAAAGCAATTCAGTAATGTTTATATAGATGCTTTGTCTGTCCACTATTACAATAATGTTTTTACAAATATAAACCAGCATGGTTTTCATGTTCAAAGTTCACCGAGTAATTATATAAGATTTGACGGTTCGCTTAAAATTGGTACAAGCGATTTAAGGGTAAACGGACTTCCGGTAATTCGTTGGTGGGGCAACATTGATGACGTAAACTACCTTGATGCTCAAACGGGCGACATGGCGTTTGAAACTAATACCAATTCAACAACTATTAAGTTGTATGACGGTCAGCATTGGCATACTTTGTTTCAACAGTATGGCGGAAGTGAGATTCCGGGAATTGAGGACTTAGATAATGTAAGTGTTACAGAGCGAACCGATGGCGATATTCTTACTTGGAATGCTTCTGAAGGAAAATGGATAAATGTTGTCCAAAGCGATGTAGTGTTAACCGGACATTCGCAGCAAATTACAATTGAAAGTGATAATACTGCTTCAATATCTCTTAGTGCTGTACCAAGAGGGATTGAGTATGTCAGTTTAAGTAAGAATGGGCAGCTCTTAAGAAGAAATATAGACTACGAATTGGAAGGCAGTGTAATTAACTTAAAAAGCGGTGTTTCCGGATTCAATGTTGTTGATAGTGTTTATTGTGAATGGTACAGTTAAAAAAGAAAATTAAAAAGGTTGAAAAATGAGTGATCAATTAATACAAAGCAATCAAATTGCTGATAGTGCAATAACAGAATCGAAGTTGGCAGATGATTCGGTATCGGTCTCTAAAATAATTGATGCTGCAATTACAGCAGCTAAGTTAGCGGATGGTTGCGTGGTTGAGGAGAAGGTTGCGGATAATGCTATTAGTAACTCTAAAATAATTGATGCTGCAATTACTCGTTCCAAATTAAATGACGATGTACATCTTTTCTATAATAATTCTAATCCCGCAACAGATCCCGTAATAAAATTTAATGCTAATAACATTCAAATTTTAACAAATAAAAACGGAAGAGAAATTGCCGGATTTGGGGAAGATTTATGTTTTTTTAACGAAGACTTAGAGGCAAGAGGGAAAGTATTGGATATTGTGAAGCGGGCTTATACTTTGCGGAGCAAGGGAACTAAGACTGCAATTTTACATTTAGCTCCGATAACATCTTGTCGTGTTGTTTTAGTGTCTTCGGAGAATAATTTTCTTCAAACAGTTGAACTAAAGATACAAAGGAATAATTCTAACACAATAGTGATATTGCGTAATAGTTATGAAATGCACCGGCATTCTAATGATTTAGCCTTCTCTGCAGATCAAAACGGCAACGTTTATGTTGAAAAATCCAAGTATAATACCGGTAGGGCAGTTAGAATACATCGAATTGAGCAGCAAAAAGGAACAGTAACTATTTTAGACGGTTCTTTAAACGTTGCCGGCGAAGGGATTGATGAAAGCTATTTAACTCATACGCCTTTTAGGATTGCTAGCGAGTCTATAAGTTATAGTGGTAGGATGGAAATAATTGGAGATGGTGTTTTTGGCCCTAACTATAAAATAAAAGTTGGTTCGGGTTATACAAGTCTGGAAGGCAACGAACTGAGTTTTACGAGTAAAAATGTGAATTACTTGTCCTATAATCCACTTGGCTCATTGCATATTCGGAGTGGAATAACTGATGTTTTGGCTTTCGATTCTAACATGAACATCTCTTTTTTTAATAATTCTAAACTTCATTCGAATAATTTTGTTTCCGGCTGGAGTGGCTCGGGTTGGCAAATTGATAGAGGTTTATCTGTTGCAAATGAAAGTAGTTTTGAAGTTGATAATTTAACCATTCGTAATACACTTAATGCTTATGAGCTTTTAATCAATAAAATTAGGGCGGTTGAGGGAGGTCAAGTTATTAGTGCTGCTGCCGGAAAGGTTAAAAGTATTAACAGTAATGTTTATACGCTTGAAGATGCAGATGATGACGGAACTTGTTCTTTTGATGTTGATGATATTGTTCTTGTTCAAAAAGTAAGATTAGATGGAACAACTATTACAAAGAGGATAGTTAAAAAAGTTACGGCGGTTTCGGGAGTTAGAATTACGCTTGGAACTTTGGCTGATGCTCCTACTGCAACCGGAAACATTGAAATTGGTGATGCAATTGTGCAGATTGGCAGCACATCAAAAGCAAGCAGACAAGGAAGTATTTATCTAACTGCTCATGATAGCGGCAGTCCTTTTATTCGAGTAATGGACGGAGTTACAAGCTGGGCGGATTGGACGTCAGCAAGTAAAATAAAAGCTCAGTTGGGTAATCTTAGCGGTTATACTTTTAATGGAAATGCTCTAAGTGGTTATGGCTTAGTAAGTGAGAATGTTTATCTTAGCGGTGTAATTAACATGACTAATAAAGCTGATTACAAGCTGAGTGAGTTTAACGATGACTTAAATTATGATGTTACAAATTACGAAGACTATAGAATTGCCAACAATTTAACAGAAGGAAATATTACAACAATAAGTAAACCGATAGGTGGAAGCTTAAGTCTAAATGGAGATCAGACGGGAGCAATAAAAATTACTTTGCCTCAAACTTGGAGTAATACTATGATAAGTGGGGAGGTAAGTATTTATCTTTATAGTCAAAAACATTCTTTCGTTTTGCGTTTCGGAGGTTATACTTATCCCAGCGGAGAAAGGTGGTATAATACTTTTGCTCAAATAATAGGGAACACGGAATCTAATAACCGTGTCCGTTTCGGGCATGACGGAGATAAATGTTGTGTCGTTATAGGCGATGCAGCTTCAAGATGGCAATATCCGAAAATAGCTATTAAAAATATTAAAGTCGGCTTCCGGAATTATGGGATCGATAAATGGAAAGATGGTTGGAATGTCAGTTTGGAAACGGACATTTCGGGGATAACTTTTACAGCAGATTTCCCCGATGCTTTGTTAGATGCAAAGTCTATCCTTAACCAAGGTGTGCTTGCAACTCGTGATGATGTTGATTGGGATAGCCACATTGGAAATATACCGAACACACTACAAGCACCAAGCGGTGATGGACTTTATTTATCTGCTACAAACATGGGTTACTACAAAAGTGGTGTTTGGAAAACCTACATTGCCAGTGACGGCAAGTTTTATTTTGCGGGGCAAGACAGTAATAATTACATAAGCTACAATGGAGTAGAACTGCTGGTTTCCGGTAAACTCACTATTAGTTCTCAAAATAGTATTAATACAAATAACATTGCTAATGGCAAAGGCTGGACGGATGATACAAAAGCGAATTCAGCTTACAGTCTTGCCGGAACTGCTGATAATAAAGCGGATAATGCACAGAGTACAGCAAATAACGCTAACAGTACCGCAAATACAGCTTTAACTAATGCTAATAATGCACAGACGAAAGCAAATTCAGCTTATAACCTTGCGGGTAGCAAGCAAAGGATATTTTATCAAAATTCTCATCCAACCTCCGGAATGCACGCTAATGATTTATGGTTTGATACTAACAACAATTATAAGCAATACAGATATAACGGAAGTAACTGGGTAAGTATAACGCCTAACTATGATATAAACACTACTACTATTATAGGTAATACTGTAACAACCGGTTATATAAATGCAAGGAATGTTACTGCTGCTTCAGTAAAATCCAGTTGGGTTTATGCGGGAGTTTTAATAGGTAATGTTTTTAAGACCAGAAACAGCGGGCAAAGAATAACCATAAATGAATCAGCCAATAGAATTAGGTTTTATGATGATTCGGGTAATGTAGGCAGTGTCTGTGGAGATGATGGAAGAATATTTTTTGATGCGAATAAAGTTGGAGTCGAAAAAGACTTTGAGATTGGAGATGCTGGCGGGAATTTTGGAGGATGGCTAAAATTTTATAATGGAACATTTTCTCCTATTACAGTAAGGTCAGTTAGGATGAGATGTAAATCTAATTCTAATGAGTTAGAGTTTTATGGCAGTCTTGATGTCTCCGGAAATATAAAAGAATCCGGGCACAGATTGCAGCCAATGGGGAAAAAGAATCACAACATGACAAATGGGACCTCTATAAATGTTAGCGGTGTTTCTCTTGTATTGGTAAACGGGAATGACGATCAGCATTGGACAATAACCTCTTTAAGTGGAGCTGTAATAGGACAAAAAGTAACTCTTCTACGCTCAGATAATAATGGAACTCCTTTATATGTTAATGACAACTCTACTTTTAGAATAGCAAGCACGATGAGTTTTGGCAGATACGATACTTTAACTTTAATTTGGAGTGGAAGCAACTGGTACGAGGTTAGTAGAAGTAATAATTAAAAAACAAGAAACACAATAAATCATTTTATAACAAAATCCTAAAAAGGAGAAAAAAGATGGCAAAAAGTCAAAAACCTAAAGTTAATAGCAAAACAGCGAAGCAAGAAAATGTTCCAGAGACTAAAAGATTCCAGTTAAGCCGTGAGGAAATTCTGGAGCTTGAAAATATTTCTTTGAAAATGGAAATGCTAAAGAAAAATCAAAACGAAGTTGTTCAAAAAGCGGTTAACCGTGTGGGCGAAAAGTTAGAGCAGCTTCAAAGTCTCAATCCGCAAACCGGTGAAATGGTGTTCCTTGGGAAGAGTGAGGGGTGAGAGTAAAGGGTACGGAACAAAATATTTCCTTATAAATGTTCCTTGATAATTTGGAAAAAACAATTTTGTGTTGTATATTACCAATACTTAAAACAACAACGGACGAAAGTCCCGCAGATTTATGCGGGTATTTCATTTTAAAATGACTGAAGAATCGCCGACTCTGTTCATTGCGTGAGCGTGAACACACCTACCGTTGTTGGTGTAAGTAAGAGTCGGCTTTAAAATTATACTTAAAAAAACAACGGGGAATACCATGTTAGAACAACTGCAAGAATTGGGTCTTGAGCCAACAACTACATTAAACAACACACCTTATTTCTCTACACCAAGTGTTTCTAAGCTATTAAATGTAGATAGGCGGTCAATTGTAACAATGTTAAAACGAAGAGCAACTTTATTCGGAGAGGTTAAAAAAGTTAAAAACAAACATTATAATCGCAGTTCGAATGAGTATGCTATATTAATTAGTGAAGAGCAAGTATATCTTTTAGCCATGGTAATGCAGAGGGAGAGAGCTATTATTATTAGAAAAAAAATGGCTAAATTTATCTGTTTAGCAAGAGCTAATGGAATAAAACCCAAAATTAGTATTATAGAGAAGATTAGAATCTTTATAGCAAGACTAATTAAAGCTGAGGTGCAATAATGGATAAATGGGATATAAAAGAAAAGATTTCGGAAATCCAAGCTCTAACTTATAGCTTATTGTTCGCAGTTATTGAATTAGAATCCCAAAGCCTTGCATGCCCATACATAAGTGGAACAGCGGAGGTTATAATGAAAATGTTAGAAGAGCTACAAGAAGACCTTACCTAGATAAAGAATATTGCTACAATAATGATACGGTTAGTTTTGAGTTTAATGACCATGAAAATTTATGTGATTTACTCAAAGTTATTAAGGGAAAGTTTTTGCTTAGTTATTATGAACATCCAGTTATTAGAGAAATGTATAAAGATTTTAATATAATAACTAAAGAAGTTCCTAAACATTCTTCAGGAATAACAGTAAATAGTAAGCATAGGAAGAAACCAAAAGCTGTAGAATTGTTAATAAAGAATTATTAAATTTATAATGATAATTTATTATATGGAGTATGACATAATGTCGTACTCCAAAATTTTGCAGTTAAAGTGCAAAAAAAATTTGCAGTTAATTTGCAAACGCACATTAGATTGATTATATTTAATTTAGCTGATATAATAAGCTTTGAAAGAATGAATGGTACTAAAGTATTTGATGATACCATAATATTAGACAAAGATAAAACAGCAAATAGTACATGGCCCTCAACCAGTATAGTAAAAACATACAATCCTGTTCTTAACAAAATTACTATTACAGATGCTTCCCCTTTAGCTGCACCTCAAAACATTCAACTTTCAGTAACCTCTGATGAATATGCAAAAATTACTTGGTCTGCAAACAGCGAACCAAATATTTCCGGTTATGAAATTGAAAGAATAGAATCTAATGGTTGGGAGAAAATTGCAACTGTTACTACAACATCTTTTATAGATTATGATGTAAGTATAAACCCAATGTTTTTAGACGGAATAAGTTGGAGAGTAAGAGCAAAAAATACTTCTTCACAATATTCACCTTACAGTGAAATAGTATCTACGAGTAATGGTGTGCTGCATAAGAAAAATGTAAAAAACAATCAACAAAAAGAAAAAACTATTGAAGAAATAACAACTTACTCCACACAAAATTATCCAAATCCATTTAACCCGACTACACAAATAAATTACCAGATACCAAAAGAAGGACATGTTAGTTTAGTAGTTTATAATTCTCTTGGGCAAGAAGTGAAAACCTTAGTAAATGAAAACAAAGGAATTGGAAATTACAACGTAGAATTTAATGCAGTTAATTTGCCAAGCGGAATATATTTCTACAAATTACAAAGTGGTAAGTTCAAACAAGTTAAGAAGATATTATTGGTAAAATAGCAAAAATTAAGTAAGGTATGGAGTTTAATACCACCATACCTTACTTACAAATAAAATGTTTATATACTTAAAATTATATCTCTAAAAGAATCGGCTTTTAAGCATGCACCGCCAACAAGTGCACCGTCAATATCAGTTTGGGATAATAACTCTTTTGCATTGCCGGGTTTTACACTTCCGCCATATTGAAGTGTTACGGACTGAGCAACTTCTTCACTAGCTACTTCCGAAAGTAATTTTCTGATATAAGCATGAACTTCTTGAGCTTGTTCAGGCGAAGCGGTTTTGCCTGTTCCTATTGCCCAAATTGGTTCATAAGCAATAATCATACTTTTAATTTGGTCGTTAGTTAAGTTTTTTAATCCGGCTTTAATTTGTGTGCCGACTACATCAAAAGTTTTGTTATTTTCTCTTTCTTCAAGAGATTCACCGCAACATAAAATTGGTGTTAAACCGTTTTCAAATGCTTGTAAAACTTTTTGATTAATAAACTCATCAGTTTCACCAAAAATTGTTCTACGTTCAGAATGACCGAGAATTACATATTTACAGCCTACGCTTTTTAACATTTCAGCAGAAATTTCTCCGGTAAATGCACCGTTGTTTTCGTTATGCATATTTTGTGCGGAAAGTTGAATAACCGAATCTTTTATCAGCGAGTTTATTGTTTCTAAAGCAGTAAAAGGCGGAGCAACAATTACATCTGCATTTAATGTTTTACCTTCCAATTCAGCTTTAAGGTTAGATATTAATTCAACGGCTTCGGAGAGATTCTTATTCATCTTCCAATTGCCTGCAATTACATTTTTTCTCATTTATTTTTCCAAGTTTTAATTAATAGATTCTACTCTTCTTATTTGCGGAATCTCGTTTATTAACGCTCTTTCAATACCGGCTCTTAAAGTAAGCGGCGAAAGCGGGCATTCTGAACAAGTTCCTAATAATTTGATTTCAACAATATTGTTTTCGGTAATATTTATAAGTTGAACATCACCTTCATCTTCCTGCAGATAAGGTCGAATTTTTTGTAAAACCAGTTCAACTTTATTTTTGTCTATCACTTTTTTTATAACTCTATTTCTACATCATCAGATGCCAAATTATTTTTTTGTACTTCTTTTGAAAGTTTTTCTGCAATATTGATAATAATTTTTGATTCTTCAATTTCAGGTTTATTGTGCACAATCGGTTTCCCTGCATCACCACCTTCTCTAATCCTGGGATCGATAGGAATGCCTCCCAAGAAGTTTGTGTTCAATTCTTTTGCGAGATTTTTGCCACCGCCTGTACCAAAAATATCATATCTGTTACCTGTATCGGGAGCAATAAAATAACTCATATTTTCTACAATTCCATAAACTTTTACATTTACTTTTTCAAACATTTTAAGCCCTTTTTGAGCATCAATTAATGATACTTCTTGCGGTGTGGTAACAATTACAGCTCCGCTTAAAGGAATAGTTTGAACTAATGTAAGCTGAATATCTCCGGTTCCGGGAGGGAGATCGTAAATCAAATAATCTAATTCTCCCCAATCAACATCAGACATAAATTGTTTTAATGCTCCGCTTGCCATTGGTCCACGCCAAATTACTGGATTATCGTCATCAATTAAAAATCCGATAGACATTAATTTTATGCCGTAATTACTTAAAGGCAGCATTTTTTGACTTTTTTCATCTTGAAAAACTTTTGGTTTACCTGTAATTCCCATCATCAATGGAATGCTTGGTCCGTAAATATCTGCATCCAGTAATCCGACTTTGTAGCCAAGCTTTGCTAACGCAAGAGCAAGATTAACCGAAACAGTACTTTTGCCAACTCCGCCTTTTCCGCTAGCTACTGCAATGGTATATTTTACATTTGGTAATAATTTGGAAGCTGTTGTACCAATTTGGTCGCTAAAATTTTCTGCCATAATAATATTTTCTCTTTTCTTAAAATTTTTATTACAGAAAAATAATTATTTAGTGTTTCATTACCAAATTAGATATCAAAGTTAAAATATTAGATACAAATAAAATGAAACAATCTTTTTCAATTGCCTAATAGCTAGAGAAACGAAGCGATCTTTTTTCACTAGTTGTTTTGCTTAAACTCCGTTTATTAAAATTGAGATTCCATAATGAAATTGTTTTCACTTCGCTCGTAAAGCCATATTCTTTTTTTATTATCAAGCTTCATTTCGAATGAACTGAAGCAATCTGCCGAGACTATTTCGCTTTGTTAATTCTTAGACCGGAAAGTCTGAGTTATGGAAGCTGCACTTGCAAAGAGATGTTTTTAATTATTTATCATTAAATCTAAATAACCTCTTAACATAATACAATTATTTCCGATAATAAGCCGGTTTTTAATAAAAAAATAATAGAGAAAGGAATGCAACACCTTAAACAATTGCTATTTATTACAATTCTTTTAACTAATTTAGCCTTAGCACAACAGTGGTATAATGTAGGTTCTCCAGGATTTTCTACAGGAGATGTAGGTCACACTTCCCTTGCAATAGACGGAAACGGTACACCTTATGTTGCTTATCAAGATGAGCAACATTCTAACAAAGCCACAGTAATGAAATATGATGGGAACAATTGGAAGCCTGTGGGCAATGCGGAATTTTCTGCAGGAGAAGCGTATTCTACTTCCCTTGCAATAGATGGAAACGGAACACCTTATGTTGCTTATCAAGATGAGCAACATTCTAACAAAGCCACAGTAATGAAATATGATGGGAACAATTGGAAACCTGTGGGTAATGCGGGATTTTCTGCAGGAGAGGCGTATTCTATTTCCCTTGCAATAGACGGAAATGGAACACCTTATGTTGTATATAAAGATGGTGGAAATGACTCCAAAGCCACAGTAAAGAAATATAACGGAAGCAA
>PDWJ01007188.1_pt1 | contig 13868 bp, 7 predicted proteins | sample 1430881 | NCBI WGS metagenome assembly PDWJ01 (sample SAMN01162460, study PRJNA174530) | Oral metagenome, whole genome shotgun sequencing project. | biome: Marine environment; feature: Marine mammal; material: Swab sample of the gingival sulcus; isolation source: swab sample of gingival sulcus... | reverse complement strand
TACTTGAGTAGTCAGTTGAGAAACATTAACTGCATCAGTAGGATCTGTGCCTGCTTTCACACCTTTGATTTGGGTGTCACCTGCATTGATGCCATTATTATCAACGACTACAGGACCTACTTCTAAAACATCCGTCGTTACCTTATTAAAGATAACTTCATCTGCTGTGGTAAAGGTAAATTCACCGCCATTACGAGTAACTTTAATATTTTTACCATCTTTAAAGGCTACGCTATCACCTGAACTGATAAATTGACCATCTGTTTCACTATTCGCCTTAGCAGTAAAACCTGAGTTATTTATCGCTGTCGCAATATCTTCTACTTGAGTAGTCAGTTGAGAAACATTAACTGCATCAGTAGGATCTGTGCCTGCTTTCACACCTTTGATTTGGGTGTCACCTGCATTGATGCCATTATTTTGGTCAATAACAACAGCACCTACTGTAACTTTGTTAGCAGTTACTTCTATAAACTTTGGTTTATCAGAAATTTGCACTTCTAATGTATCACCATTAATGACTGTTTTGACATTTCTAGTAGAAGTGTCATTTGCATTACCACCTTTAATATTAAAGGTTTCGCCAAGTTTCGTTGCTTTTTTACCACTATCACCAACAAAGGTAATTGGCATCGCTTTGATTTCATCTTTAGCATCAGTAATGGCTGTATTGACAGCTTGACTACTAACAGGTGCTTTGCTATTGTTATCCAAACTATCAAGTGTTTTTACATTAATTTTAAATGGGTTAGTTGGTGAGCCATTACTCACAACTGTGGTATTTTCGCCATCTGCAATTTTAGTTTTATTCGCCTCAATAGCATCAAATACGGTATCACCTGTGACAATTTTTTTATCACCATCGGTCACTGTGCCACTGGTATCAACATCAACAACATAAGGAGCAGTAGCAGAACCTGTTCCGCTCAATGTTGTATGCGTACCCTTAGCTAATTTAGTGTGCTTTTTACCTTCGGCAATATCGTTTTTTGTTGATTGCTTAAGCTCAATTTTAAAGTTTTGATTATCTTTATCACCACTTGGCATTACTTGTAACGCATCGCCTACTGATACTGTTTCTCGTGATTTATTGACATCAAAATAATCTTTGTTAATAGCATCTGTTCCAGCAGTTGGTACTTTATTAATCGTTACTTTATTGGCAGTTACCTGTGTAGCGGCAACACTATTAACCGTTAAATCTTTTGCTAGTTTGATAATCAAGGTATCAGTGCCATTAGAAACTACACCAATGTTATCATTGCTTAATTCACCTGTATCAGTGACACCACCAATGATTTTGGTTTCTTCTCCTAGTTTGCGGTTAAATGTATTATTGGTAGCTGAGGTCGTATCACCGCTAAAGTTTAAACCTTTTTGAGCAACATTCGCCACCGCTTTTAGCTGAGCGACATTCACCGCATCACTATCTTCAGAGCCTGCAGCGACATTGATGATTTGTCTCGTGTTACTGTCATCACCGATAGAAACGGCACCTAACTGACCTTTGATAGTATTGGCAACACCAGATTTATCGGCTCCTGCCATCACATAGGCTGAGTTAGCATCTGCTAGTGCAACACGATTAGCTACCGACTGCGAACCCAATGCTACGCCATCTGCTGTACTGGCTGTAGAACCTGAACCAAGAGCAACCGTATTTTTGGCAGAGGCAACAGCACCATTTAATCCATTTTTATCCTCATTACCACCACCGATGGCAACGGCACTTTCTCCGTTTGCTTTTGCACCCTCATTTGCTCCACCACTACCGATAGCAATGCCCGCATAACCAGTTGACTTAACATTATTCGCTTGACTATTCGAGCCTATCGAAATACCAAATTCCCCACTGGTTTCGATGTCACTACCGATGGCTATTGACTGCTGTGCAAATGCCTTAGAATTATTACCAATGGCTATTGTTTCTTCTTTTGCTGTTTTACTCGCACCGAATCGTCCAGCTTGCGATCCCGTCCCCAAAGCAACAGAGTTTTCACCTCTAGCCCGTGCTTTTTTACCCATCGCATAGCCGTCATCACCATCTGAAATCGCATTGTAACCAATAGCCACTGAGCCTGATTGCTTTGCTTTCGCATCAAATCCTAAGGCAACCGCATTTTTTCCTGTTGCCTGTGCTTTACTGCCACCTGCTACTGAATTTATGCCTTTTGCTCCTGCCGTATCAGTAATATGACCATAGTTAGTGCTATTGGTATTGACATCGTTAGTCGTATCATCGTCATTTGCGTGGAAATAAGTTTTGATATTATCAACCTTATCGTCCAATTTTTTGAACTGCGAACCATTGATGGCATCAGTACTGTTATCACTGATCTCTCCAGTTGCTACGTTAGTGATTTTATCTCCGCCAACATCTAAGCCTTTATTTGTTGAGGTCAGGGTAGTATTATTGGTTGCATCACCAATTTTGACGCTAGTGAACTCAACGACATCTTTTGTTTTAACAGAAAATTTATTACCCACTCGCTCTACATCAATATTTTTCCCTTCATCAATAATGAGCGTACTTCCCATTTTGATGAGTTCTTCTCCTGAGTCTTCGCCATTCTCGCTTTTAACTTTAAAGCCTGTGCTATTAATTGCTGTCGCAATGTCTTTTGCGGTGGCAAGATTATTTTTATCATCAGCAGTCACTGTACCATTAGCTGAGGTGAATGTTGTGGTTTTAGCCTTAAGCTTTTTATCAGCACCGATTTCAATCGTTTTGTCATCAAAGTTAATATCGTATTTAATTTCATTTATTGTCTCTGACTTATTGTCAATAGAAACGGTAGTAGCATTACCATCAACAAACTTGATCTCGTCACCAAACTTCACCCTATCTTTTTCTGTATCATTTTCTTTAAGTATCCATGCACTTCCTGCAACATTTTTAACATACTCCACAACTTCTTTCAGTTGAGAGCCATTAATTGCATCTTGACTGTTAAACGCAACCTTTCCCTTAGCTACGTTGGTAATTTTTTTCTTACCAGCATTGATGCCATTATCTTTTGTTAACGAAACGACGTCATCACCAACAGCATTACTCAAAACAACCGAATGCAACCCTGTTAAGTTATCTTTTGTCTTGACAGAAAATTTATTACCCATTCGCTCTACATCAATATTTTTCCCTTCATCAATAATGAGCGTATTTCCCATTTTGATGAGGTCTTCTCCTGAATCAGCACCTGTTTCTGTTTTTACTTTGAAGCCTGAGTTATTAATTGCCTTAGCTAAGTTTTCTGCATTCACTAAGTCATTACCTGAGCCACCGTTATCTGTATTAACACTCATTTTTCCATTATCAGATTTGAGTTTGCCTTTGGCAGTGACGTCAATTCTAATTTCGGTGTTTGTTCCACTATTACTATTAACAACAACGTCAGTATTTGTGCCATTAATAAATTTTACTGTGTCGCCTTGCTTAACACCCCCACCGTTTTGTTCATCGCCATCAACATATAAATGCCACGCCGAGTTTTCTAATTGGGAAACATTAACAGCATCATTAGAGTCTATGCCATTGGCTATATTAACAAGTCTTTGTGGCGTATACGTATCACCTGTTGAGCCTAGTGCAGAAGTCACCACCTTACTCGCATCAACTGGATTTGCATTTGGTTTAGGTTGACCGTTTTTCACATCACTCGCTTTATAAAACTTATAACCGCCACTATCTTCTATACGAACGAGCTGTTCTTTGCTATCTTCTTCCATAAACGTAAATGGCGAGTTAGTTTCTAAATCAACCACATTACTATTCACATTGTTAATTTTATCTTCTAACTCTTTTAACTGTTCATAGTTAACCGCATCGGCATCACTTTCACCTTTTTTTACATTAGTGATTTTTTGCCCCCCCGCATCCAAACCTTTCGCCGACACTTTACCTGCAAAAGTCGGGGCATCAGCAAATTGAATGTCTATGTCGCCGTTGGTGACTAAAGTTTTTATGTTGCTATTAGAAGCATTCCCCGTAAAACCACCGTGGATTTTTAATGTTTCACCGAGTTTTCTTTGCGTGCCATCACCCGCTGTATTATCGGTATCGTTATTGACGTTACCTGTAAAGGTGATTGGTTTAGAGGATTGAGTAACAATGTCTTTTTGTAGTGCTTTTCCTAGAGATACCAACTGAGAACCATTCACAGCGTCAGTACTATCTGGTGCAACACGCCCTGCTGCAACATTCTTTAACTGTCTTTCATAACCTGCCTTACCAAACGAAATGTAATCTCCCGGCTGTAAACTATCTGCACCGCCTGCAAAATCTTTATAGTGTATAAACTCTCCAGTTTCATTGCCATCGGCATCTAACCTAGCAATAACTGCCTCAGTTTCCTTTTTTGCACTCACATCGGTTTGCGCACCTGCACCAATCGCCACCGCATTGCGTTTAGTAACGACAGCACCTGCACCCAGTGCTAAACCTAAATGAGCTTTTTCTTTAACCTTTGCCCCAACACCAAACGCCGTGGATAAACCGCCCAGTGCCTGAGTAGAAACACCAACCGCTACAGCACCATGCCCCGTTTTGGTTTGTGGCCATTTGGCGGCAATAATACCTGTTACACCTGTGCTGTCTTCAAACAGTTCTTTCAGAGTTTTCGTTACCGTTCCTGTAGGATTACCATCTTTGTCGTATTCTGTATAGGTCATTTTATGAGCTGATGCGGTCACCGTATCATCACCGCCTATCGCAATAGAAGAGTCTCCCTCTGCAAAAACATCATTACCAATGTTGATGGATTGAGCACCTAAGTCCGCACCGTGCTTGTTTTTTGCATTACCCAAGACAACAATTTGCCCACCGTCCGAGTTAGCGTACTGTGACTCAACACTACCAGCTGGATTAATTGCATAAGCAAGATTTCCAAAACATAAAATGCTCATTAATGCCAGTGCTATTTTAGTCTGCTGTAGCTGAGGAGAACTTGTGGAAAGAGAGCCCCTAGACGATGATTTTCCATGCCCTTTGGCAAGTTCCGATACTGCAACAAATGTTTGTGTAGCTTTGCAGAAGATTACTTTGTAAATATGGTTCACAATATTATCCTTTTTAGTCAGGCAATACCATTTTTCAAAAATAACGCATCAAAACAAATAAACACGCATATTCTTATACGTTGTGAATAAATTTAATTTAATAAAGATGGACTTGAAAAATCTGGTATAGCTTTGATGATAATTGATAGTAATAAAATGATAACTAGATAACTAATAGTAATAAACTATAAAATAGACATGGAAAAATCATACCTAAACTCATTATCAGATACCAATGACATTCGTCATAGTTTTGTAAGCATGAGTAAGTAAATCTACTCAAATGTGAATTTAATAAGGCTAACAAGCGTTGCTGTTCAAACGAAACCATTGCCGACTGTTGTATCGTTGCCAATGGGATAAAGTTATCCAATAAACAATGCAAACAACGATTTGCCATCAGCTCTATACGCACCTTGCTATGATGGTTAAAGATACGCTCACGAGCCAAAGACTTAGCATGGCGTATATTATCCTTAATCGCAGGCTGACAATGATCAAACAAACTGCCTTCCATCTCTCCTGCCAATAGTGCATCTGAATTGGCAACAAAAGCTTGCGTCACCTTGTCCACCAATCGCATCATAGCCCGACCACGCAAGGCGGCGAGTTTTTGAGCAGTCGGGGCATTATTGCTAACTTCTGGAGGCACTCCTCTTTTTTTACCGATTAATGCTATTAACAATGGCTCAACTTCTTGATAACTGAGCATATCTAACAAAATGCCGTCTTCAAGGTCAATCAAGGCATAACAAATGTCATCAGCCGCTTCCAATAGATAAGCAAGCGGATGACGAGCATAACCATCATGTTGGCTAGAGCGTGGTAAATTTAATATTTCACCTAAGGTCTCTAATTGATGATACTCACTATTAAAACAGCCATATTTATGAATATTGACAGGATTATTTTTTGCGGTGATGATGTCAGGGTTGCTATGTTTGGCAAGATAAGGGTATTTCATAAACGCCCCTAATGTCGCACAAGTAAGACGCATACCGCCTGCATTGGGGTGATGTTCATTACGCACTAACAATCGAAATCCTTGTGCATTCCCTTCATAACCGAGTAAATCCAATTGCTCAGAGCTGGAGAGCTGTGCAAGTAATGACTTACGTTTGGGATTGTTAAACCAATCACGAATGGCATATTCCCCTGCATGTCCAAACGGTGGATTACCAATATCATGAGCCAAACAAGACGCTTGTACAATCACCCCCATATCGGCAGTCGTCATTCCACTTGGTAACCCATTGGGTAAGGCAGTTTGTAGTTTTTCAGCGGTCATCATGCCTAATGAGCGACCGATACAAGAGACCTCTAAGGAATGGGTTAAACGAGTGTGAATTCCCATTTGATTACTTAATGGATGGACTTGAGTTTTTTGATTTAATTGTCGAAATGATTGAGAAAAGATAAGACGGTCATAGTCCTTGTGAAACGGCGTTCGAGCCATCTCGCTTTTTTTGACTTTTTTGGTTGAACCTAGGCGTTTTGGGCTAAGTAACCGTAACCATTGTTGATCTGCATACGTGTTTGTGCTTGTTATATGTTTACGCTGTTTTTGTTTTTTTGTAGTTTTATTTTGCTTTGTTTTAGTCGTCTTATCCTCAGTCATGGTCGTATCCTCAGTCATGTCAGTCATGATTATCTCCTGTTAGCCTTTAGTCCATAAAGCATCCACCTTTCCAATCTTAGCATACTTTGGGATTAACAACAAAACCCTAAAACACTTCAATACCAAAATTTTTTAAATTCATCATACAACAGGTTGCATATTTTATTCAGACATGTTCTAATAAAAGTCGAATATTGGGTTTGTGTTTTTGACCCATTTCTCAAGTGGACAACAATAAATCGGAACAATAGCAATGACACAATCAGCAATGACCCAGTCGGCTCAGCCTCAACTATCATCAACATCTTGTAGTGCGACCAATTTTGACTTGCCTTCATTACACATCTTACAGCACGAAATTGACGTTGCTATTAAAAATGCTGAAACCCATTTAAGTGAATTTAACGATGATGAAGAGCAAGCACCGCTGTTGCTTGATTCTGCTGATGTCATGGAACAACTGGCACGGATTTTAGACTTGCTATCTCTTGATGGTGGTAGTGACTTAACCGATGCGATTGCCAAAGCGTTGCAACTCTTATATGATAGAGGTGATAATTCAGATGAAGAAATCATTCTCGATATCTCTGAGGCCATCATGACTTTAGATCGTTATGTTGAGTTTGTCTTACTTAAAGAGACCTTAGAGCCACCTCTGTTAATTCCAATTATCAACAAACTTCATAAGCATATTGGTGAGTCAGCTTTGGCGATTGATAGCTTTAACAATCGGAAAACGGGTAGTATTTCTATTGCCAATCCTGAGCAAAACTTTCAGTCTTTGTCTGAGTTAAATCTTGATAGTAAGACCTTATCTTCAGCCTATCGTGCAGGATTGGGTGTGGTATTGAGTAGCACCCATCGTAATGTCAGTGCCGAAGACCGCAAAAAACTACAAGCAATGCAGTCTGCATGTGAGTTCATTTCGACTCACTCCAATACGCTATTTTGGCAAGCTGCCGCCGCCGCTGTTACTGATATTGAATTGGCATTACCACTTAGAAATTCTGATAAACGAACTCTCGTGTTTTTAGAACAACAATTCCATAATTATTTATCTGTGAATGATAAACGCTTTGCTGACCTAGTGAGCTTTGCTTGCCATCGTCATAACAATTTGGCACAAGGAATTAAGCAAGCTTATGCCAAAAATCGTCTTGATGAACATCAGCATGAAGATATGAAACGCTTCTTGTTTGGTCCAAATCGGAGCGTAACGGATACCTTAAATAACATTATTCAAGAACAAATTAGCAAAATTAAAAACGACGTTGATAGCCTAGCAAGAGGCGATGATCAATCAGAATCAGCAGTAACAACAGAGCAAATTGTCAATGAATTGCAAACACTGGGTTCAAGTCTAAGATTGCTTGATTTAGACACAGCTTCAGTTGCAATGAAAGAAGAGGCAGAAGCCGTTAGTCAATGGTCTGAGTCACCTTCTCCTGAAGATTTTGATAAATTATTGACTTCATTGATTATTGCTGAAAATGCCTCAATTCATATGGCAAAACTTCATACACCGGGGGCAGTGAATTTGCCTTTACATAATCATCGTGTCTCGTTGCACCAGTTAGATACCTCTTATGATACTATCATCAAAGAAAGTCGCAAAAATATTGCTAAAATAGAACAAGCAATTGGTGACTATATTCAAGATGATAATCACGCCAATCAATCACTAACTCAGATACCTGAGTTACTACGTGAGGTTGCAGGATCGTTGGCTTTCTTGTATCTCAAAGATGCCATGCAGATGATTAACCGTTTAGCAAACTACATCGAAACCAACATGTTAAACGCTCAATTTGATGAAGAAAAACTTAAAAATGTCGCAGATGTGATTATGGCGGTTGATTATCACCTTGAGGGTTTTGAAGAAAATCACCCAGTAGGCAAGCAAGCCATGAACGTCGGACACCATAGTTTAAATCAGCTATTGGCAGCTTAGTCAGTGAGTAGCTGTGAGTGATTGACTATGATGTCTAAGTTTGCTTATGCTTATATTGTCGATGGTGAGTCAATTCTTGCCATTGATGGTTTTGGGTTATCGCCGATTTTGCTTAATTTAAGCGATTGTGAGTTCGGTGTTGAATGTGTTATTAACGGTCAGCCTTTACCAAAATTAACAGATGTTTTATATCAAGTTGAAGGTATGGCTCGTCTAACTCCTGTCGTTGATGATCCTATGTTGCTGAACGACCACCTTGGCTTACCAGTCAATGATATTGCAAAAACTAAGGATAAGCGTGCCGATGCGATGATTTTTGCCATGAGCAAATCTTTAGCGGTTCAACTCGGTCTAATATCCCTTGAAGCATTAGGCAACAATACTCAATGGCAGTTTATCAATTTTAGACGATTAGTTGCTAATACCAGTTATGCAACCTTAAGCTTGCTAAGTCAAGCCATACAGCGACTGCGTTGGCAAGCGAATCACCAGTTTTGTTGTAAATGTGGAGCAAAAACCGTTGCACATGACGTGTTTTCTGCAGTTGTTTGCTCTCAATGTCATCATCGTCAATATACACAAATACAACCCTGTGTTATTACTGCCATTACCAAACACCATCCCAATACAGGTAAGCAACAAATTCTGCTAGCAAATCACCATCGCCATAACCCTACTAAAGATAAAACTCCATCAGAAAATCCTATGTATGGTTTGATTGCTGGTTTTGTCGAAGTTGGTGAAAGCCTAGAACAGGCAGTCAAGCGTGAAGTATTAGAAGAAGTCGGCTTACAAGTTAATAATTTAAAATATTTCGGTAGTCAGCCGTGGCCATATCCCTCAAACTTGATGGTTGGCTTTACCGCTGAATATGCTAGCGGTGAAATTGTGCTACAACAGGATGAGTTGGCAGATGCTCGCTTTTTTGATATTGATAACTTACCCCATATTCCACCAACAGGCTCAATCGCTCGCAGTATCATTGAGCATATCGTTAATTAAACAGAGATAGCTATCATGAGTTCATCTACCCCCAAAACTAAAAGCACCGCTACACCACAAACGCCTGTTGGCAAAAAATCTACGCCTTCCGTACCTTCCGCGCCATCGATACCAAAGCCACTCAACAAATCAACAAAGCTTGCTAATGTTTGCTATGACATTCGTGGTCCTTTGTTAAAAATGGCGAATAAATTAGAAGCAGAAGGTCATAAAATCATCAAATTAAATGTTGGTAATCCTGCACCTTTTGACCTTAATGCACCACAAGAGATACTGCATGATGTTGCCTTAAATCTACCAAAGGCAACAGGCTATTGTGATTCTCAAGGTATCTTTTCCGCACGCAAAGCGATTTTGCAATATTATCAAGCCAAAGGACTGCTCTCAGCTGTCGATGTGCGTGATGTCTATGTGGGCAATGGAGTATCTGAACTAATTGTCATGACCATGCAGGCGATGCTTGATGATGGTGATGAAATATTAATTCCGATGCCTGACTATCCATTATGGACGGCCGCCACGAATTTAGCTGGCGGTAAAGCAGTGCATTATCGTTGTAATGAAGCGAATGACTGGCAACCTGATATTGAAGACATCAAAAGTAAGATTAATGAGCGTACCAAAGGCATTGTAGTTATTAACCCCAATAACCCAACTGGAGCGTTATATTCTACAGAAGTCCTCATGCAGATTATTGCACTGGCAAAAGCGCACAATTTGGTGTTAATGGCAGATGAGATGTATGACAGAGTGCTCTATGATGATAGCGTACATACCCCCATGTGTACATTGACCAAAGATATATTAGTATTGTCTTATAATGGCTTGTCTAAATCACACCGTATTGCAGGCTTTCGAGCAGGTTGGTTAATGATATCAGGGAAAAAGAAGCACGCCAGCGATTTTATCGAAGGACTGGATATGCTTGCTTCCATGCGACTGTGTGCTAATGTTACCGCCCAGTATGCTATCCAAACAGCATTGGGTGGCTATCAAAGTATGCAGGATTTAACCGCAAAAACAGGTCGCTTGTACCAACAGCGAGAACTGGCAGTAAAACGCCTTAATGCTATCAAGGGAATCTCTTGTACCATGCCCAAAGGTGCATTTTATTGCTTTCCAAAGATTGATCTTAATGTTTATCCTATCAAAGACGATACTCAGCTTATGATGGATTTATTACTAGAAGAAAAAGTGCTTATCGTACAGGGTACAGGATTTAACTGGGACAAGCCTGATCATTTTCGAGTCGTCTTTTTGCCCAATCTCTTAGAGTTAGAAGATGCAATGAACCGATTAGAACGATTTTTTGCCAAAAAACGCAAAGAGTTTGGCACGGATTAGATTCTGTGCCATTTACCATTGCCAAAAATTAACATACTTAAGCAACCGATCGAAAGTGTACGTACGCATTAACACTTCAAGTCTGTTTAAAAGAGACAGTAGAACCCACTTAAAACAAACAACTTGTAGGCTGTGGCTTGCCACAGCTAACATTTAATACGCCTTAATCACCATTCACTTTAATCCCCTCAAAGATGTATTGGATATATGTATTAATGTCTTTGTAAGCATTATGGCAGGAACTATCATTCAAAAGTGCTAAAGAGATATACTTTATTGATTTTGCTACCAACATCGTATCTACCTCTTGTTGAATAATCTTTTTTTCTATGCCATACCGTAGGTAAGCATCAATCTTATTATCAAATTGGTTGGCATAGTCTAAAACCATTTCCTCAATTTTTGGATATTCCTTTAATAAACTTTTAAATTGAACGCTTTCTAACTCTAGCAAAAATTGGGCGATTTGTTTGGATAACTTTTCCAAAACAACATAAAAGTCTGTTTCTGATTCAATAATCAAATTGACACTTTTTTCATGCTCTGCAAGCAACCCACTAACCATATCAGTTAAGAGTTTTTCTTTACTTTTTACGATTCGATATAGAGTATCTTTGGACATGTTCACCTCTTCGCAAAGCATGTCCATATTCCAACCCTTGATACCATATAACTTTATTAAATTTAATGCCTTTTCATAGATGCGTTTTTTAGTATCTTCTGTATATTTTTTCATACTGACCATTTCTTCTATGTATTATTCATCTCGTTTATGGACTATTTTACCATCAATGATGACCATTTTAATATTGTCGATTTGGCTAATATCTTCTTCTAGGTCACCATTAACAATCAATAAATCCGCTTTTTTACCAACTTCAATACTTCCTATTTCGTCATTATAACCAAATACCTTTGCCGACTTCAAAGTTGCCGAATTTATGGTTTCTTCAAAACTTAAACCTGCTTTTTTTAGCAATCTGATTTCTTCAACGGGGGTGTTGTGCATCGAAAATCCCAAAGCAGAATCCGTGCCCATAGCCACTTCCCCACCTAGGTCGATATACTGTTTCAGGTTTGCAAATTGTATATCTACGACATTCTCTAATTCTTGTTTGCTGATATTTATAAAGAAATCTTTTATGGGTTCATCTGGCTTTGCATTAACGTAGGCTTCTGTAAAGTTCTCCATGTTGATGCGTATTTTTTCATTTATTGCCGGCTTATACCAATCTTGATAGATCCATTTTTCCTGTAAACCTTTTACAATCAGTGAGCCTAAGCTAATAGTAGGTACAAATATGATATTCTTTTCTATCATTTTTTCTTGAACGTGACGACTGACCAATCCGTCAAAGGCAGCGTGGTGAACACTATCAATACCGCAATTGGCTGCCATTTCATAATCTGCTACATAAGTGATATGGGCACAGACATTCAGTCCATAACTATGAGCAACATCGGTTAAATATTTTAATTGCTTATCATTCCAATTTTGTTGTGGTTTGCCATCAAAAGTCCTGCTGACGATAGCCGTTTTAATGGCAGCAACTCCTTTTTTGTGTAGTTTTTTTATCGCTTTTTCTATATCACGCTTAGTGTCACATTCTACGACTGAACCTAGACGATAAAACTTCTTAGGCATGTATTCTTGAGGATAACCTCCCTTACAAGTCAGTATAGAAATTGCATTAAATATTTTGGTGTCACTGCCAATTATCTTCTCAATCGTCGGTATTATATTGGCTGAGCCCAAATCCAAAACAGAAGTCACGCCACCTCTTGACATCTCTGCAATGTTCGTTTTTAATTGTTTGTAATCAAGCCCAACCCCCATACCTGAGCCCCCACAGTTAAGGACGTGCTTATGAGCATCAATTAACCCTGGCATTACGGTGCATCCTGTTCCATCGATGATTGTTAACGCTTTGTCAATATCGCTAATGTCTTTAGATATCCTGACAATACGACCTCTATCAATGACCACATAAATGTCTTCAATGGCTTTTCGACCTGTTCCATCCACCATCTTACCGCAATTTATCGCATATTTCTTCATAAGATAACCTATTTCTTGAGTCTATGGTTTATTTCGAACCAATCAAACTAATTTATAATTATTAGTTTGATTTAAGTTTATGCGATAACCTTTTTCTTGTCAATCGCTAAATGAGATTGAAAATTAGATGACATTGCTGATTAGGGTGATAAGGTGTTATAAAAAGATAATGAATAAGGTATAATGGACAAACAGTGATTTTGACAGTTTTAATAATACCATTCCTCAAAAGTAACATATCGAGGCAAACGAGCGAAAATGTACATACTAGTACCTTGAGCGAGTTTAACAAAGATAGGTTGTTTTTGAGGATTGGTATAAGGGAAAAATTATGCTTACATTAGACATAGCACCACAACAGCAAGCTTTAATCGAACAAGCAAGTAAAGAGGCAGGTATGAATGTTGAGGATTATATTATTCAACAAATATTGCCTGATAGCCAACAAACAGAGCAAACAGATCGACAAGCATTGCTTGAAAAATTAGGCAAACAACTTGACTCGGCATTGGAAGAAGAAATGAAAGTATTAACGCATGATGATGTGTTTAATAAACCTAATGTTTGGTATCCTAATGAAAAAGAGAGCAAAATAATAGCCGATATTCTCGAAAGAGATATACCACCTAATGAAAATTTAAAAGCTATTTTATCTTTAGGGCAAGATAATGCTTGTTTGTGAACGCTTGACGAGACAACATGATCGCCAATCTTTTGATTGTAAGCGACAGGAGTTAAATATTTTTTTGCAACAATACGCTAATCAACAAAGTAAGCGTAATTTGTCAAAAACGTATGTATTAGTTGATAGCGATAATCCAAGAGAGATATTAGGATTT
>PDWJ01007007.1_pt1 | contig 13872 bp, 12 predicted proteins | sample 1430881 | NCBI WGS metagenome assembly PDWJ01 (sample SAMN01162460, study PRJNA174530) | Oral metagenome, whole genome shotgun sequencing project. | biome: Marine environment; feature: Marine mammal; material: Swab sample of the gingival sulcus; isolation source: swab sample of gingival sulcus... | reverse complement strand
CGCCTTGCCCACGCAGGCGACCTCTGATGGGATCTTCCCTCGCCTGCGGGACTGGGTGCAGACCCTCGGTATGCCGGTGACCAGCATGTTCCTTGCACACGGCAAGGCCGCCCTCAACGACGACTACCGCAAACTTGCGGCGCGTGGTCGAGTCGTCGGTGTCGGGGAGCCCGAAGACGCCTCGGAGACGAACGCGGTGGTGACCTCGTGGCTGCGCGGACGACGCCGGGGCGTGTTGGCCAATTTCGTCGCCGGCACGATCGATCAGGTCCTCTTCGCTGCGCTTTCGGCACGGTTCGTGCAACTGCGCCAGGCCGGGCTCGCAGGCAAGGTAGTCGTCATCGACGAGGTCCACGCTGCAGATGCGTTCATGCGGGTCTATCTCGAGCGGGCCTTGGCCTGGTTCGCTGCTCATCGCACCCCGGTCATCCTGCTCTCGGCGACCCTGCCGCCCGCTATCCGCCAGAGCCTTGTCAGTGCCTACGCCGATGATGAAGAGGTGTCCGGCTTGACAGGCGATGCCTACCCTCGACTCACCATCGTCGACGATTCGGTTCGCGTCCGACCCGTCGAACCGACCGCTGGTCGGCGCGCGCGACTTGTTGTCCGTGCCACCGAGGACTGGCTGGGTGAGGTATGCCGCGCCGTCGAAGCAGGTGGGTGTGTTGCAGTCGTACACAACACCGTGGGACGAGCGCAAGACAGCTACGAAAGGCTGGTCGAGCTGCTCGGCGGTGGCCGGGTCCAATTGCTGCACAGCAGATTCCTCAGCACAGCCCGTGCTGATCGGGAGCGGCGACTACGCGAACTGCTTGGCCCGCCGCTAGCCGATGGCAGTTCACCCCATCGTCCTCGGGGATTCGTTGTCGTTGGCACCCAGGTCTTGGAACAGAGCCTCGATATTGACGTCGATCTCATGGTGTCCGATTTGGCACCCGTCGACCTCATACTGCAACGCGCTGGCCGAATTCACCGACATGACCGGCGGACGGGGAGTCGCCCTGACAGCCTGGCTGAAGCCACCTTGTTGCTAACCGGATATCGATCCGGCCTCGAGGGCCCTCCGGTGCTGGACGAGAACTCGGCCAGGATTTACGGGAAGGCCAGCCTCTTGCGAGCCCTGGCAGCCCTCGAACCCCACTTGGCAGGACAACCGATCGGTATCCCAACCGACATCCCGCGGCTTGTGGCTTTGGCCTACTCGCCGGGCCAGCCTTGCCCGGTTGGTTGGGAAGATGCTTGGGCAGTCGCTGAGAGCAGCCACGCGACCAAGCTGGCCCGACAGCGTGCTGACGCTCAGCCTTTCTTGTTGCCAATGCCGACTGCGCAATCGTCGATGGTCGGCCTCCTGGATAGCCGTGGCAGCGAGCCCGACGACGACGGCTCCGCCCGTTCTGGGGCCCGGGTCCGAGACACCGACGAGTCCATCGAGGTCGTCGTCGTGCGATCCGTCGGCGGTCAGCTGAAACCAATGCCCGAAGCGGGTCTGCCGGCAGAGACCATCCTGCCTACCGAGCTGGCGAGTCCCGATGACGAGGTAGCGCGACGGCTGGCCGCTTGCACTTTGCGGCTGCCATCGTCGATGACCCGGATCTGGCCTGACTCCAGTGGGACCCCCGCGATCGACCGGGTCATCCGGGATCTTGAGCGCCAAGGTGACCATCTGCACGGATGGAGCCAATCTCCTTGGCTCAAAGGCGAACTCGTGCTCATATTCGATGACCAGAACACTGCCGTCGTCGACGGCTGGGAGTTGACCTACGACGCAGACCGAGGTTTGCGGCATACGAAACCGAAAGGGTGACGATGGCTGAGGAATCCTTCAACCTGATTGACGAGCCTTGGCTGCTGGTCCGTGAGACAGACGGACAGCGGAATCTCGTCTCGGTGCGCGAGGCGTTCGCCGACGCTCATCGATTGGTGGGGCTGGGCGGTGACTTGCCCACCCAAGAGGTCGCCCTCCTGCGGCTGCTCATCGCGATCCTCTACCGCGCTCTGCCCCTGCCGGTATCGCTCAACGAGCGGATCGATGCCTGGCAGGACTGGTGGGAAGCCTCGACTCTGCCGATTCCTAGGATTGAAGCATACCTGGACAAACACCGTCAACGGTTCGATCTGCTCGATCCGGTCGCACCCTTTATGCAAGTGGCTGACCTTTCGGCCAACAAGACGAGCGGTCTCAGCAAGCTCATTGCCGATGTGCCACCCAATGAGCAGTTCTTCACAACTAGGGCAGCCCGAGGATTGGAGTCCATCGACCTCGCTGAGGCCGCCCGCTGGCTGGTGCATGTCCAGACTTACGACCCGTCGGGCATCAAGAGCGGTGCCCACGGTGATCCCAGGGTCAAAGGCGGCAAGGGGTATCCGATCGGTATCGGATGGTCCGGTTGGTGCGGCATGCTCCTTCCGCAAGGCCGCAACCTCAAGGAGACGTTGCTGCTCGGGCTTGCCCTCAACCTCGACTCGGCAGGCGCCAGATGGTCAGTGGATCTGCCCGTGTGGGAACGCCCTCCATTGACTGCCGTCCCTGAAACCGGCCATGAAGAGCCTCGTGGCACGGCGGATCTGCTCACGTGGCAGGCTCGACGGGTCCGGCTAATTGTCGAGCACGGCCGAGTCACCGACGCCTTGATCACCAATGGTGACCCGATCCACGCTCGCAATCGGCAAGGGCTCGAGCCGCACAGCGGGTGGCGGCACAGCCCGACTCAGGGGAAGATCCACGGCGGCGACGTCTATATGCCCCGGACACACGATCCGGACCGGGCCATCTGGCGTGGGCTGCCAGGGCTCTTGCCCCAATCTCGGATCGAATCGGGCCGAGTGGGTTCCGAAGCTCCGAAGGCATTACCAGCAGCTGTGTTGGATTGGCTTGCTGCGCTCGTCGACGCTGAAGCCCTCGATCCCGCGTACCCCGTGTATCTGCGCGCGGTCGGGGTAACGTACGGCAGCCAGAGCAGCACCGTCTCCTCGGTAAGCGAGGATCGGGTCGAGCTGCGGGCTGCTGTGTTCGCTGACGAACAACTGCGCGGGCTCATCAGGGACATGATCGGCAGCACAGAATCCGCCGTTGTCGCACTCCGAGGATTAGCAGCCAATCTGGCTGTGGCTGCTGGGATTCACGAAACGGAGGGCCACCGAAACGCTGCATCCCTTGTCGCCTACGACGAGATCGAGCCGCGCTTCCTTCGCTGGCTTGGCGGCGTGAAGGCTGGCGCCAACACCGACGATCTGGCTCGGTCATGGCACGACCAGGTGTTGCACTTGCTGATTGGACTTGGAGATGACCTTGCGAGAGCTGCTGGCCGCCCTGCCTGGCTAGGGCGTGCTGTAGCGGGCCCCGGCAGCACCGGAAGTCGTCACCTTGATTCGTCCTTGGCAACGATCTGGTTTCGAGCAGCACTGCGCAAGGCCTTGCCAGCCGCCACCCCGCCAACTGGGCGTGGTCACCAGTCCGACGTCCCCGAAGGAGAGGAGAAGTCATGACCCAAGAACGGCCCGGCGAGCTCGCCGGAATACATGTCGCACGCGTCATCGGACGCCTGCAGCCTCAGTATCTGCCGAGTGCCCAGCGACAGTCGCCGACCGCCGAAGCTGCGGCGAGCTTGGCTGCTCTACGCCATGCCAAAGTCGCAGACCCTGCTGGGGACGTGCGCGTTTGGCAAATCACGCTTGATGGCATGCCAGAGCAGTTGTTGAGCGACTCAAACCAAGGGCCAGGCCCGGCGGAACGTGCCGTGCATGCGGCTCTTGTGCTGTGGGCTCGCCACCAGCAGTCTCGTAGTAAACCCATGCATGTTGTGGGGAGGTCTCTCGGCAGAGCGGTTCGTGAATTATCGCGCACGCTGGACCAAGGGGACGAGATCGCTGCCTCCCTGCTGCGCCGCTTCCACGCCGTCGCGACCGCGACCAGTCAGGACCAGCGCCTTTATCACCTCCGCAGCCTCATCTCACTTTTCCGCGCTCACGAAGTCCCCCTCGACTACGCCCAGCTGGCTACCGATCTCTTTGTGCTGACGACCTCACATGCCGATGCCGTTCTCATGCAGTGGGGCCGAGATCTCTACCGCCGGGCGGCCGCCGATGAGGACGCGACGACCGATCCCGACGTGACCGACACCCCCCAACGATGACGAAAAGGATTAAGAAGGAGACCGTCATGGACCACATGTATATCGACATCCACGTTTTGCAAACCGTGCCCCCGAGTAACCTGAACCGCGACGATACGGGCTCACCGAAATCGGCTGTCTACGGTGGAGTTCGCCGGGCCAGGGTGAGCAGCCAAGCCTGGAAACGGGCTGCTCGACGGGAGTTCGCCCAGCGAGCCGACAAAGCAGACCTCGGTGTTCGCACGAAGCGGGCGGTGGAGCTGATCGCCGACGTTCTTCAGCACGAGCACGGCTTCGCCGAAGCCGATGCCGTGGCGCGGGCGGTGGAAGTACTCAAAGCGGTCAAGGTCGGTGCGAAGGCACCGCGAGCGTCCAAAGATGCCGATGCCGATGCCAAAGCCAAGGTGGCGCAGACCGAGTACCTGATCTTCCTATCGCGCCGACAGATTGAGCGTCTTGCGGCGGTCGGCGCGGCCGACGGGAAGCCATCTCGCAAGGACGTACAAGAGGCATTCGACGGCGAACACGGGATCGAGGTCTCTCTCTACGGGCGCATGGTCGCCGACAACAAGGAACTGAGCGTGGATGCATCGGTGCAGGTAGCACACGCCATCAGCACGCATGCCGTCGAAGACGAGAGCGATTATTTCACAGCTGTTGACGATGTCACCTCCGAAGAGGGCGAGGAGATGGGCGCCGGAATGCTGGGGACTGTCGAGTTCAACTCCGCGACGCTGTATCGCTACGCCACAATCAACATCGTTGGACTCCTAGGTAATCTCGGTAGCGTGGAAGCGACGGCCCGCGCGGCAGCGGCTTTCGTACACGATTTTGTGCTGTCAATGCCCACCGGCAAGCAAAACACCTTCGCCAATCGGACTGTCCCTGACGGCGTCGTCGTCATGATCCGTCGGGACCAGCCGGTCAACCTCGTGGGCGCTTTCGAGAGAGCTGTTCGAGCGCGAGGCGGAGACGGCAGAGTGACCGAGTCAGCGCGACGGCTAGTGGACCAGGCTACGTGTGTGTCGACCTTCGTCGAGCCACCGGAACGGACTTTCGTTTCATATGCCGGGACAGCAGATTCACGCGGCGCGAGACTCGGCCGGAGCCGACCAAGAGCGGTGTGCTCGGACTGCTCGCTGCAGCTCAGGGGCGACGAAGGGCTGAGCCCGTCGAAGACTTGGCAGCACTCCGCTTCGGTGTTCGGGTTGATCAACCGGGTCGGCTCACTCGTGATTTTCAGACGGCGATCAGATGGTCCGATGGCCGGGCTATGCCTCTGTCACATCGCTACTACCTGGCAGATGCAGTGTTCCTCGCGGCGGTTGAGGGTGATCGGGCTCTCCTAGCGAGTCTCGACCAGGCTATTCGGCGACCGGTCTTTCCGCTGTGCCTTGGCCGCCGCGCCTGTCCAGCTGAGGGGCGTGTCACCCTCGGAGTCGTGGAGGCTGAGCTGGTCGAGGCGCTACGTGGGGCTGAGTGGCTCGCAGCTGACTGGTATCGCCGACAGGTTGGCCAGCGGGTTGTCTTGGAGGTGCTTGTCGATGCTCCTTCGGCAGAGGCCTCGGGAGACCGAGAAACGGTCCGTGATGTGCCAGTGTCCTATTCTCCCGAGCGGCGGGAGTACTCCTGGCGCGAGGTCCTCCGGCTGGACCCGGAACTGCGGAACAACCCGAAGGGTCGGCAAGGCATGGACTTCTTTGCGGCGCTAGGGGGGTCATGATGTTCCTGACGCGGATGTTCCTCAATCCCACCCGCGTGACGACTAGACGAATGCTTAGCTCCCCACAGGTCACCCATGCCCTAGTGCTCGGGGGTTTCTCGCCAACCTCCAGCGGGGGGCGCGTGCTGTGGCGTCTTGATGTTGCTGGCCCTGAGTTGGCCCTCTACGTGGTGAGTGCAGATCGGCCGGACTTCACGGGTGTGGTTGAGCAGGCTGGGTGGCCAACTGGGCAGGCTTGGGAGACAAGAGACTACGCGCCTTTCTTGGGTCGTCTCGAGGCCGGCCAGCGGTGGCGATTCAGGCTGACCGCGAATCCGGTCCGATCAGTCTCTCGCGGTGTCGGAACTCGTGGAAGAGTCAGCCCGCATCGCACGGTCGATCACCAGCGGTCCTGGCTGCTCGGCCGTGCCGAACGGTTGGGTGTGGTGTTTCCTCCGGCAACTGGGTCAGACGACGGTCAAGCGGCAGCCCAGGTAGTCGTGCAACGGCGAGCTAGGCCATCTTTTGTGCGTCGTTCAGGGGCTGGCGACGAGGCTCGGCGAGACCGCGTCGATCTGACCACAGCGACCTACGAAGGTGTGCTCGACGTCGTTGATCCAGAGCGGCTCAGGAACGCGCTGACGAAGGGCGTCGGCCGTGCGAAGGGCTACGGTTGCGGCCTTATGACGCTGGCTTCGCCGTGAGCCGCCCAATCCCTGGGATGCCACCCGTCGAGATCGGGCAACTCGTGCGTGCGGAGGACCGGCTTAGCTTTGTGTATGTCGAGAGATGCATTGTTCATCGCGAAGACAACGCCATCACGATGAGCGACGATCGCGGAGTCACCCACATCCCCGGCGCCGCAATCGGCTCGCTTATGCTCGGGCCGGGCGCCCGCATCAGTCATGCTGCGATCGCACTCTTGGCCGATTCGGGCTCGACAGTTGTTTGGGTCGGGGAGAGCGGTGTTCGCTACTACGCCCACGGTCGGGGTCTTGCGAGCGGGGCACGGCTACTTATCCGGCAAGCTGAGCTTGTCTCCAACCAGTCATCGCGATTGCGGGTCGCCCGGCAGATGTATGACATGCGTTTCCCTGGAGAGGATGTTTCGACCCTGACGATGCAGCAGTTGCGTGGACGCGAAGGAGCCCGTGTTCGACGTGCCTATCGGGAAGCTGCGGACCACTTCGGAGTAGCGTGGAAGCGCCGGGACTACGACCCGGAGGACTTTGACGCCGGTGATGTGCTGAACCGCGCCTTGTCAGCCGCGACGGCTTCTCTCTACGGAGCCCGCGCGAGCGGGGATGAGCCCTCCCAGTCCTCGACGTACTCCCTGCACCAGTGATTCGCCCCGCGCGAGCGGGGATGAGCCGTTGAGATTAGCGATGGGCTACGGGTATCAGTGATTCGCCCCGCGCGAGCGGGGATGAGCCGGAAAACCATGCTAGTAGCAAGATGGAAAGTGGATTCGCCCCGCGCGAGCGGGGATGAGCCCGATCTTGTGGCTAGCCTACGAAGGGACCGAGCGATTCGCCCCGCGCGAGCGGGGATGAGCCGTGGGTGTTCGAGGGTCGTTTCCGGCGCGTGAAATTCGCCCCGCGCGAGCGGGGATGAGCCCCGAATCGGTGGGCTACCACCACGCGGCCCGAGATTCGCCCCGCGCGAGCGGGGATGAGCCGCATCGCGTCTTTCGGAGTCGGAACCTGGCCCTATTCGCCCCGCGCGAGCGGGGATGAGCCAGTGCCGCAGACGTCGCCAAGATCCAAGATCAAATTCGCCCCGCGCGAGCGGGGATGAGCCGGGTGGACGTTCCTCGCCGCTGTCGACACCGTGATTCGCCCCGCGCGAGCGGGGATGAGCCCGCCAGACGGTCGTCCCCTGCACCTCAGGTGGCATTCGCCCCGCGCGAGCGGGGATGAGCCTGCTGGGATCATGTCGACTGCCGCTTCGGGGAAATTCGCCCCGCGCGAGCGGGGATGAGCCGTTGGTTTGGTGTCTGCGCGTGTGTCGATCGATATTCGCCCCGCGCGAGCGGGGATGAGCCGGAACACCCCGGCCCCGGCATTATCGGTGACCGATTCGCCCCGCGCGAGCGGGGATGAGCCCCGGCACAGTGACAGCGTTCCCGAGCTGCACATATTCGCCCCGCGCGAGCGGGGATGAGCCGTTGAGGGCTGATGTCGCTGGGTTCGCTGCTGGATTCGCCCCGCGCGAGCGGGGATGAGCCGTGGAACCGTCACGTAAACGCGATCTCGCGGAGATTCGCCCCGCGCGAGCGGGGATGAGCCGGGCCACCAGCGCCCACCACCCTTCGTCTCATAATTCGCCCCGCGCGAGCGGGGATGAGCCCATTGCGGTCGTGACCTTGCCCGTGACCGTGAGATTCGCCCCGCGCGAGCGGGGATGAGCCCCATGCGGCGCGGTCCTGCTTGGCGCTGATCGGATTCGCCCCGCGCGAGCGGGGATGAGCCGGTCGTCACACGCGAGCAGGCGCTCCGCCTAGAATTCGCCCCGCGCGAGCGGGGATGAGCCCCGGTCCACCCTCCGCACGCCCAGCCATAGCACATTCGCCCCGCGCGAGCGGGGATGAGCCCCGGTGGCGCGGCCAGCGCCGGATCGGCTGCCCATTCGCCCCGCGCGAGCGGGGATGAGCCGGTCCTCAGGCAGCCACCGTGCGCCGGGCTTACATTCGCCCCGCGCGAGCGGGGATGAGCCGGAGCGACATCATGTCTCAAGCCATCGAAACAAATTCGCCCCGCGCGAGCGGGGATGAGCCGGAGCCTTCGTGTGTCGAGACTGTGAATGATCTATTCGCCCCGCGCGAGCGGGGATGAGCCCCCTCCACTCCTCAGGCCGCGGCATTTTCGCATATTCGCCCCGCGCGAGCGGGGATGAGCCGACGTCGAGCCGCTCACGCGCAAAGCCGCCACCATTCGCCCCGCGCGAGCGGGGATGAGCCTCTCCCGGTTGCGGTTGTACTGGTGGCGTGAAGATTCGCCCCGCGCGAGCGGGGATGAGCCCCAGCTCGAACACGACTCGCGCATTATCTGTACATTCGCCCCGCGCGAGCGGGGATGAGCCCGCTGTCGTGTCGTCCTCGTAGTATTGCTTAATATTCGCCCCGCGCGAGCGGGGATGAGCCTGCGTCCCAGGTGGGGGTCCCGGCCATGGTGGCATTCGCCCCGCGCGAGCGGGGATGAGCCGCGGCTGCGGAATCCGACGCGGCGACGGCAACTATTCGCCCCGCGCGAGCGGGGATGAGCCGGGTGTCATGGCTTACGCACGTGGCCTTGAGTGATTCGCCCCGCGCGAGCGGGGATGAGCCCTGCACCCACGGTGCGGCAAAATCCGCGTCGAGATTCGCCCCGCGCGAGCGGGGATGAGCCTCATCCGTGTTGTTCCGGGCAATCTCGTTACCGATTCGCCCCGCGCGAGCGGGGATGAGCCGGCCAGGCGGGCCACCCAGGCCACGATGCCGCTATTCGCCCCGCGCGAGCGGGGATGAGCCGGACACGCTGATGGTGATCGACGACTTCCCTCCATTCGCCCCGCGCGAGCGGGGATGAGCCCTCCTGCACGATGCGTTCCAGCTCAGCCCAGATATTCGCCCCGCGCGAGCGGGGATGAGCCCCTCACACCGCCAGCACAGCATCATGGCGGGCTATTCGCCCCGCGCGAGCGGGGATGAGCCTCGGAGAGCATGAGGTCAAAACGGCTTGGTTTGATTCGCCCCGCGCGAGCGGGGATGAGCCCTGGCGACGCATACGCTTAATCTGCTCCCACTCATTCGCCCCGCGCGAGCGGGGATGAGCCCGCCCATGCTCGCGACGGTGCCCAGAAATGGCTATTCGCCCCGCGCGAGCGGGGATGAGCCCTCCGGGCAGGACATACACCTGCCCGTCACGGCATTCGCTCCGCGCGAGCGGGGATGAGCCCGCCGGACCGGGTCTGCGTTGGGCAAGCTGGGTATTCGCCCCGCGCGAGCGGGGATGAGCCCTAGCCCTTGCATGTCCCGTCGGACCGGTATGCATTCGCCCCGCGCGAGCGGGGATGAGCCCTTCATCGGCAAGGACTTGTCGAGGCCCACGACATTCGCCCCGCGCGAGCGGGGATGAGCCTCTACCTCGTGACCTACCAAATCAGCCTGGTCTATTCGCCCCGCGCGAGCGGGGATGAGCCCATTCCCCGGGCCGGACCTCCCGAGGGACTACGATTCGCCCCGCGCGAGCGGGGATGAGCCCGTGGACGACGTGGACGACGAGGACCCCTGGGCATTCGCCCCGCGCGAGCGGGGATGAGCCCTGTACAAAAGTCTTCTCGGGGGCGAATACCCGATTCGCCCCGCGCGAGCGGGGATGAGCCCAGGCAGGCGAGTTTACCCTCGCCGAAGCGCTCATTCGCCCCGCGCGAGCGGGGATGAGCCGGCCCGGCAATCAATGACGACCAAACGTGGCCGATTCGCCCCGCGCGAGCGGGGATGAGCCCACCCAAGTGCCACCCCGGGCGCGCGAGTACAGATTCGCCCCGCGCGAGCGGGGATGAGCCTCGCTGGTGACAAAGCTCAGTGGTGGCGATGCTATTCGCCCCGCGCGAGCGGGGATGAGCCGGGTCGGTCGGTAGGTGGGCAGCCAAAGCCTGGATTCGCCCCGCGCGAGCGGGGATGAGCCTTCGGGCCATCGTAGCCATAGGCTCGAGCCTGTATTCGCCCCGCGCGAGCGGGGATGAGCCCGATAACGGTCGTGACGTGGAACCCGTACCTCAATTCGCCCCGCGCGAGCGGGGATGAGCCTAACGATCCACGGTCGCGAGGTCGCCTTGGCCTATTCGCCCCGCGCGAGCGGGGATGAGCCTCCATGTACCGCTTGATCGCGAACCCGAACCCGATTCGCCCCGCGCGAGCGGGGATGAGCCGAGTTGACCTAAGGTGACCCCCAGTGGGACACAATTCGCCCCGCGCGAGCGGGGATGAGCCTGGGCGGCGTCCGGGGCCGGCGAATCGGTTCGCATTCGCCCCGCGCGAGCGGGGATGAGCCCTTTGCCGACGCGCTGCGCTCCTTCGTCGCTCCATTCGCCCCGCGCGAGCGGGGATGAGCCCACGCTATACGGGCCGGTCGGCTATGTGCCGCTATTCGCCCCGCGCGAGCGGGGATGAGCCCTCTATGCTGTCAGCGAACCACGTCACCGATTTATTCGCCCCGCGCGAGCGGGGATGAGCCCCGGCTCTGCCGTGACGCCCTGCTCCGCCAAAGATTCGCCCCGCGCGAGCGGGGTTGAGCCCATCGGGGAAGATCAGCAACAGACCGGATTCGCATTCGCTCCGCGCGAGCGGGGATGAGCCACCTATATACCCAAGACAGAGGCTGCGCCATCAATTCGCCCCGCGCGAGCGGGGATGAGCCCAGGGCTCACGGCCAGATCGGATCGTCGAACTGATTCGCCCCGCGCGAGCGGGGATGAGCCCTACCTGACCCGACCCCGGCGGCATCCCATGCCATTTGCCCCGCGCGAGCGGGGATGAGCCGGAAAGCGGGGCTACCGGGTCACCTACCGTGAGATTCGCCCCGCGCGAGCGGAGATGAGCCGGCACGGGCCCGCGCGCGCCGCGAGGCCAGGGAATTCGCCCCGCGCGAGCGGGGATGAGCCCTCCGCCGCCTTGCTCCCGATCGGCCCGTCATCATTCGCCCCGCGCGAGCGGGGATGAGCCTACAGATGGCCGCCCTGGTTCTCCCACTGTTGGATTCGCCCCGCGCGAGCGGGGATGAGCCCACGATCACTACGAGATGGCCGGGGGAGAACTGATTCGCCCCGCGCGAGCGGGGATGAGCCCTTGGTTTCTATAACTCTTCAGAGCTGACAGAGATTCGCCCCGTGCGAGCGGGGATGAGCCGAGCCGGCCGGCCGCGATCGCTCCGGAAGGGAGATTCGCCCCGCGCGAGCGGGGATGAGCCTGGCTTCGGGGGCGCGGGTACGATCTCCCTGATATTCGCCCCGCGCGAGCGGGGATGAGCCCATGTCGATCATCGGGAACGTGTTGATGGGCAAATTCGCCCCGCGCGAGCGGGGATGAGCCCCGAGGCCGACTTTACGGAGATGCAGTGGTCGTATTCGCCCCGCGCGAGCGGGGATGAACCTCCTCATACATCATGATTGACGTAATGCCGTGCATTCGCCCGCGCGAGCGGGGATGAGCCCCACGGAACGACGAAGGCCGCGCACGGGCCGACATTCGCCCTGCGCGAGCGGGGATGAGCCCTCGCTAGATCAAGCGAAGCCGGGAACTCGTAAATTCGCCTTGCGCGAGCGGGGATGAGCCGTGTGCCTGTCGTAGGTGACACGACTCCCGCCGATTCGCCCCGCGCGAGCGGGGATGAGGACGGCGCCGGGGAACTGGCGGCGACCGGGCAGCGATTCGCCCCGCGCGAGCGGGGATGAGCCTTACCCGTCCGTGAGGACCACGTCGTCGGGAAGGTCCCGCTCCGCTCGAGCGGGGACGAGTCCCCGTTCGACTATTGCGACCGTTGCCGCTGCTGCCGCTGCTCGTCGTGAGTGCGCGCGACCGTGGTTGAAGCCCGACGAGCCCGCGGCATGCCCGCACCCGCGATCGACTCCTCGTGACCGAGGGTACGTCCCCCGGTCCGGCTGTCGCGAAACCAAATCGCTTAGGCTAACCTAACGTGCTAGGCGACTGGTCGTGACGGGAGGTGCCGGTCTTTGGGCTCCGTAGTAGCGGGCCTAGCCCACCATCGGCGTCACGTCGTTGTGCCGGACCAGGCCGATCCCTCGGCAACATCGAGAATCAACACCACGACCATAGCCAACACAGCGTCAGCCTGATGCCCGCTCCCGGATAGGAAACACCGTGAAACCTCATCGACGCCGTACCCCGCGCGTTCTGGCCCTTGTTGCTGCTGCCGGACTGATCGCGCCAACGCTGACGGCCTGCTCATCGGGCAGCTCGATCCAGGTCTATTCCGCTCGCCACTACGACTTGGAGCAGGCTTTCGAGACCTACCAAGAAGAAACCGGAATCGAAGTGGAGTTCCTGTTCGGCTCGGATGCCGAACTGCGGGAGCGGATCCTCGCAGAGGGTGAGAACACGGTCGCCGATGTCTACATCACCGTGGACGCCGGGAATCTGGCAGCCGCAGCCGAGGAAGGCATCTTTAAGTCGGTCGATTCCGCAACACTCGACGAGGCGGTGCCGCCGGAATTACGCGACCCGGAAGATCGGTGGTTTGCGTTGGCGAAGCGCCTTCGTACCATCATCTACGCCCCTGATCGGGTTTCACCGAGTGAACTGTCCACCTACGAGGCGCTCGCCGAACCCAAATGGAAGGGGCGTCTGTGCCTGCGGACCGCGACTGCAAGCTATACCCAGTCACTGGTTGCCGCCATGATCGCTGAGCGGGGTGAGGCTGACACCGAACGGATCGTGCGGGGCTGGGTCGACAACGGCCGGATCTTCAGCAACGATGTTGAGATCATCAAGAATGTTGCCAGCGGTAATTGCGACGTAGCCATCGTCAATCACTACTATCTGGCGCGTGAGTTGCGTGACGATCCCAATCTGCCAGTGGAGCTCTTCTGGGCCGACCAAAACGCTGGTGGGGTTCACGTCAATATATCCGGTGGCGGGGTCGTCGCCAATGCCAACAATCCGGAAGGCGGCCAGAAGCTGCTGGAATGGTTGGCCACGGACGGGCAGTCCGAGCTGGTCGGCGACAACCTCGAATACCCTACCAATCCTAAGGTCGCTCCGGATCCGTTGCTCACAGCCTGGGGTGACTACCAGGAGCAGCAGATCGACGCGAAGGCGTATGCCGATCTCAACGCCGACGCCGTGGCCCTGTTGGGGCGTTTGGGTTACGAGTAGGCCTCTCCCGCAGTAGAACCGGTCACTATGTCAGTCATCCCGGACCGCGCGCGCTCGTTGTTTTCGAGGTCCGCACGCGGTGAGATCAGACGACGCTGGCAGTTCGTCGTCTGGGTCATCGCGGCAATGAGTATCGTGCCGATCTTGTTGGTCGTCGGGAGTCTGCTGACGCCCACCCAGGAGAC
>PDWJ01003850.1_pt1 | contig 13876 bp, 12 predicted proteins | sample 1430881 | NCBI WGS metagenome assembly PDWJ01 (sample SAMN01162460, study PRJNA174530) | Oral metagenome, whole genome shotgun sequencing project. | biome: Marine environment; feature: Marine mammal; material: Swab sample of the gingival sulcus; isolation source: swab sample of gingival sulcus... | reverse complement strand
ATTGCTGTCTTCGTATAGCGATTTGTACACTGCCGGTGGCGATATGGCCTTGATAGACGAGGTGCGCGGCAATAATAACTTTAGAACAGGCGCTTGGCAGGGTTATTATGCCCAAGATTTTGAAGCTATTGTAAGCTACACACTTCCACAACGTATTAGCAAGGTGGGTATAGGTTTTGTGCAAGACCAAGGCTCGTGGATTTTCTTGCCCAAGCAAGTGAGTTTTTATGTGTCTAACGACAAAAAGCACTGGCGCAAATTGGGCACTGTAAATCATAATATAGATAAGCGAGAGTCGCCCGTTTTGCATCAGTTTGATATCAAATTGCCACGCACTACCAAGGCTTCTTATGTAAAAGTGGTAGCCGAAAATGGTGGCGTATGTCCTCCATGGCACTTGGGCGCAGGCGGTAAGTCGTGGCTGTTTGCCGATGAGATTACGGTGGAGACCACAGGGAAATAAGAGTGTTTTAGGATTGCATTTGCAAATTAAAATAGCGCCTTTTAATTTCAAAAATTAGCAAATAGATATAAGCGTTCAGGGTAGATGCATACTTTTTTATTATCAAAATTTAATATTTTGTTTTTCAATGATTTAGAGTCTATGTATCAGACCTCACAGGTTTTAGAAACCTGTGAGGTCTCTGTCAAAAAAAATATTTAGCAATCTGTGATTGTATTAATTAAAGTATACTTTTGCCTTGTATAACAGTGAAGAGAATTAGTAAAATTACAACCTATGTAAAAAGAAAAAATAACGATGGAAACAAACCGTATAGAATACAAGGAAAAACTTACCAAAAACCTTGATATAGAAAAAGAAGTGGTTGCTTTTTTAAATTACCACGAAGGGGGACTGATTTATATAGGCATTGACAAGACAGGAAAAGCAGTAGGTGTAGCTGATATTGATAGTGATATGCTTAAGATAAAAGATCGTATCAAAAACAATATTTTACCCTCGGCTATGGGGTTGTTTGATGTGGTGCAAGAAACAAAAGATAACACGGCAATTATAAAAATAATAGTAGCAAGCGGTAGTGAAATGCCCTATTTTAAAAAGAAATATGGAATGACATCCAAAGGCTGCTTTGTACGTTTGGGAACGGCAGCTGAACCAATGTCACAAAAACAAATAGAAGATTTGTTTGCTTCACGTACCCGAAATTCTATTGGTAAAATCAGAGCCCATACACAAGATTTGAGTTTTGAGTATCTGAAAGTATATTATCTGGAAAAGAAAAAGCCATTAAACGATCATTTTCAAACCAATTTAGAATTACTCACACCACAAGGTGAATTGAATTATGCAGGCTATTTATTAGCGGATGAAAATAATATTTCGATAAAAGTAGCTAAATATAAAGGCAATACAAGAGTTAATTTAATAGAAAGTAACGAATATGGTTATACTTCACTTATAAAAGCCACTAAAAGCGTATTGGATAAAGTGAATTTAGAAAATCGTACAGCTACAAAAATTACAGGAAAAGAACGTATAGAAAGTCGTTTATGGAATGAAATTGCTATTAGAGAAGCCATTATTAATGCTATAGTGCACAACGATTACACACTGGAAATAGCACCAAAAGTGGAAATTTTTAGTGATAGAATAGAGGTGACTTCAGCAGGGTCTTTGCCTAATCATCTGAGTAAAAAAGAATTTTTTGAGGGGTTTTCCGTACCAAGAAATAAGGAATTAATGCGTGTTTTCAAAGACTTAGATTTAGTAGAACAATTGGGTTCTGGTATTCCAAGAATATTGAGAATATACGATACTACCTGCTTTGCCTTTACAGACAATTTTTTGCGTATGTCATTTCCATTTGAGAAAAATGCTAAATATACCGAACATGATATCGAACATGATGCCGAACATGATAAGGGTTTAATTAACAATGAATTATATTTAAATACCCCTCATGACACCCCTCAAGTTACCCCTCAAGTTACCCCTCAAGTTGAACGTATTATTTTAAAATTTCAAGGTAGCTTATCTGCAGTAGAAATTCAGGACATATTAGGTTTATTAGACAGAAAATATGTTAGAGAAGCTTTTGTGCAACCTGCCATAGCATTAGGCTTAATAGAAATGACACTTCCCGATAAGCCTAGAAGCAAAAACCAAAAATACAAACTCACCAGTTTAGGGAAAAAGTTTCAACAAGAACTCAAGAAGCATTGATAATAGAGTGCTAGTTAGAAATACAAAGCTCCTGACTTCGATACTTTGAAATTAACACAATCATAATTTACTTATAATAAATTATTTATAAAAACCACAGTAGCGTTTTGGGTGTTCCAGTGTCGAAGTCAGGAGACAAAATAGAGCATTATAAAGTACAAGTCTTAAAACCCGACATAGGTATTAGAACTTCGTAATAGATGTGCTAATGCCTATTTCGGGTTTTAAGCATGGGTGTGTTTCAAGGCTGGATTAACACATCGCTCATAGTATTGTTAGCGAGCAGTATTATTAGAGAAGAAGCTGTAAAATTGAAAGTAGAAATAATAATATATTATGACAGACAATACAAAAAAACAGGCAATAAAAGCAGGTTATAAAAAACATGCTGATAAATACGATGATTACATCACATCTGGAAGTTGGTGGTCAAAAATAATTGTAAAGATTATTTGGGGAATGCGAGATGAAGAATATGTGAATACACTTATTTCATTAATTCCAAATGAGTTACAGGGAAAGTTATTAGATATACCTGCGGGTACCGCTATTTTTACCTATGAAAAATACAAACAAATGCCGGAAGCAGATATTTTCTGTTTAGATTATTCGCAAGAAATGCTTGATTATGCCATTAAAAGATTTAAGTCTTTGAATACAACTAATGTGCATTGCCTACAAGGTGATGCAGGCGATATACCTTTTGAAAATGATTTTTTTGATATTGTTTTATCAATGAATGGTTTTCATGCTTTTCCTGAGAAACAAAAAGCATTCAATGAAACAAATAGGGTATTAAAAACAGGAGGTAAATTGATAGGATGTTGTTATGTTAAAGGGGAACGAAAATTGAGTGATTTTTTCGTTCGAAATATTTTTGTAAAAAACGGTACATTTACGCCTCCTTTTATGACCAAGCATGAATTAGAATTGCAATTAAAAGAAAAATATAAAGACGTAAAAATATGGAATGTGAAATCTATTGTGTGTTTTGAATGCACAAAGAAATAGTAAATTTCAGAACCGCCACGGATATATATACTTAATCCGTTATATTAGCAACAGTTATTGTTTTTCGAAAGTTTCAATGGAAGATTTGATTTGTCTTTGCGTGTTCATAAGGTCTGATAGTATAATAATAAATTGTTCTTTCTTCTCTTTTGAAGTTTGATTCAAATTAGAGTAAAAATATTTCAAAATATAGTCTAACTTTGACCTAAATATGCCTTTCCCTTCCTCAATATCATTTAGCGTTGATAGTGTTTGATACTCCATCAATTCTATCTTGTTATTTGCAAATGCAATCCAGGAATTTGTTCTTATCAATGGTACGTATAATCCATCTGATTTTTCAACAATTTGTAACAACGACATACTTTCGTCATCCACATGTTTTTTCAAGTTGTTTAGTAACTTTTCTTGTTTGGGAATCTTTATCTCAATGTCTTTTTTTGTTTCACTCAATTCATGTTTGATAGAGTTCATAACATCTGTTACGTAGTTTTTTTCTTTTCGGATTTCATTCCAATTGTTTATGAGTAAGGCAATTAAACCCCCCATTACTACAGGAGTCATCTCGCTTAAAAATTTAAGTATACTTTTTTTTATTTATTTTTTCTTTTTTATTGTTGCTAATATTTAGTATACCAGCAAAAGTACATTTTTTGTCCATACAGGCCATTAAAAAAATTGTTTTTTCAAAAGGTGTTTGCTTGCTTGCGATAGGGGGGAGTGCAATCGGTATTATTATGCGTTGGGTATTATGCCACATTTATAGTCCTGCTTCCAATTTTGTGTTAATTTTTATGATTGTGCTTTATAAAATAAGTGAGTAATGGCAGGTGCAATAATAATTTAGTACCTCATGGCGTTATTATCTTAGTTCTTTTCAATTCTCAAAACCTTTATGATGGTTTCTGATATGTTTTTTGTTGGATAATTGAGAAGGTAAAAGTTTTGTTGGTAAGGAATTGAATAAAGAAACCGATAATAATTTTTTGACAAATGTTAATGTTGAAAAATATTATAGGGATGGAGTGTGAAGTATGAGGCTTAAAAGTTTGTTTGTTATTATATTGACTACAATTGGGATGTATGCAACACCCCAGGAGATGGCGGGTTTGGTGCATTCCAATCATGCCGGAACAGATGTTCTGTTTTCTAATCCTGCGGGGCTTCATCATCAAAAAGATTGGCTTTCTATTCATCTGTTTACAGGTGACATATTCTTTTCTAATAACTATCTGTTTTTCGATAAAAAAGATATCAACTATGCTAATTTAGCTTCAGGAGACCCCTCAAGTATTATGCACTCAACAGGATATGGAGATAAAGAGAGGCCTTTTTATATTTACAATAAAAAGAGAAATACACGTAGCGATATTGGTGTGAAGCTTCAAGGACTTGCAGGTATGTATATACAGCAACAGCATGCCTTTGCGGTGTTTAGTGGGGTGCGAAGTATGGTGCATATTCACAATATAACACCTGAACTAGGTAGGTTTATTTATTATGGCTTAGGCTATATTCCGCAACATGACAAAGTTTATTATCTGAAAGATTTTAACAGTTCTATGATAACATATAGTGAGCTGGGTTTTAGCTATGCGTATCAATGGAATCGTGCTATGTCTCATAATTGGAATTTTGGTATGAGTGTAAAAAGGCTGTCTGTTTTAGGGGGGTACTATTTGCATATAGACAATGCGCGCTATAATGTTATTAATGATAGTACTTTGGATATTCAAGCTTTGGACGCGGATATGGGTGTGGCATATCCGGGCAATCCGAATGTAGATTTTTCTCTTGATAATATCAATAGTAATGGAAAGGGCTGGGCATTGGATATAGGTGTAGAATATCAGAAATTAATACGTCGTCAATCCAAATCTAGGGTGCATCAAAAGGCATGCATGCACAAGTATTGGGATTATAAATATAGGATAGGTGTTAGTTTGATGGATTTTGGCGTGCTTACTCTTAAAAAAGATACAGAATTACATGAGTATTTAAATACCGATTATACGTGGTATGAAATAGATACGCTTGACTATGTGTCTTTGCATCAATTTTTTAGAGAACTTAGTGCACGTTTTTATGGAGACCCTAATGCCAGTAAAATAGGCAGTGTGTTTCGAATGTGGCCCTCTACTTCTTTGAATATAAGTGGGGATTATAATTTTGAAAATGGCCTCTATTTAAATGCCAGTTTGGTATATAATTTATCCTTTTTTGGTGGCTTTTTTGTGCGTAAACCCAATATTTTGTCTGTAACACCGCGTTTTGAACGCCCTAACTTTGAATTGGCGCTGCCTCTAAGTGTATATTATGGATGGAGACCTTTGTATCCAAGAATAGGAATAGCCATGCGTTTTTACTATGTTACCATAGGCAGTGATAATATTATTTCTCTGGTAAGAAATAAAATCAAAGACCTGAATGTATTTGTGTCTATAAAATTTAATCTAAGGAAAGGTAGCTGTAACAAGCGAGGCAGTATAGATCCTTGTGATGATTCTTTTTGATACAAGAAAGAAAAGTGTTCGTTTTCCTACTGCATTTTTGCAAGAGGTGCATTTAAAAAGTCATTGAAGGGTTTCAAAATCTCATAAATTTTCAATACTTGTTTTACCACATCATCCTGCAGAAAAAAATCATTGTCAAGTTTGTGGATAACGGCATAATCCTTATGTTTCAAAAGGTCAATGTCTGAAAAGTCTTTGGCAAACCCCTTAGGGGCCATTTTGAGCTTATCGCCATAGATTTTCGGAAAATATACTTTAAAACGTTTATCATTAACAATATGTTTAAACACTTCGGTATGTTCAAAAATATGTTGACGCAAGGCCTTTAACACAGCACTGTCGGGGTGATAAATACCACCACCTACAAAAGAGTTGTCGGTTTCTATATGTATGTAATAGCCGGCAAACGGACTCTTGCGCCCACCGCGGGTAATAGACGCCCCAAAATTCTCTTTATAGGGTGTTTTGTTTTTCGAAAAGCGGGTATCTCTGTATATTCTAAAAACACAGTCTTTGGCACTGTCCACGTCAATGCTTTGGTCAACCGTTTTGAGCTTTTGAATAAGCCTATCAACAAAGGTTTCAAATAGTTCTTTAGCTTCCAGATAACACTGTTTGTTGTCATTAAACCATGCGCGGTTATTATTGATTTGAAGTTCTATAAGAAACTGATAAATTGTTTTAAAGTCCATAAGTATAGTTTTAAAGATGAGTTAACAAAAAGCTGATATACACTGCGTTTTATTTTTTGTTTTTGGTCAGTTGTTTGTTAAAGTCTAATGCTAGGTCTATCCAATATTTGAGGTCGATATCGTGTTTTAAGTTCTCTGCCTGAACATCTATATACCCCCTATAATTTTTTCCGCCCATCACCACTGTCGAACATCCGGTTTTTTGCACTTCTTGTTCGTAAAGTTGAGGGTCAATTCTATACATTACTTCTTTTGCCCCAACAGCCAAACACATTTTTCCGTTCACCATAAATGCTAAACCACCAAACATTTTTTTCTCTTCAACATTGTCTAAATGTTTGAGCGCATGTCTAATTCTTTGCGCTATTTTCTCGCTGTATGCCATTTTGCTATCTTTTCATGTGTAATTATTGCGTTTTGCAAGTTCTGCAAATATACAAAGGTTATTGTAACACGCAAGTATTGGCAAAACCAACCCCCAAATGCAATTTTTTAAGTTACAAACTAAGTAATATGTACGCTAAAACCTTAGCCAAACAGCTCCAAAACCTTTGTATAAATGCATAGACGATTGTCTTGAGGTGGAGATTTAATACTTATTAAATGTATCTTGAAAAAGAATTGCTGTACTTCCTAACCATTGAAAATACTCATCCCACTTATCTTTTTTAGAAACATCTCCTTTTCGGGTTAATCTGATACGACTAGCTTTCTTCATTGGCAACTCCATCCAAACCAGATTGTCTATTTGTTTATTTATTTCTTCTTTATGATTTTCAAACTCTTGATAAGTTTCTTGTGAATCCGGAATATACACTTCACAGGCAAATTCTTTTTCTTGTGAATTTATTGTTAAACTAATACGACAATCTGTACGACCAAAAGAAAAAGCATACCAATTTTGTGGTTTTGTTTTTCTCAACTTTAAATTCAATTCATTAGTTTGAGCATATTCTTTAAACCCATCCCAAAATGACAGTTGTAATAATTTTGTTTCTGTTAATAAGTTCTTCTGAATGGATTGTTTAACTGATTTTGTCCAATTATTAGGTTGTGAAACTATATGAAATTTGGGTGCGGGATCAGACGCCCCTATTTTCCACACCTCCATTCGAACAGCAAAAAAGTTAATCTTTTCATCTGTATTTTCATTTAGCCAGTCTATTGCTTGCTGATGCTCTTCGAGTACTTCTTTTACAATCCAAACTATAATTTCAGCATCTAAACCAGACGCATACGTTATTAATTTACCTAAATGATCGTGGTCTGTTCGCTCAAGTTGATTTTCAATGATAACTTTCTTGCCCGTATTCGGTTCCTCTAAATAAATATCTACATTAAACCTCCCCACATTATACTCTGTACCAATCAAATTAAGTTCAATATCAATCTCATCACTTAACAATTCTAAGTTTTCAGACTTTGCTAACCAGTTAGTAAAATCAGTAGCTTCATGCTTCCAAACTTCTCTTAATTCAACCTGTTTTATCCTTCCTAATTTCATTTCTCTTCATTTTATTGGGGGTAACATCCCTATATACGCAACTTCTTAAATCTGTTTATTGTATATGTATTCCAATTGTTGGCAAAGCTACAACTACCCGTTAATATATCCAAAGGGCTGCGTATGTTTTTAGTATGGGCAGGTTTAGCTTGGTACTATATGCTAGGTGCTGCTTAGGGCTTATAGTCCTAATTATATTAAGCAATGTATTTATTTTTGATACTCTCTGATTTAGATATCATTTTATTTCTAGCTGATATTATTTCTAAGTTAGTTTCATTTGAAATTTCAATTATTTTGCTCTGTAAAGAACTATAACTTTTACGGTCGGTTTCTATATCTGTTTCTAATAACAAACGTTGATGACCCCAGTTGTTGTTATGAGCACCAGTTATTCGTCTGATATTATCAAATAAATCTGGAAAGTATGCTATTGCTATGCTCTCAAGTTCAACAAGCTCAACTCTTTCCATCAAATACTTTTTATCAAATTCTTCTGAACTTAATTTATTTGAAGATTGTATAACGCTAGTAGTTAATGAAATAGAATTTTCTATATTCCCTAGAATAATATTCAACCTCTCAATATTTTGTAGTAATTCTGTTCTATATTTGTGATTTGATTCGTTTTCAATCTTAAAACTTTCAAGGTCAAAATCATTCCGATATTTCAATTTGTCTCTTCTTAACTGAAATTTATTATTCAAATAAACAGACAACAAAGAAATTCCTGCTCCTAGCCCAGTACTTATTAAAGATATTATTATTCCAGTCCCCATGTAATTGTCTAACATTAGTATCTCCACAAAATTACACTTTTTACCCACACAAACCACTAATAAGCAATAGTTTGTTAAAAAAACATCTAAAAGTTATGAAAATTATAGCGATATATGTGCCAAACGGGCAGCTATATCGCTATAAATATAATGTCAAGTTTAGCTTGTTAGCTTTGCGCTATTCTTATGCATTTAGCTTCTCCAAACACTGCTCAATAGACCTGTTTTGCATATCGGTATACCATTGCACCAAATCGTTGACCGGAGCTCCCAAGTCTTTTTCAAATAACTCTTGGTTTGAACTGCCTTCGTATTCGCGTTTGGCGTCGTCTGTACCCAGATTTGAGGCAAAAATTCCCGCTGCACTCACCGGTAGAAAATCTTCATACACCATTGGCTCAATATGCAGGTAACCATCGGCTAATAGTTGATTGACATCGGCTTTGGTATATGTTTTACCTTTAGGAGCACTTTTGTCTGTTGTAAAATAGTGGTAAAATGCCAAATCTTGTTGCTGCATTTCTAAATAATCATCAGGAAATTCTTTGAAATTTTCTGCTAACAAGGCATAATATTCCTCAGCATTTTCGGCGGTTGGGGAGCCTCCAATGGCCTGACGTGTCTTGGTCAATAGTTTATCGTACAAGGCTCTTCCTTTGTCTGTCAAAGCCACACCACGTTGTTCAATTTCGCCAAAACGTGCTTTGTGTTCGCCTGCCGTATCATCGCCCAAGAACGTTACTTTTTCTGTTAAGGCTTTGAAACTGGTTTGACGTAAGAAGATAGGACATTTTCTGCGTGGTGGCCCTTCAATGGTGTCTTTTGGGGGGATGTTTCGAGACTTCATATTGGCTTGTGCAGCATCAATATCCAAGGTTCTGGGGGTTAAATGATTGATATGAGGTCCCCGGAACGACACCACATCCGCAATCAATCTGTGTTGGTTGAGCAAGGCCTCGTACATTTTATGGTCTACCGTTGCGGTATCGTGCCAACGGAATGTTTCCAAGGCTTCGTGCACAAAAGTTTCGGCATCTTCTTCGCAAAGTCCGCCTTCTTTTTCGCATTTTTCTATCAATTCCAGTGCTTTATCCGTAAAAATCTGACGCTTTTCCAAAATGTTTTCAGCGTCTTTTCTCAGTTTCTCGTCGGTAATCAAATCTAAACGCAACAAAGAGGTAAACACCCGGAATGGGGCTTGGTTCAAAGCCGTATTGTCCAACGCTCTAAAGGCTGTAGAATGCACAGGCACACCTGCCGTAGCCAAATCGTAATACCCCACAGGGTGCATGCCCATCACTTTGAACAAACGACGCATCGTAAACAATTCGTAAGGTTTCCCAATGCGAATGGCACCATGGCGTTCCATATTTAAACGGGTCATCTCTCCAGTGCTTTCCAACTGATTTTTAATCGTGGTAGATTCCGAAATAACCCGCTTGTTAATGTCGTGTACCAAATCAAGAAGTTCGCCGTACAATGGTACTTCGTTTTTATACATTTCGGACATAATCGTAGAAAAACGATTGCGAATAAATTCCGGTGAAACAAATGTTGTTTTCATAATGTTTTAATTTAATAGTTTATACTAATATTAGATTATATACTCTTTGGTGTCTTTTTGAAACACAAACTTTCAAAAGATGCACCGTCGTGAGCCTATATATCTTATTTTGCTTTCGTGTTTGTTACTGGATTTGACTAAAGTACTATGATGATAATGTTGCCTTTTCTTTTTTATAAAGTTTTTCTTTCCACCACCATATTAAGAAGTAATATCCAATGGTGGCTGCAATGAATACCCATAAAAAATTAATTAATGGTATTGAAATGTCAGCTTCATTTCCTTGTATTAAATTCCATATAATAGTTCTGTCCTTTATCAATGTTACTATTATGCCAAATATAACTCCTTGTGTTAGAGCGTATTTAAGTCTGCCTTTTTTTCGGGTCTTCTCCCATTGAGTTATAAAATTTCCCATATTTTTATAGATTTTTGATATGCCGTATCAGCCGACATTTTGTTTATTCAACAGTTCCATTCTATACCTTATCATTTTTGCAATCAGCTCTTTCGGTAAAGGCTTGTCTAATGGAAACTGAACCGACCCCTTGGCTCGTTTATATGCACTCAATTCAGTATCAAGCTTTTCCATGGTTGTTGGATGCGGATACAGTCCAACATGTCTTTTATATCCCGCAATCATAATTTGTTCTGCTCTTTTACCATTGGGGGTAAGGGCATAAGCCGGAATATTGTAATTCAACAATTCGGTTGCATTAGGTTGCACTTTCAGAATACACTGTTTTAATTCCAAAAGCATTTTTCTTGTATTTTCAGGTTAAGGGTCAAAATAATCATCAACCGTTTCAATTTTTATTGTTTTCATATTTTTGTGATAGCTAACAAGTTGAAAAGTTAGTATCATATTCTAACTTTTCAACTTTTAACTAACTATTAGAAATCTTTGAATAACCCAAAATATGAGATGAGTTTGAGGCAAGAGAAAATTTTAACCCACAGCAACCTCGCGGTTGTGAGAATTTAAAATTTTTGATAACGACAAAATCGTCCATAGTTTGGGGTGTTTTAATATGTATTCAAAGGTTTCTACTACAGGTCAAACTTAATCCCTTGAGCCAAAGGCAAAGATGTGCTGTAGTTAATTGTATTGGTTTGACGTCTCATATAGGCTCTCCAAGCATCAGAACCTGATTCTCTACCACCTCCGGTTTCTTTTTCTCCACCGAATGCACCGCCTATTTCTGCGCCTGATGTGCCAATATTTACGTTTGCAATACCACAATCCGAACCTTCAACAGATAAGAACTGCTCTGCTTCTCTTAAGCTATCGGTCATAATGGCTGATGACAATCCTTGTGGTACGCTGTTGTGAATCTCAATAGCCTCGTCTAAGGTATCGTACTTATGCAGGTATAATATCGGTGCAAAGGTTTCGTGCATTACTGTTTCGGCATCGTGCGCAATCTCTGCAATACATGGTTTTACATAACAACCGGTTGCATAAGCATCACCTTCCAAAACACCACCTTCTACAACCATAGTACCGCCTTGCTCGCCAACTTCTTTAATGGCTTGTAAATAAGCTTTTACTGCATCTTTGTCAATTAATGGCCCCACATGATTGTTTTCATCTAATGGGTCACCAATTTTAATTTGCTTGTAAGCGTTTGCCAATTTCTCTTTTACTGTATCGTAGATAGAAGAATGAATAATCAGACGTCTTGTTGAGGTACAACGTTGTCCGCATGTACCTACAGCGCCAAATACAGCGCCCACCAAAGTAACCTCTAAATCAGCATTTGGCGTCATAATAATAGCGTTGTTGCCACCTAATTCTAATAAGGACTTGCCTAATCTGGCCGCTACATTGGCAGCAACAATTTTACCCATACGTGTGCTTCCTGTTGCAGATATCAATGGCACTCTTGTGTCTTTGGCCATCTTATCTCCTAAGGTTACATCGCTAATGATGATGTTTGAAATACCTTCCGGCAAATCGTTCGCTTTTAATACATCGTGTAATAAATTTTGACATGCAATAGCTGTTAAAGGCACTTTTTCCGATGGTTTCCATACGCATACATTACCGCAAACCATAGCAATCATGGCATTCCATGACCATACTGCCACAGGGAAGTTAAATGCAGATATAATGCCCACAATGCCAAGCGGATGCCATTGCTCGTACATACGATGCGACGGACGCTCAGAGTGCATTGTCAATCCATATAATTGGCGTGATAAGCCTACGGCAAAATCACAAATATCAATCATTTCTTGTACTTCTCCGTATCCTTCTTGCAAAGATTTTCCCATTTCGTAAGATACCAAAGTACCAAGTGCTTCCTTATTGTCTCTCAATACATTTCCGTATTGTCTTACTATCTCTCCTCGTTTGGGAGCGGGCATTTTACGCCATACTTTGTAGGCGTTTTGTGCCGTTGCGATAATATGCTCGTATTGTTCTTCGGTAGTGAATGTAGTGCTGCCTATAAGCGCACCATCTACCGGTGAATACGAACCTAGTTTTTGGTTGGACGAAAATGATTGAAGTCCTGTTGAAGTGCCTTCATTCATTTCGCCTAATCCTAATTGTTTTAATATTGCTTTTATATCCATTTTATATTTTTTATTTGTGTGAATTTTTTGTTTTGCAGAACCCTAAAAATCTGATTAATAGGTAGATTGAAAAATAAAATTTTATTAAAAATCAGACTATTAAAGATATTTTGTCGGAGACCTCACAGGTTTCTAAAACCTGTGAGGTCTGAAAAAGGAGTTTTAAACCCTTGTAAAACAAAATACTAATTCTTATTTGTTTGTCACAAAATATTGTCCGTTATCGGTCTGTAAAAATTTATCGAATGGAATTTCTTCTTGTTTGATAAATCCTTTAGATGGCAAATCTCCATTGTGTACCATTTCGATAACAGCCACTAATGAACAAGCTGTTGTCCATGAAATAGCTCTCCATGTTTGTCCGTCAAGTGTCATCTTATGGAAGTCTTCACAATATTCGTTTCTTGCAAATTTCCCGTTTTTCTTACCTTCTACTGCAGCGTAAATATATACTACATCGTCTGCCACCGGTGGTTTGGCATCTTCCAAAATTTGTTGTACCAAATCCTTTTGGTCTTTAAGGTTGAGCTCTTGTAGCAAAAACTTCATCAAATCGCAGTGCCCGGGATAACGCATGGTTTTATAATTTAAAGTATCTACTTTGCCTTCGTAGGTTTCGCACATAGTACCCAAACCGCCTGAGGTGTAAAATGCCTCAAACTGTGTTCCTTTGATATTGATAAATTCTTTTGCTTCTAAGGAGCGTGACATTTTACGCTCTCCGTGGTGAATCACCTCAGCATCATTAATATACTCGTTTACCACGCCTGCTGCCGACCAGTTGAACGAATAACCCAATTGTCCGTTAGGGTTGGTAGGCAATGCACCTACACGCAATTCTATACTTCGTAAGCTGTCGAAATCTTTGGTTAAGCCGGCGCCTATAATGCCTATAATACCGGGGGCTAAACCACATTGCGGTGCCATTACACCTTTGGATGTTTCGGCTAAAGTTCGGATGTAATTTGTAGTGTCTACATCTTCGGTCAAATCAAAATAATGTTTGCCTAATTGATGTGCAATTTTTGCTATCTTTTTATTTAAGAAA
>PDWJ01003849.1_pt1 | contig 13885 bp, 10 predicted proteins | sample 1430881 | NCBI WGS metagenome assembly PDWJ01 (sample SAMN01162460, study PRJNA174530) | Oral metagenome, whole genome shotgun sequencing project. | biome: Marine environment; feature: Marine mammal; material: Swab sample of the gingival sulcus; isolation source: swab sample of gingival sulcus... | reverse complement strand
AAAAAGAAGAGGAATGAGTTTTGTTGGATCAACGATTATGTATGCCTATTTGCAGTCTATTGGAGTTGTAAACGATCATCAGAAAAATTGTTTCTGTAGATCTGGAAGCGACAGCAGGCCAATATGGCGAGAAAGTTGCTGGAAAACTGCATGAGGCATTTCAAGTCTCTCAAGTAGTGAAAAGCATCATTGAATACAACATGTCGCAAACCGACAATGTGCGCCTGAGTCGTTCAGAGCTGAAAAATACCATCGAGAAAATAATGGTAGATAGTAATGCTGTCAGCGCTATTTATGCCAACTTTGAACCGAACAAGTACGATGGAAATGATGCTTTCTTTGCGGGCAAGGCAGACCATTCCAGCAACACCGGTGAGCTGGAATTATATTTTTATCGTGACCCGGACGGCAATATTCAATTTGGTGCCACTGAAGATTCCTCGGTGAAATATGACGCCACATTGGATGAATTTGGTAATCGTGTGGCCGAATGGTATTTGTGTGCACGCGACAAAAAAGCGGCTTGCCTTTTAGAGCCTTATGATTACGAAGTTAAAGAAGGTTACAACGAGCTAATGACCAGCCTGGTAGTACCTATTTTGGACAATGGTGATTTTGCAGGTGTTGTCGGTACAGATGTTAACCTGTCCACTTTAAAAAGCATGATGCAAACAATCAGCCAGTCTTTATTTGATGGTCAATCGAAAGTCACTTTACTCAGCCAAAGGGGGCGTATTGTTGCGTCCAGTCATTACAACGATAAAGTTTTGCAGCCTTTAAAAGAAGCGATACCTGATAAGGCCGAGCTTTTAACTCAGCTGCATACAAATGACAAACACTTTAGCGATGATAATGCATTGTACGTGGCTTATAAGATTGATGTTGGCGTTACGGATACCGTCTGGTCGTTATTAATTGAGCTGCCATCGGATGTGGCTTTGGCAGATGTGGCAGCCCTGTCAGAAAGTATTCAGAATGCTATATCTGCTTCGGCCTATGAACAAAGTTTATTTGGCGGGGCCATTCTGCTGATTGCGCTGGGTGTGATCATGCTGCTAGTTCGCTCGGTGGTGACACCACTGGATGAAATTAACATACGCATGCACAACTTAGCGACCACTGAAGGTGATCTAACCTTGGAGCTTGATATTGATACCCATGCGGAACTGATTGAATTAGCGAAGGGGTTCAATTTATTCCTGAAACGGTTGCGCGGCATGGTCGATGATCTAAAAAATGTGGGAAAACAGGTCAACACCCAGTCGATTGGCGTGAGTCAGATATCAAAAGAAACAGAAGAAAAAACCGTGCACCAACGTCAAGATATTAAACGTGTTGCAGCAGCCATGAATGCCATGTCGACATCCGCTATCGAAGTAGCACAAATTGCCAACCATGCTTCGGGAAATGCTGTGAGTGCAAATCAAAACGTACTTGATACCCAGGTAACTCTTGGCAGTGCTGTTGATGGCGTAGATGCGCTGGCACACGATATGAATGAAGCCAGCAATGCGATTAAGCGTGTTGCTGAACGTAGCGAAGAAATTAACAGTATTTTAGACGTGATCAGAAGCATTGCAGAACAAACAAATTTGCTGGCTTTAAATGCTGCCATTGAAGCCGCCAGGGCTGGTGAGCAAGGCCGGGGTTTTGCCGTGGTTGCAGATGAAGTACGCTCCCTGGCATCCAAGACACGAGAATCAACAGACGAAATCACAAAAATGATAGACGCTTTAAAAGAAGGCGTCGTCAGCGCCGTGGATACGATTCACACAGGGGAAGAAGGAGCCAGTTTGGCGGTTAAAGGCACCATGCAAGCCAATGAAGCGCTATCTGTTGTGGTCGAAGCGATAGGCAAGATTGTTGTCAGTATTGACCAGGTTGCCACTGCTGCCAATCAGCAAAGCGCCATGAGTGAAGAAATTGATAGCAGCCTTGCACAAATTAACGATAGCTCCAGGGATGTGCAACAGCTGGCAAATAAGGTTCGCGGCAGTGGAGAGGCACTGGGTGAACAGGTTGCCATTCTTGATACAGAGCTGGGGCAGCTGAAAACCTGACAAGGATTCCCGGGCAGGCTGCCTATTTCTTTTTCTGTATCGTCGATACTGAAATGGCCTCTGGCTTGCTCTTTTGCTGCTTTATCAAGTAAGGTCGCGGGGGGGGGGTATAGGTCGTCAACGGCCTTCTTGTGAGCACTGTTATCACGTTCCCCGCTTTGTATGTCGCTGGTTTTTCGCTCATCGGTGGTGCACTCGCTTCTTTGCCTCTGACCAGCTCTGATATACCATCGCATGTTAGCTGATAACCATCGCCGGAGGTTAAATCGACGCGGCGAATCACCCATTCGGCATCTCTGATCTCTACTCTTGCGCCTGGTGCAAATTGTTGGGGCATCTTTTAATCCTGCTTCCCTTGCTGATCGTATTATTCGCTGTGTTGCTGGCTCACGATGCCAAGATAGTACAAGGATGTCTATCGCCATACAAGCGATCCAGGTATAGCCAACGATGCCTTTTAGTCAGTTTCTGAAACTAAATTAAGGCAGCCTCTTATTTTACTTTCGGCTTTAAGTTAAATTAAGGGCTTTGGTTATTTTAACTTTCTATATATTTTCACTTTTATTAACGGGGCAATATTATGGAGCGTGGTGTAACCGGTCGTTATATGCCGAGCGTTGCTGGGGGCGTAAGATGCAATGCATTTATTCCGGCACCCCTGCCGCCCCACCCCCCATTACATTTAGACAACAAACTACAAAGCCGTATCAATAAAGCCATGTTGGCACTTGGACGCCTTGACGCGATTAGTACCTTACTGCCAGATGCCCGATTATTTCTATATAGCTACGTGCGCAAAGAGGCTGTTATGTCCTCTCAGATCGAAGGAACGCAATCCTCACTCCATGATTTAATGCTCTTTGAAATGGAAGGCTTGCCTGGTGTGCCTATGGACGATGTTCAGGAAGTATCCTGTTATGTCAGTGCTTTAGAGCGCGGGGTACAGTTAATTCGCAGTGGGCACCCGATTACCTTTCGCTTCATCACCGAACTGCACGAAGCCTTAATGACCTCGGGACGAGGTGTTAGCAAACGCCCTGGGGAGTTTCGCAAGAATCAGGTATGGATTGGTGGCCATCGTGCTGATGAAGCTACTTTTGTCCCCACTCCGGCAAACGAGTTGGCGGAATGCTGGGCCGATCTTGAGCGCTTTCTTAACGACTCTCCCGAGGAGACTGACCCGCTCATTAAAGCGGCTTTAGCCCATGTGCAGTTCGAAACGATTCACCCCTTTATGGATGGTAATGGCCGCCTGGGTCGCTTATTAATTCCTTTGATATTAGTTGCTGCCAATGTACTCAAAGAGCCGTTGTTGTATTTATCCGTATTTTTCAAAAAACACCGGCAGGTTTACTACGAGCGCCTGCAACAGGTGCGCCTGACCGGCGACTGGGAAAGCTGGCTGCTATTTTTTGTGGATGCAGTGACCGACACCGCGACTCAGGCGGTCAGCACTGCACAACAGCTTAATGATTTGCGCAATACCCATCGCGCTATGCTCACCAAATTAGGGCGCATGGCTTCATCAGCCCAGCAAGCACTGGATGTTTTGTTCGAATACCCCATCGCCAACATCAACACATTAGTGGAGCAGGGTGGCATTTCGGCGGCAACCGCTGGCAAAGTAATGGATAAACTGGCACAACCGGGGCTTGCCCTGGTGCATGAAATCACCGGCCAAAAGCGTAACCGGGTATTTGCCTACAGCGCCTATATCGACATTCTCAATCAGGATTAACCCCGAATACCCGCCAAAGAAAACCGCTTCCATAATGAATAAAAACAATATATTTTCACCTATCCATTAGCTTTTTTCATGCCCTATTATGATTGAACGTATCCACCTAAAGGTTGTGCAGGCCGTTGAACAGCACGGCTCGCTCACCGCTGCAGCGAAAGCGCTTTGCGTAACGCAATCCGCATTAAGCCACACCATGCGCAAGCTGGAAAATAACCTGGGCACTGAAATCTGGCTGCGTGAGGGGCGCAGCTTGCGGCTGACTCAGGCCGGGCGGTATCTGCTTAATATTGCCAATCGGGTGCTGCCGCTGCTGGATCACGCCGAGGACAAGCTCAAACAGATCGCCCAAGGTGAGCGCGGCACTTTGCGAATTGGTATGGAATGCCACCCCTGTTACCAGTGGTTATTAAATGTGGTATCTCCATTTTTAGATGCCTGGCCCGATGTGGATGTGGATGTGATCCAAAAATTCCAATTCGGCGGTGTGGGTGCGCTGCTGGATTATGAAATCGACCTGCTGGTTACTCCTGATCCGTTTTATAAAAGCGGCCTGTGTTTCAGTCCGGTGTTTGATTACGAGCAGGTGCTGGTGGTGCCTCGGCATCATCCCCTGGCGACTCGCCAATACGTGATACCAGAAGATCTGCGTGATCAGATCTTGATCACCTACCCGGTAGCGACTGACCGCCTGGATATTTACACCCAGTTCCTGAACCAGGAGGGTGTGGTGCCTAAACTTCATAAAACCAGTGAAACCACTGAAATCATGCTGCAAATGGTGGCCTGTAATCGCGGTGTCGCGGCTCTGCCACGCTGGCTGGCAGAAGAATTCTGTAAAAAATTACCTTTATCAGTGGTGCGCCTGGGTAAAGATGGTGTTGCCAAGCAGATTTATTTAGGCACCCGTGAAGGCGATAAAGATATTGAATACCTTTCGGCCTTTATTGAGCTGGCACGCAGTTTCAATCACCCCACAGAAGCCATTCATGAACAAATCTCATAATATTATGAGATAAAATCAATTTTATTCATATTTTGATCCCTGTATAAAGTGCCCCTGCTGTTAGCAACCGACACTGCAACAGCCACAAAAGAGCACAAATTCAGCTTTATATCAGCAAACAGGATACCGGATCACCATGAGTAACGGCTTTACCTATACCATTAAGAGCATTCGCTTTGATGAAAACTATCTTCCTTCAGATAGTACGCGGATCACCACCAATTTTGCTAACCTGGCCAGAGGGGAAAGCCGCCAGCAGAACTTACGCAATGCCTTAAAAATGATAGACAGCCGTTTCAATGCGCTGGCGAACTGGGATAACCCCAAAGGGGATCGCTATTCTGTTGAGCTGGACATTATTTCTGTTGATATTGATATTGAAGGCAGCGGCGAAACCTTTCCATCCATTGAGATCCTGCAAACCAGCATTATTGATCACAAAACCAATAAGCGTATTGAAGGGATTGTTGGTAATAATTTTTCTTCTTACGTGCGGGATTATGATTTCAGTGTACGGCTGCTGGATTATAACAAAGGGCGAGCCCAGTTCGGCATTCCCGAAAACTTTGGTGATTTACATGGCAAGCTCTTTAAAGATTTTGTCGGTTCAACCACATACCAAGAGCATTTTAAGAAACCACCGGTGATCTGCCTGAGTGTTTCCGATAACAAAATCTATTCTCGTACCGGTAATCGACACCCGGTATTGGGCGTGGAATACCTGCCGAATGAATCTTCTTTAACCGAGCAGTATTTCAAGAAAATGGGCTTACAGGTGCGCTACTTTATGCCGCCCAACAGTGTTGCTCCTTTGGCGTTTTACTTTTTTGGTGATTTGCTAACGGATTACAGCAACCTTGAGCTAATCAGTACCATTAGCACCATGGAAACTTTCCAAAAAATTTACCGGCCAGAAATTTATAATGCCAATGCGGTTGCCGGGAATCAGTATCAGCCGGATTTAAAAAACCAGGATCATTCATTAACTCAAATTGTGTATGACCGTGAAGAGCGCAGCAAGTTGGCCATTAAGCAGGGCGAGTTTGCTAACGAGCACTTTATTAAGCCCTATCACACCATTTTGGAAAATTGGTCTGCCAATTACGCCTGATGCTTTCAACAGAATAACAAGCAGTATTTACTATGAAGAAATTATTACCGACTTCTACCGCCGGCAGCCTGCCAAAACCTTCGTGGCTTGCTGAACCTGAAACCCTGTGGTCGCCCTGGAAACTGGAAGGCGAAGAATTAATTGCCGGAAAACAGGATGCTCTGCGGGTATCGTTGCAAGAGCAGCTACATGCGGGCATTGATATTGTGAGTGATGGCGAGCAGACCCGGCAGCATTTTGTAACCACCTTTATTGAGCACCTTAACGGCGTTGATTTTGAACAGCGTAAAACCGTTAAAATCCGGGATCGCTATGATGCCAGCGTACCCACAGTGGTTGGCCCGGTAAGCCGCCCACAACCGGTATTTGTAGACGACGCCCGGTTTTTACGTGAACAAACCACGCAACCGATTAAATGGGCATTGCCAGGGCCAATGACAATGATCGATACGCTGTACGATGATCATTATAAAAGCCGCAAAACACTGGCCTGGGAATTTGCCAAAATTCTTAATCAGGAAGCCAAAGAATTAGAGGCCGCCGGTGTTGATATTATTCAATTTGATGAGCCGGCATTTAACGTATTTTTTGATGATGTGAATGAATGGGGTATTGCCTGTTTAGAAAAAGCCATCGAAGGGCTTAGCTGTGAAACAGCGGTACATATTTGTTACGGCTACGGTATTAAAGCCAATACCGATTGGAAAAAAACGTTGGGTTCTGAGTGGCGTCAGTACGAAGAAATTTTTCCCAAGCTGCAACAATCAAATATCGACATTATCTCGCTGGAATGTCACAACTCCCGAGTGCCGATTAAACTGATCGAACTGATTCGTGGTAAAAAGGTGATGGTAGGTGCCATTGATGTGGCCAGCGATACCGTTGAAACCCCCGAAGAAGTTGCGGCAACACTGCGAGAAGCACTTAACTATGTAGATGCCGACAAGCTCTACCCCTGCACTAACTGCGGTATGGCTCCGCTATCGCGTGCAGTCGCCAGAGGCAAACTGAAAGCCCTGGCTGATGGTGCTGCCATCGTGCGTAAGGAATTAACGGCATAGCACTGCCCGGTTTCAATTTCATACTGCAAAAAGCCCCCTGACGATTCACGCCAGGGGGCTTTTTTATCTCAATAACTTTTATATCAATAGCCAATGAACAGAAAACGGCTTACAGAAACAGTTGCCCCAGCATTCGCAAGCCAGTGATAAGCAACACCACCGCAAATACTTTCTTTAGTTTTGCCGCATCCAGTTTTGCCCCCAAAGATGCACCCACCGGAGCAAATAACACCGTTAGCGGCACAATACAAATAAACCCCATCAGGTTAACCAGGCCCCATGTTCCCGCAGGTGCATCGGCAGGTGTTGTACCTAAAACCAGCATGGTTAATGCGCCGGGCAAGGAAATGATCAACCCAATGGCCGCCGCAGTGCCCACCGCCTTATGGGCCGGATAGTTATATAGCGTCAGTAATGGCACCGAGATAGTACCGCCACCGATACCCACCATAGAACTGAAAAATCCAATGGATGCCCCCATAACCGTTTGCCCGGCTTTACCGGGTAGTTGCTGAAACAGCGCCGATTTACCGGTTCTGAACAGCATATTAAGTGCCGATAGGGTGGCTATTATCCCGAACAGCATCGTCAGCCAGGTGCCATCAACACGGGTTACTAACCAACTGCCCACCAATACCCCCAGCAGAATAAACACCGCCCAGCGTTTTAAAAGATCAAAATCCACATTGCCTTTTTGGTTGTGAGAACGAATAGAACTGATAGACGTAGGCACAATAGTGGCCAGCGAAGTAGCCGTTGCCACCAGCATGGCTGATTCCGCTGACACACCAAAGCTCTGAAACAGAAAAAACAGCACCGGCACAATGACAATACCGCCACCCACGCCCAGCAAACCTGCCAGAATGCCAGCGAATATACCTGTGGCGACCAGTGATAAAAACGCCGGGATATTACTTGTTATAAATTCCATGATATTTATTTGCTACTACTTGGATGTTAATAGGGGGGAGTTAAATTGGCGCCAGTATAGTTCGCCATTGAAATGAACAAAAATGGTAAGAATTCATAAAGCTATTAGCTTTATTCATAATCATAAAACCTGGCAGACTGTTGATTCTCTTTTTAGGGATAGTAAATCAACAGCCTGCCAAGGCACTTCAAGCACCATTGCGGAGCTGTTTACATCAATTAAGCCTGTCTATAGCCCTGCCGGAGAAAGATGAACGCGAACAGCCTTGAGGCTCGCAATTACGTCTCATAACCATTCGGGTTCTTCGCCTGCCAGTTCCAGACATCGCGAACCATTTCATCCAGCCCCCTGGCAGCTTCCCAGTTTAGCTCTTGTTTTGCTTTTGCTGGGTTAGACCAGCACTCAGCGACATCACCTTCTCGCCGAGGAGCTATAACGTAGGGCACTTTTCGTCCACTGGCTTTTTCGAAAGCAGCCACCATTTCTAACACGGAATAGCCCTTCCCTGTTCCCAGATTCCAGATTTGCATGCCTTTTTTGGCAGTCAACGCACCCAGTGCATTCAGATGCCCCTGGGCCAGATCAACCACATGAATATAGTCACGTATGCCGGTGCCATCCGGGGTGGGATAGTCATCACCGAAAATCGACAATTCCGATCTTATGCCGGCTGCCACCTGGGCAATGTAAGGCATCAGATTATTCGGAATACCACCGGGATCTTCACCGATCATTCCGCTTTCATGGGCTCCAATCGGGTTAAAATAACGCAATACACCCACTCGCCATTCAGGGTTGGATTCGCAAACACCGTGCAATATATGTTCAACCATCAGTTTCGAGTGCCCATAGGGGTTAGTTGGCACGGCGGTGGGACAGCTTTCACTGATTGGAATTTCTTTTGGCTCGCCATAAACAGTGGCCGATGAACTAAAAACAATGTTTCTGACATTGGCTTTGTCCATTGCTTCCAGCAGCACCACACTGCCCGTTACATTATTATCATAATACTTAAGTGGCTCAGAGACACTTTCCCCGACGGCTTTTAAGCCTGCAAAATGTACAACCGATTCAATAGGGTACTGCTCAAATACTTTTTCAAGAGCGCCTGAATCACGAATATCCGCTTCAACGAAAGTAATATTCTTATTACACAGTCTGGATACCCGCCGTAGTGATTCATAAGAACTGTTCGACAGGTTATCGACAACAACCACATCGTGGCCTGCCTCTAACAAAAGAAGCGTTGTATGTGAGCCTATATACCCTGTGCCACCTGTTACTAATATCAATGCTCTTATCCCTTGTTTTGTTTACTTAATACGCGCAATAACACTGTTTTCAACGGTGTTACTAAATATTGTAGCTTTGGATAAAGGGGCTATCCAGGCAGAAAGTATAAAGAAAAGGCCCGATATCTATTTGATATCGGGCCTTTTAGAGAGAGTTTCAGCTTAGTTTCCTAAAAACTGAATTGATATATTAGAAGGTGCTTCCGGTGGGCTGCTAGTTGCTGGCGCTGGCATTGGCGCTGGAACTTCTCCTTCCCCTGCCAACGGAACCCCATAAAGCTCATAATACCTGTTATACACTTCTTGAATAACAGGGTGATTCATATCAGGTGCAATCGAGCCAGCAGCAAGACTAAAATTCTCTGCACCTGGATTCACAAAGGTTGGAGCTTCTTCTGTACAATTCCCACACTGCGATTTGCCATTATAAAGTGCAGCTAATGAGTTATAGATAGTGCCGTTCCAGTTTAAGCGGATATTAGGATTGCGGTAAACGATATTATTATCGAAAACCATATTGTCAACGATTCGCTCAAAATAAACATCGCTACCAAACTCTTTACCATTGTCCACAAGAACATTACCAATAACTTTCAAGTTGCCTGAACGTATTGGTGCAGAAATCGCCACATCAGAACCCACTATGGTATTACCAATAACATATTGATCAACATTGCTCATTCGCAACATGATACCGCCAGACTGATGCGGATTATTCGGCATACTTGAATGTATGTCGTATATGGTGTTATTCACATGATACACACTGCCTTGCTCACCACTATCACCACTGACTCCCACAATACCCTGCTCACAATCATGGACTCTGTTGTGAATAAACCAGACATTCAGCGCAGAATACTGATAACCGGCACACGGGCCATTAGATGAGTCGCTACGACGCATTCCATACATATGGTTGCTGGAAAAAACAACGTCACGGGCGTGCTTAACCCAAAGAGCAGTCTGCTTATTATTCGAAATGGTGTTATTGCCTATAAAGACATGGTGAATAGAGTCCGCACCTCTTTTGTGTTGTGCCTCTATTTGAACGCCATCACCCGAGAATCGCTGCATAGAACTGTTAACGATCCAGATATTCTGTGAATTGCCCGAAACAGTGACACCATGACCATCCTGGTCGAAATTTACAGTCATATCGCCGATATCATGGATATCAAGGCGGTTAAGCAGCACATTGTCTACCGTTTCAGAACCAGAGTAACCCCAGCTACCTATACCAATACCACCGGTTTTATAATTGTTACCAGAGCCACTGATTTCAGCATCCCGTACAGCAATATGATGGGCGCCTTCTTTAATTTTCAAACCGGAAGAACCATTACCCTGGCTACTTGTTGGCTGGGTCTTGATATTTTCTACAATGATATAACTTCCTTCAAGATAGAGGTAATACTGAAAAGTCGGACGCTTTTCATAGGACTCACCACGAATAAAAATAGGCTTGTCCGCTGTACCACTGCTGTTAACGGTGACTCGACGGGAAATAGTACCATGCACTTCAACAACCGCTCCTGCTGGAATACTGCTTGGCACTCTGACTCTTGGTCTGTCTGGGTACCCATTACTATTATTGGAGTCTGTTGCATTCGGATGCGTTGGGTCAACATAATAAAACCCTGCAACCTGTGAATTCCAGCTATCTGGAACAGGGGGAGCCACCTCATTGACCCCAAACGAGGGCTCAGGTATACCCTGAATAGGACTCCAATCAGCGAAAGCGGGCAACGCCACCAATAAAACTGCAATTTTAATTAAGAACCGGCCGAACATAGGCGCCTCCAGTGTTTCAACGCATTGATTAACAGTGGTTTCCGAGCTTTTTCCAATACCTGAAGCCGGGAACTACAAGTGCTTTGGTAAATGTTAGCCACTTACCGCATTCACGTACAGTGTACATTTTGACGAATCACTCATACCGTGAGGTCTATCACAGGCACTTTGTATAAAACATCATCACACACTTGCTGACCTGTAGCAAAGCGCCGATATATGAGCATATTTAAGCCGATCAATGATCAGCAGCAATGGAACTCATCAATCCATCTTACCAAGAAATCGGTCACATGATCCTGACTTTCCTGCTCTCGCAATATGTGACTGGCATCTGGTAAAAAGCTCAGCGTGACCAGATCAGCAAAATCGACTCTCGAAAACATATCAAAAAACTGATTCTGGTAATTATATTCGTATTTAACACCACCTGTATAAAACATGAGCATTTTCAAACGCCGCTCAACCAGTAGCCGATAGCCTTTTTCAACAATGGCTTTTGAAGGTGGATCCGGCCATTCCTGAATCTCGAATTCCGGCCGCGAAGCTTTTACTCCGGCAGATTTCCTTATCATATTTGGAATGCGGTGAAAGATCAGGTTTCGCCAAACATTCTTATCGAACAACCTAGGAGTATAATGTTTGAAGTAGAACCTGGGTGTACGGTAAGCATAACCATCAACCTGAGCCACACCTATAACCCTGGTATCAAGCTGAGCGACCTTAAAACCCAGATAAGCCCCCGAGCACAACCCATAAAAAACAAACTTATTGATACCCAGAGTTTGCTCTAAAAAGTCCATGGCACTGATGGCTTCTTCCACGCTGCTTTGCTCATAGGGCAGTGAATCGTTGCGCAACGGGCTATCGCCAATACCAGACAAATCAAATCTGAGTGTTAATACGCCATGCTCTGCTACTGCTCTTGCCAGCTTCACCGACATTCGGCAACAGCCGACATGATGCCTTACACCTGAATTCAAGATAATTAAAGCGGGCCTGGTTTTATCACGCTTTTCAGGAATGGTAACCACACCCGATAAAATCGCCTGGCTTCCAAACTGCTGTGCAATCTCTTTCACGCTTCACCCCCGCTAAAAAGCGATGAAATTCCTGCAATAATCGGCTGCGGCAGCAAGATCCCCCCATTTCCCCCGGAATAATTCCAATCCGCCTCGCAGGGAATCACTTTAAGCCGGACATTAGCTGTCGATACCGAAAAAGCATTAACTATACCGCTAAATCCATCATGATTATGGGAGGCGACAACAGTGTATTTCACCTGATCAGATACAGGGGCTTTTCGCGCATCCAGCTGGCGCAACTCACTGCGGAAGGAACAGCTTTGCGGATACCCATTCAGATAAATAGTTGATTGATCAGCAGCGTTTCTCAACACTGGCAGGTATTGCGCTTCCAGATAAGCTTCAATTTCTTTCAGATAAGACTCACCACTCCACAATGGGTCCCAGGCAATACACTGGTTAACCCCACCAATATTGGCAGCTGCATTCATGGCCATAGTAGCGCCTAAACGTAATCCCACCAAATTAATAGCAGCGGTACTACTTATTAATGAGCGTAGTTCATTGGCTGCAACGACGATGTTATCCTGCCATTGAACCAGGCTGACTTTATCAGATTCCCCAGCGGAATTACCGGTCCCCCAATAATCAAAACGCAGCACATCAAAACCCATCTTAGCCAGTTCATTTGCCAGGATCTTGAAAGCCCGGTGGCTGCGTTCATATTCCTGCCCAAAAGGGCAACATAAGACAACACCTTCATTTTTTTTAACATCCGGCTTTGCCGGGTGAAACACGCCATATAATAAATTGGGCGCTTTACCAAAGTAAAAAGGGTGCATGCCTCTATCAATTATTTGAATGCTGTTATCGGTTGCATCCTGATGATTGTGCTTGCTGGTATCGTCTTGCTGCCGACTTGTTTTTTCGCAGTTTTTTGCAAGTATTTCAACCGTATTAAGCAATAGGTCGTCGTGGGATATTTCCAGGCCAAATACCTGCTGCATTTTCTGACGAGCTTCCACGGCCAATAATGAATACCCACCAATATCAAAAACTTTATCTCTTTTTTGTATATTGTTTCGCCCCAGCACCCGTTTCCAAATATCGACAATCGTTTGCTCAACAGATGTAAAATGGTAATAGTCTTTTTCTTCAAGGTTTAGTAGTAATTGAACATCAATATCACTACCAGCAGACCTTGGAAAACGGTTCAATTCAATAAATCTTTCCGGCATAGCCCAAGAGGCGTGATCACGAATCGACTCACGCAGCATTGGCAGTGAAACATAGTGATCTTGTTTGCATTGGTAAAAGCAAATTTCGGGCTGCCCATTGATCGCCACTACCAGGACCTCTTCGAGCGCATCAGTCGCTTTTAGAAAGGCCGTCATCTTATGATTTATAACGATGTCTGCAACGGCATTTCTCTGGCCCAGCATTTCTTTCAGGGCATTTCTATCTACCTTGCCACTAGAGGTGTGAGGAAACTCATCCACAACAACTATTTCCCGGGGCATCATATAGTCGGGTAAGCGTGCTTTTAACACGGTATCAAGGGCATCAAAATCGGCTGTTTTCCCTTGTATCTGTATAAAAGCAACTAGTTGTGGATCTTTTTCGTTAGTATCATCCACCACTGCGGCCGCATGAATAACTGGCTCATTAACCAGCAGTGATGCTTCAATTTCACCCAGCTCAATACGATAGCCCCGAATTTTTACCTGATCATCAACTCTTTGGTGATAAAACAGCTTATTGTCCGGGCTTAAATGAACAAGATCACCGGTGCGGTAGACGCGCTCCCCGTTGTTTAAGTGGATAAAACGCTCATCAGTTAGTTTTTTTCGCCCTTTATAGCCAGCAG
>PDWJ01004115.1_pt1 | contig 13886 bp, 12 predicted proteins | sample 1430881 | NCBI WGS metagenome assembly PDWJ01 (sample SAMN01162460, study PRJNA174530) | Oral metagenome, whole genome shotgun sequencing project. | biome: Marine environment; feature: Marine mammal; material: Swab sample of the gingival sulcus; isolation source: swab sample of gingival sulcus... | reverse complement strand
TTACATGAGATGTTTAAAGTTGAATTACCAGTGGGTGAGGTACTTTATTTCGGAGATTGTGATAACCCTGTGCAATTATTGAGTGAGTATTTAGAGAAAGACATCACAATCGGTATCGATAAAGAATGGCAAGCGCGCTTTTTAATGCCACTGATGACGCTTAAACATGCAAATTATGTCATTGGCTCACCTTGTATTGATGATGTAAGACTAATTAAATCTGTTCAAGAGATAGCAGTAATGGAAGAGTCATCACGGATTAATGATGCAGCAATGGAAAAAGTATATCGTTCACTCTGTGAAAACAAAGAAAGCGAATTAACTTTACAGGCGAAGATAAAAGAATTTTTTATTGAACTCGGCGCGCAAGATCTTTCGTTTACACCAATTGTCTGCTATGGTGTCAATGGTGCTGAGCCGCATCACGAACCTGATGATACAATGCCACACGAGGGTGCCATCATTGTTGATATGGGGTGTCTTTACAATAATTATTGTTCAGATATGACACGCAGTTTCTATCGCGGTAAGCCGACAGAAAAATACTTAAAAGCTTATCAAGCGGTATTATCTGCCAATCTTAAGGCAATTGAGGCCGTTAAACCCGGTGTTAAGTTAAGTGATATTGATAAAATAGCAAGAAGAGAAATTGAAAAGGCAGGACTAGGTGAATACTTTATACACCGGACAGGACATGGTATTGGCATTGCCGTTCATGAGTTTCCGAAATGACAACTCGACTGAACAGTTACAAAGTTATTAAACCCAGATTATTGACGTACTGGCGTAATTATTCTGGGTATAATAAATACCCCCTCTGCAAGGTGAGGGGGGTAGTCATAAAACAGATAGTTAATCTTGTTGCACACTTAAATAACCATCATAATTGCCGTTTTTCCATAGTTCGAATTCGCGTTCTGTTGCCAGTACTTTATGATTGTCGTCATATTGTACTAACTGTCCAGCCGTATAATCTATGCCGCAGCTGTCATATAAGTAAATTTTACTTTTGCGGTTGCGTTCAACTAGCGGGTTAGGCTGTGGAATAGCTGACAACAGCGAATGGGTGTAGGGGTGAATGGGGTTGTTAAAAATTGCATTTTTATCACCCGATTCGACAATATGTCCTAAGTGCATTACACCAATGTTATCTGAAATATACTTGACCATTGACAAATCATGTGCGATAAATAAAAGCGTAATGCCGGTATCTTGCTGAATTTCTTTCAGCAAATTGACTACCTGTGCCTGAATTGAAACGTCGAGTGCGCTGATTGCCTCGTCGGCAATAATCAACTCGGGTTCCATAATCAGGGCGCGCGCTATACCAATACGTTGTCTCTGGCCACCAGAAAACTGGTGCGGATAACGCGTGATAAAATCGGCATTCATACCAACTTTTTTAAGTACTGCACAAACACGACTGCGCTTTTCTTCATCAGATATATTTGGCATGGTGTTTTCTAAACCCTCTGCCACAATATTGAGCACAGTTTTGCGCGGGTTAAGCGACGACATCGGGTCTTGAAAGATCATTTGGATACCACCGCGTACAATTTCTTTTGTCTTGTTGTCGAACTTACCGCTAATCTTATGACCTTTGAAGTATACTTCGCCATCGGTTGGTTTATACAGTCTAATGATAGAGCGACCGGTTGTCGACTTACCGCTACCTGATTCGCCAACTAAGCCAAAGGTTTTACCTTTTTCTATTTTAAAACTTATGCCATCAACCGCTTTAACAGTGAATTTGCGATTGATTCTAAAATGTTGTTTTAAGTCTTTTACTTCGAGGAGGATTTCTGACATAATTCGACCTCCTTTTTCATTTCTGCTATACGTCGTTTAAGTGAATCGGGCATTTCTACTTTTGGTGCTCTTGGGTCTAACAGCCAGCTGGCTACTCGGTGTTTGCCGCCAGCGTTATACATCGGCGGCTCTTCTTTAAAATCGATTGCCAGTGCGTATTTGTTACGTGGTGCAAAGGCGTCACCTGTAAAGGGTAGCGCTAAATTGATTGGGTTGCCCGGTATCGAATAAAGCGCTTCATCATCATTGTTGAGTTCAGGTATAGATGATAGCAGTCCCCAAGTGTAGGGGTGTTTGGGTTCGTAAAAGACCTCTTCAACACTGCCTTTTTCAATAATTTTACCAGCGTACATCACGGCGACATAATCTGCTACTTTTGCGACGACGCCAAGGTCGTGCGTAATGTAGATAACTGTTAGGTTTTTCTTTTGTTGAATTGATTTAATCAGTTCAAGAATCTTAGTTTGTACGGTGACGTCTAATGCTGTGGTTGGTTCGTCACAGATCAGAATGTCGGGGTCACAAGCCAGTGCAACTGCGATAACGACGCGCTGACGCATACCGCCTGATAATTGATTAGGGTATTGCTTAAGACGCTTAACTGGGTTGTCGATACCAACTAATGACAACAGTTCAGCTGCTTTTTGACGCGCTTTAGTGCGGTCGGTTTTATAGTGATAGACCATGCCCTCAATAATTTGATTGCCAATTGTCATGGTTGGGTCTAAGCTTGTCATCGGGTCTTGAAAGATCATTGCTATTTTTTTACCGGCAATGTCAGTTCTAATTTGCTTTTGTGACATTTCGACGATGTTGTAGTACTTATCTTCGTGTTTGTCATAAAAATTTATTTCACCGTCTTCAATGGTGCCATTGTTGCTCAGAATACCCATAATCGCTTTAACTGTCACTGACTTACCACTGCCAGATTCGCCGACAATCGCCACGGTTTCGCCCTCAAATAAGTCGAGCTTAATACCACGTATTGCATTTAATTTGGCAGTACTGGTCTGAAAAGATATTTTTAAATCGCGTATTGACAAAACGCGTTTTCTGTCTTCACTCATTTACATCTCCTTCATCTTCGGGTCAAAGGCATCGCGCAGTCCATCGGCGACAACAGTAAAACTGAGCATCAATAGCGCTAAAACTGTCGTTGGAATAATGACCATAAATGGGTAGACTAAAAACGATTTAAAACCTTCGTTGATCAAAACACCTAGTGAAGCCAAAGGCGGCTGTAAGCCAAGACCGATAAATGCCAAAAATGATTCGGTAAAGATGGCATTTGGAATAGAGAACATGCTCATTATGATGACTTGGCCGAATATATTGGGTAACAGTTCACGAATAATAATTTTCATGTCGCTACTACCAAGCGTTTTAGATGCCAAGATAAATTCTTGTTCTTTTAATTTTAGTACCTGAGCGCGGGCAATACGGCTCATGCCGATCCAACCTTTAATAATAATGGCAAGGGTGATTGACAATATGCCAGGTCGCAATACAAATACCAACAGCGTTACAATGACCATTGTCGGAATACTGTTTAGTATTTCAACGATGCGCTGCATTAACATATCGACTTTGCCGCCGTAATATCCAGAAATAATACCAAAACTCATACCGATAAACATATCGACAACAACCGCTAAAAATGCCATGTATAGTGATACGCGAGTACCTTGCCAAGTACGTGTCCAAATATCGCGCCCTAGGGTATCAGTGCCAAATAAGTAGTAGTGATCTTCAGCGCCGACTTGTTGATATTTTTCGCCACCGTCTAAGATGCCAAAGTTTTCTAAAACCGGTACGCGCGGTGATAGCGATTGGTGTTCAATAATACCGCGATCATAACGATAACTTGATAGCAGTGGGGCGACGAGGGCGATAATTAAAATTAACAATATAATGATTGAACCGACAATTGAAGCCTTATTCTTTTTAAGGCGCGACCAGACATCTTGTATAAAGGTGCGCTTTGGAATAACCTGATCGGTTGCCGTACTACCAGCATGGCCTTCGCCAACCAGTACAAAATCTTTTATTTGATCTGTCATTAGTTATTCCCCCCTTTAGCAAGCCTGATGCGTGGGTCGATAATGCTATACATGATGTCGACAAAGAGCATAACCAAGACAAACATCGTACTGTAGATAAACGAGACGGCGATGACGATATTGTAGTCATTGACCACAATGGCCTGTACAAATAGCGATCCCAAACCCGGCACGGCGAATATTTTTTCGACGACAAGGCTACCCGTCATCAGATTGACGACAAGTGGGCCCAATACTGTAATGACCGGTATAAAGGCGTTTCTGATGCCGTGCATCACAATGACGCGCCTTTCATTAATGCCCTTAGCGCGCACAAATAAAATATAGTCGCTACCCAACACTTCAAGCATTTCACTTCTCAAAAAGCGTGCCACCGTCGCCATAGTAAAGAGCGACAGCGATACAACTGGTAAAATACTCGATAGACCAGGATTTGTCGGATTGTATCTAATTGGTACCAGTTTTAATAAATAGCCAAATATATACAGTAGTATAAGTGAAAAGACATAAGATGGTATCGAAACACCTGCTACAGAAATCAAACTCGATGTAGCATCAAGCCATTTACCGTGATTTAACGCTGCGATAATACCTAAAATCATACCCAAAAAAAGTCCTAAGACAACAGCTCTTAACCCCAGCGATACAGTTGTTTTAACGCGACCGCCTAGTATAGTTGCTACTGGTTTGTTTTTTTGAAGGGCATAAGAAATGCCAAAATCACCTTTAGCCATCAAGCGAATATAATTAAAAAAACGATAGATGACAGGCTTATCTAAGCCGTATTTTTCAAAGACCAGTTCACGTTGTTGATCTGTTAATTTTTCGTCGTTAAAAGGTGTTCCAGGCATCATTTCAAGCATTAAAAAGAGTAACAGTAGAATTAAAAAGATTGTGACACTTGCAATTGCTAAGCGTTTGAGAATGTATTTAAACATAACTGCCTTTCTTTCTTTTTTTAATATTGAAGAAACACGCTAGTATAGAGGGGGCGTTTGTCGGCGCCCCCTAGACAATACTATTATTCTTCGATATACGCCCACTTGTAGATGTAAGGAATACCAACGTTGTGATTGTGTGCTTCTTTTACACGTGGATCCCAAATTTGAGCAGCACCTGTTTGGTATACAGGGATAGGGCCCATTGCACCTTCGAGCAAGTATTTTTCAGCCTCCATCATTGTCTGCCAGCGCTCTTCAGTGGTTTGTGTGCCTGATTTTGTCAAGGCGATTAATTCGTTGTATTTTGGATCATTGTAACCACCGCGACCTGCTTCGCCAGCGGCATTTTCTTGATACAGTTCAAGATATGTCATAGGATCAGCATAGTCAGGACCCCAACGGGTTAAACCAAAATCATAGTCGTCTTCTGTACCGCGCATAATTTGTAAACGTGTCTTTTTAGGCTGGCTCTTTAAGTTAACAGTCATACCATCTAAGTTAGCTTCGACTTCTGATTTAATAAATTCAGCAACTTTTTTAGACTGTTCTGAATCTTCAAATAAGAGTTCCCATTCAAATTCTGTGATACCCATTTCAGCTTTGGCCTTTTCCCAATATGCTTTGGCATCATCTTTACTACCAGTAAAGAAATCACCACAAGTATCTCTGAAGTCTACGCCATTGGCGTCGGCGGCCAGTTTACGTGGTACAAAGAAGTAAGCAGCGATAGCACCGTCTTTAAGTACATTGTTAGCGATTTGTTCGCGGTTGTACGATAGGGCGATTGCCTTAATTAAGTTTTCGTTGTCAAATTTATCGGTGTGGTGATTCACTTGTAACCACCATAAATAAGAACCAAGTTGAATTTTGTAACCGGCTTTATCTTTGTATTTGTCTACTAATTCACCAGTTAAATAAACGTAATTGGTATTGCCAGATTCAAAGTCGAGCACGGCGCTTTGCGCATCGAGTGCAACTTTAAAGATTAACTTTTCTAGTTTAACAGCACTAGCATCCCAATAATCGGGGTTCTTTTCGAAAGAAAAACTGTTGCCTGAAATCCATTCTTTCCAAATGAAGGCACCATTATAAATCATGTTTTCAGGTGTTAAACCAAATTGGTCGCCCTGTGCTTCAGCAAATGCCTTATTGGTTGGATAGAAAGACGGAAACGCCATTAGCTTATCGAAATAAGGAACAGGTTTGTCTAACATAACAACTAGAGTTTTGTCGTCTTTTGCCATAACACCTAATTCTTCGACCCCAACTTCACCCGTTAATACAGGACCAGCGTTTTTAATTGAAGCGATATCAATCATGTAATTATAGCCGCTGGCTAATTCAGGTGAAGCTAAGCGTTGCCACGCATAAACAAAGTCATGTGCGGTAACGGGTTCGCCGTTTGACCACTTTGAATCACGCAAGGTGAAAGTGTATTGCAGACCATCATCAGATACTTCAGTCTTTTCAGCTAAGGCAGGTATTGCATTGCTGTCTTTATCTAAGGTATAAAGACCGTCAATACAAGCGGCGATCGCTTCAAAACTTAGACCGTCAGTTGCGTATTGTGGGTCCATCGTGTTGAGATCAGCATTTTTAGTAACGGTTAAAATTTGTGCAACAGCTTTGCCAGAACCGCCATCAGGGGCTTTTGTGCCATCACTTGCAGGTTGGTCTGAACCGCCACAGGCAGTCAAAGAAAAGACCAAAGCAATCGTCAGTAGTAGAGCAAGTAGTTTTTTCATATATCCTCCTTTATCATGCGCGTTGACAGTTGTTGCCAACATAATTTCCTAGAAGCGCAACATATTGACGTAATATAATTACAATGTTTAGTTTGCCAAAAGGTTTATCACACGCCCTAGGATTTTATTTATTATAACATCGAACGATTATAATTACAAATACTTCACAACTGAATGAGTATTAATATGTAAAATTATATATTCATATTGTTGTTATAAAATATAAACAATCTAGTATTTTTCAAAACATCACGCTACTTGGGTAAGTAAACCAAATAATGTAACAACCTTGTAATTTTAAATTAATACAAAAAATACTTCACAATCAACTAATTATGCTGTACTATATATAGAGAATAATAAATAGTGCAGCACAATTGAGGTGATACTATCGAATTATCAGAACGACATAAGAAAATAATTGATATTGTTAAAAAAGCAGCGCCGATTACCAGCGAACAAATTGCTCAAAAATTAGGGTTGACCCGTTCGGCGATTCGCGCCGAATTATCGGTACTGACGATGTCGGGTATACTTGAAGCCAAGCCGCGCGTCGGCTATAGCTACTGTCATACTGTGCAGCTCGATCAATTTAGACAAAAACTTGCCAATATAACAGTTAGAGATGTCAGTTCGCTACCTGTTGTCATCAATGAAAACGAAAGTGTCTATGATGGTATAGTCGCCATGTTTTTAGAAAATGTCGGTTCGCTTATTGTCTTATCAAACGGTCGCTTAGCCGGTATTGTATCACGTAAAGACATCATTAAGGCAAGTATGGGGCATCTCGACGTACAAAATGTACCAATTGGTTTGATTATGACACGTATGCCTAATTTACATATGGCATATCCGACTGATAATATTTACAATGCGGCAAAACGCTTAATCGATCATGGTGTCGACAGTTTACCAGTTGTTGAAAAAAAAGAAAAAGCGGGCGATGTTTTTTACGAAGTGATTGGTAGATTAACTAAGACGACCGTCACGAAATTATTTGTAGAAGTATTAGAGCAGACAAATGCGGAGGCATAATGAAAAAGAAATACTGTATTTATACCATTTCAGATTCAATCGGAGAAACGGCAGGGCGGATAGCAAGAGCGGCGGCCAATCAGTTTGCAGATAGAGAATATGTTATTGTCAACAATCCTTTTATCACAGATGTTGCGCTGGTTGAGCACATTATTGAAGAAGCGGCAGGTTTTTCTTCAATTGTCATTTTTACAACGGTTATTGAGGCCGTACGACAGGCAATTATGGAGCACTGTCACAAGCATAATATTAAGTACATTGATGTTATGCGACCATCGCTTGAAGTGTTTGAGCGCCACTTAGGTGAAAAACCGCTTAATGAACCTGGTATTACACACCGCCTAGATGAAAACTATTTTAGAAGAATTGATGCCATTGAATTTGCAGTTAGATACGACGATGGTAAAGATTTGCGCGGCTTAAAAAAGGCAGATTTGGTGATTATCGGTATATCGCGCACGTCAAAAACTCCACTTTCAATGTACTTGGCAAACAGCAATTATAAAGTTGCCAATGTGCCGCTTGTGCCTGATGTACCGCTACCAAAAGAGCTGTACGATGTCAATCGTAACAAGATTATTGGACTGGTAGCAAGCCCTGAGAAATTAAATGGCATCAGGCGTGAAAGGCTGCGTGCAATGGGCTTAGATACCAGTGCCAATTACGCCAGCATTGAACGCATTATCGAAGAATTAGAATACGCCGATCAGATAATGAAAAAACTGGGTTGTCCAGTGATCGACGTTTCTGATAAAGCAATTGAAGAAACAGCTAGTATGATTATTGAAATAGTTAAAAATTAAGGAGGAGCTATGAGTAAACGCGTCTATTTGTTTGAAGAGGGCGACAAGTCGCTCAAATCGCTACTTGGCGGAAAAGGTGCTAATTTAGCTGAAATGAAACGGATTGGCTTGCCAGTTCCAGCTGGTTTTACTATTACGACAGATGCTTGCAAAGACTATTTTAGAGACGGTAATAAACTTAGCGAATCACTTATAAGCAGCATTAATGAAGCCCTTAAAACGGTTGAACAGACCACTGGTAAATCATTTGGTGGCGGCGACAACCCGCTGTTGGTATCGGTACGTTCAGGTGCGGTGATATCGATGCCTGGTATGATGGATACCATCTTAAACTTAGGCTTAAATGACAATGCGGTCGAACAAGTCGCAAAATTGACCGATAATCCGCGTTTTGCCTACGACAGTTACAGACGATTTATTCAAATGTTTTGTGATGTCGTCTTAGGTATTCAAAAGTACAAATTCGAGCGCATTCTCGATAAAGTAAAAGAAGAAAAAAATGTGACATTAGACACTGAACTGACTGCTGAAGACTTTAAAAAAGTGGTTGTGCAGTATAAAGAAGTAGCCCAACAAGAAACCGGTAAACCGTTTCCAGATGAGCCTAAAGAACAATTGTTTATGGCAATTCGTGCCGTCTTTGATTCGTGGAACAATAATCGCGCTAAGGTCTATCGTAAGCTAAATGGTATTCCTGACGATTTAGGTACGGCGGTTAACGTACAGTCGATGGTATTTGGTAACATGGGCGAAACATCGGGCACTGGCGTTGCCTTTACACGCAACCCATCAACCGGTGAAGCTAAACTATACGGCGAATTTTTGCTTAATGCGCAAGGCGAAGACGTTGTTGCAGGCATTAGAACACCAAAGGACATTGCCGAACTCGAAACGCTAATGCCACAGGTGTTTGAACAATTTGTCAGCGTTGCCGAACGTTTAGAATCACACTATAAAGATATGCAAGATATTGAATTTACCATTGAAAAAGGTAATTTATTTATGCTGCAAACGCGCAATGCTAAGCGCACGGCGCAGGCAGCGGTAAAAGTGGCAGTCGACATGGTTAACGAGGGTATCATCGATAAAAGACAGGCGCTTATGCGCGTGTCACCTGATCAACTAGATCAGTTATTACACCCGACTTTTGATGCTAAAGCCTTAGCCGAAGCCGAATTAATCGCCAAGGGGCTACCAGCATCACCTGGCGCTGCTACTGGTAAAGTTTACTTTAATGCCGAAGATGTCGTACGTGCCAAGTCACGCGGTGAAGCATCGATTTTAGTACGCATGGAAACATCACCTGAAGACATCGAGGGCATGGTATCAGCCGAAGGTATTTTAACAGCACGTGGCGGTATGACATCGCACGCTGCAGTTGTTGCCAGAGGCATGGGTAAGTGCTGTGTAGCAGGTTGTGGTGAAATCAGGGTCGACGAAGCGGCTAAACACTTTTATATTGACAAAACCGTTTACAATGAAGGCGATTATATTTCGCTTGATGGTAATACGGGTAGTGTTTACAAGGGCGTTGTTGCAACGGTTGCATCAGAAATCGGCGGCAACTTTGAAGCTCTAATGAACTGGGCTGATGAAGTGCGCAAATTAAAGGTAAGGACAAATGCCGATAATCCAAAAGACGCCGCTGTCGCGGTAGAATTTGGCGCAGAGGGCATTGGACTATGCCGTACTGAACACATGTTCTTTGATGACAGTCGCATAAAAGTTGTACGCCAAATGATCTTGGCAGAACGGCATGAACAGCGCGTTACGGCAATCAATAAATTACTACCATATCAAAGAGAAGACTTCGTCGGCATCTTTGAAGCAATGAACGGTAAGCCAGTGACAATACGCCTATTAGACCCACCACTACACGAATTTTTACCACATGGTGAAAGCGATATTAAAGCGGTTGCCCAAGACTTGGGTGTTGATTATGCGACATTAAATGACACGGTCAGCAGTCTACGCGAATTTAATCCAATGCTCGGGCACCGCGGCTGTCGTTTGGGGATTACTTATCCTGAAATTTACGATATGCAGGTCAGGGCAATTATTGAGGCCGCACTGATATGCGTCAAGCAGAAAAATGTCGTCGTCATACCAGAAATCATGATTCCGTTGGTTGGTTTTGAAAGCGAAATAAGCAAGTTGGCAGTGCGCGTAAAAGAAATTGCCGATCAGTTAATTGCCGAAAGTGGGGTAGAACTACCTTATCAAGTTGGCACCATGATAGAAGTGCCACGTGCCGCCGTAACCGCTGACCAAATTGCTGAACATGCGACTTTCTTCTCGTTTGGCACCAATGACTTAACACAGATGACACTGGGCTTTTCACGCGATGACGCCGGTAAGTTTTTACCGAGTTACATCGATCAAAAAATATTTGAGCGCGACCCATTTGAAAGCATTGACCAAGTTGGCGTCGGTAGCCTCGTAAAAATTGCCGTTGAAAAAGGTCGTCAAACACGCCCAGATATCAAATTGGGTGTCTGCGGTGAACACGGCGGTGATCCTGCATCAATTAAATTCTTCAATAAAGTCGGCTTAAACTATGTATCATGTTCGCCATACCGCGTGCCAATTGCACGCTTGGCAGCAGCACAAGCTGTTATCGACAACTAATAAGTATTAATATTTTTTCACATAGCAGGCTGCTAAATATAGCAGCCTGTTTCCCTTTCTCAAATTGAAGGCATAAAAGTTAACAGATAGGAGGATTATATGAAAATAATTAGAATTATTTGCCTCTTATTAGTACTTGTATTTATTGTGTCTTTAATTCCTGGTTATTCGACAATTAACTATAGTGCCGTAAATAGAAGTGATGTAGAAAGAGCTAATACAGTTTATGATGACCTTATTATGTCTTATCTTGCTGGTGAAGATGTCGGTGCTGTTGATTTAGGAGATGGTACTATTAAAATCGCTTTAGATACTGGAGAGTACATATTAGCTGCAGTTTCTAATAATTTGTTACCCCTTAAAAAAGGCGGTGATAAGTGTTCTAAAAACGTTAAGAGAAGTGTTTCAGTTACGTATCATGGCGAAATAACCAAACCGGCCTATCCTATAAGTAATACTGTCCTTGCATCTAAACTTAAGGAGATGACGCATACGTATCAGGTATCTTCTACTTTCGGCTATCAAATATCTGGTTCTCCAGGTGTAAGTATTGAAACTTTTGAAGCTGAATTGGGGACTGCATTAAATAGGGAATACACAATTTCAGAAGCTTATACTTTTACTATGCCTGAAAATCACGCAGGTACAATTTACGGTTACGAAGTATATGACAAATACACGTATTATAAAGATGGCTGGTTTTTTGATGCAGAAGCTACGTTGCTAGCTCCAAAAAGATATTTAATTTACTTTTTAGTTCAATAATCTAGCACAATTATTGGGGTGAAAATTTTTATGTTAAGAATATATTTGTCTTAAGAGCGTGTTTTGTATCAGGATTAGTTCTCATATCTTTGAGGTAAAAATGAAGTAAAATAAAAAAAGTGATTATCGAAAGGGATATATGATGGGTTGGTTTAAGCAAAATAGTGGCAGAAAAAAGGAATTTGCCTTTTTTGGTGTATCATGATGCTGATTTCATTATGCGCGTCATTTTATATCAATTTTAAATTTAATCGAATGACAATTGGTGACCACGTGTATATTGTCGATGAAATTAAAGATAATTCTTGGCACTTTACAAGTGAGACAGGGCAAAATATCACCGTTTCAAATGGAAAGGCCAGAGAAATATTTTGGCTTGTTGATGATTTAACCTTGTCGATAGGTGAAGACAATTATAAAATATATAAAGAATATGATAACAACTATAATGCCAATTATTTTATTGACTTAAATGGCGAGCAAGTTAATGTTAGCCGTTTAAGCAGTTTAATCATAGCCAAACAAACGCCTATATTGACAATATTGATTGTGTTTTATGTTTTCTTCACTACACTGACATGCATTAATATGGTATATCCAGAGCTTTCTTGGAAAATACGCATGATTTTTGTGACGAGAGGTGGAGAACCTACAGCATTATATTTAGGTATGATTAGAACTTTGAGCATTATATTGTGGATTATCGTTATCTTAGGAACTGCCACAATTGCATAAGTAGGTGAAATCAGGGGGTAGCAAACTTATAGGAGGAAACTGATATGCAAAATAAAAATGCTATTATTACAATAATACTAGTCGTGCTGTTAGTTGCTGCTTCGGTTTTCTTCTTTACAAGTAATGAAAGTTCAGAGAAGATAGACGAACTGCTCTTTTAGTATCGCATTATTGCTAATACCGGTTGCGCTCTTTAAATTCGAAGTTATCGATTACGGAGCAGTTAATGGAGATCAAATATGATAGGCGTATACTTTAGTGGAACAGGAAATACTAAGTATTGTGTGGAATATTTTCTAAGTCTGCTTGATGAAAAGGCAAGCTGTATTTCTATTGAAAATTCTTCACTTAAAGAAAAAGTAAAAGAAGAAACATTTATTGTTTTGGGATACCCGATTTACTATAGTAATCTGCCAAAAATCTTTTTTGATTTTCTTGAGAAAAACAAAGCTCTTTTTGAACATAAAGATGTATTTATCATTTGTACAATGGCTTTATTTAGTGGCGATGGCGCTGGCTGTGCAGCTAGAATTCTCAGAAAATACGGTGCAAATATTATAGGTGGATTACACCTTAAAATGCCTGATTGCATTGCAGATGTTAAGCTCTTAAAGAAAACGCCAGCACAAAATCATAAGCTAATTCAAAATGCTGAACAAAAAATTAGAGAATCGATATTGTGTTTTAAAAATGGAAAGCCTACGCAAGATGGTCTTAGTTTATTATCACAATTGGTTGGTTTATTTGGCCAAAGGCTGTGGTTTCAACAGATGGTTCGCGATTATTCAAATAAGTTAACAATAGATAAAGATTGCTGTATTGCTTGTGGAAAATGCATTTCAAGTTGCCCGATGAAAAATCTGTATTTAAAAGATGGTGTAGCTACGCCAAAAGGCAAATGTACAATGTGTTATCGCTGCGTAAACGAATGCCCAGTTATGGCGATTACTTTAATTGGTAAAAAAGTACACGCGCAGTGGAAAATGGATATAAAGAGTAAAGAATTGGACGGATAAGTTATGCATTTTATAAAAGCAAAGACAATATTATCTTCTAGCAATACTATCAATCTATATCGCGGTTGTACGCATAATTGCATTTATTGTGATTCTAGAAGTCATTGCTATCAGATGACCCATCAATTTGAAGATATTGAAGTTAAAGAAAATGCCATTGAACTTTTGGAAGAAAGATTATCAAGAAAAAGAAAGAAGTGCATGATACATTTTGGTGCTATGTCTGACCCATATGTACCAATAGAAAACAAATTAAAGTACACAAGAAGCGCATTAGAGCTAATATATAAGTATGATTTTGGGGTGAGTATTCAAACAAAATCAGATTTGATTTTAAGAGATTTAGATA
>PDWJ01003848.1_pt1 | contig 13886 bp, 10 predicted proteins | sample 1430881 | NCBI WGS metagenome assembly PDWJ01 (sample SAMN01162460, study PRJNA174530) | Oral metagenome, whole genome shotgun sequencing project. | biome: Marine environment; feature: Marine mammal; material: Swab sample of the gingival sulcus; isolation source: swab sample of gingival sulcus... | reverse complement strand
CTTTTGCAGATGGGACACGCCAACCTGCGTGTAAAAAATATTCCAGAGGCCAAGGGGTACTTTGGTTTGCTGAAAAAAAAGTATCCACGAGACTTGAATATCCCGATTATAGATTTTCTCTGGGGGAGCCATTTCGCGCGGGAAGAAAAGTATCAGGAAGCCGCGAAATACTTTCAAAAAGTGTTGCTCCATTATCCTGAGTACAAAATCGCCCTGCCCAGCACAATCGGTCTGGCCAGAGCCCTGAACAGCCTCAATTACAACAAGCAGGCTGAAGAGATAATGAATTACCTCAAAAAAAGGTGGCCACGCGCCTATATCACAGACCCTTCTCTTCTTATGCTCGCGGGTATCATTGCCCAAAAAAACAACCGGCTGGACACGGCCAAACAGATATTTTCGCTTTACTACAACATGTTGCCCAGCGGCCCGGATGCCGATACCGTTCTGGCCCGTTTGGGTGACATCGCCCTTTTGCAAAAAAAACAGGATGTCGCCAGACGCCTGTATGAAAAAACGGCTGAGGATTTTCCAGACAGGGAAGGCGGTCTTATTGCCCAGATGCGCCTGGCCGAGGAAGGTATTTTTGACGCACCTTCAATCAAGGACATGTTTAGCGTGTTTGACAGGCCCTATAATTTGCGGCCTGAAAAAATATACCGCAAGATTATAACAGAATACCCCAAAAGCCCACTGGCTCCCGTTGCCCAGCTCAAACTTGCCATGTGGCTGTTATGGGAAGACAAGTTCAAGGAAAGTTTGCTGGAAATAAATACCTTTTTGGGTAATTTTCCAATCAGCAACCTCCAGCAACGGGCCATTGCCGTTGGGCAAAAGGCATTTGAACGCCTGATGGAAGAACACGCCAAGGAAGGGCGGGTTGTTGAAACAGCCGAATTTTGGAAAAAATACAAATTCCTGCGCGATGAAGAAAAGCTGAAACCTGAGCATAGGGTCGCGCTGGCTCACGCGCTGTGGAAAACAGGAGACGCGAAAGAGTCGTTGCGTTTGGCAAAGCCATTTTTGAACAAAAAAATAGAAAAGAATCAGGCCTCAGAAATGATTCTTGACCTTGTTCTTTCCATTTACACAGACTCGCAAAACTGGGAAGAAATCACGACACTGGCGCCCCAAATAACAGACTGGCAACTCGCTCCCCAAAGACAACGGCAGGCGGACTATGCTCTGGCTCTGGCCTACGAAAACCTGGGAGACACTGAAAAAAGCCAGCCGCTATGGCACAAGCTTGGGCTGGATGTCGGCTTGCAGGACAGCCAAAGAGCCTACGCCCTGTATTTCATGGCCCAAAACGCCTATGCCAAGGAAGACCTGTCCAACGTTGCTCTTTTTGGCAAGGAAGCGCTTGAACTTTTGCTGACGCTTGAGCCGCCAGACAAACCCAAGATAAAAGACAGTCTTGACCTGCTCATTCGGGCGACAGAACAAAGCGGACGCAAACAGGAAGCTCTGGCCTGGGCGCTGGAGTACAACAAATATGTCGAACAGGGCGAAGAACAGTGGGCGGCTTCCACCTACCGTTTGGCCAATCTGTACAAACTCAATTCAGACATTGAAAACTGGAAGAAAAAGCTGAACGAAATCATCCAGCTGGCCCCGCAATCCATTTACAGTGAAATGGCCACTTCCGATCTCAAAGGCCATGAACTCAACAAAGACGTTCAACGTTTTTCCTGAAACGCGCCCATGAACCGCCAACCTGTTGTAAACGGCAAATTCTATCCAGCCAGTCCCTCACAGCTCAGTAAAGACATTCAAGGGTATCTTGGTCAGAAAAAGGAAAAAAATTTTAATTCACTACTCGCAATGGTTCCGCATGCCGGCATTGTCTTTTCCGGTTCAGTTGCCGGACAAACCCTCGCCCAGGCCGGACTCCAAAAAACAGTTGTTCTTATCGGGCCCAACCATACCGGACGCGGTCAGCCTGCCGCGCTGTGGCCTGATGGCTGCTGGGAAATTCCAGGAGCCAATGTGCCGGTAAATACGGAACTGGCCAAGACGCTGCTTGCCATCAACGGTGTTCAAAAAGACTACGAAGCGCATCTTTTTGAACACTCGCTGGAAGTCATCCTCCCCTTTTTGCACCAGACAGCACCCGAAACCTCCATTGTTCCGCTTTGTCTGTCAAACCCTGACCCACAGTTTCTGCTCAATCTTGGCTCTGCCTTGGCCCAAGTCATAAAAAGCTGGAAAACTCCTGTCAGTCTGGTCATCAGTTCGGACATGTCGCATTTTCTTTCCCTGCAAAAAACAAAAGAGCAAGACAGTCTGGCTCTGGCGCAGATTCTGGCCTTATCACCACTTGGGCTGTATGAGGTTGTGCGCCAAAAAAATATCAGCATGTGCGGGGTATTGCCCATGGTTGCCGGACTGCAAGCCGCGCGGGAGCTTGGAGCAACTTCCGCTCGCCTGTGCGCGTATGCGACATCAGGAGACATAACAGGAGACTATCAGCGGGTTGTGGGCTACGCTGGCGTACTGGTCGGACAGGAAACATAGACCGGTTTTGGGCGCTGGCAAAAGCCACTATAAAAGCTGCAAATCCCAGTTCCAGAGTCCGGGCCGCTTTCTCAGTTCCACACCGCGCGGGATTCTTTCATCAAGCGTTACAAACAAGCTGTATCCGGCATTGGCCAGCTCCCTCTTTTTTTCACCCAAATCAAGCCGCCAGTTCGGATAAACCCAGGTCAAACCGTCATGACGCACAGTCCAGGATTGCTCTTTTTTCGGGCTGATAAACGGTTCTTCCTGTTTAAGCTCCGGATTTACAATACGGGCCAGCGCCAACGGCCAAAAACCGGCCAGTACAACGCCCAGGGGGAGCGGACTGTTTCTGGGTAATGCGAGTATGTTTTCGCTGTTCAGTTCAGGAGAGACAATAGCGCCGGCAAATCCCATTTCCTTGAGCGTAAGCAAGGCATGCGGGTTAGCGATATTACAAAAAGGCCCCGCCCAAACAGCGGCAGGTGTGCGCCCAAAAAGTTCCATCTGCCAGGGCGCGTTCACCACAAAAAAACCACCGCCCCGCTTTTGAATTTTGGCGATACGCTCCTGCCATTTTTGCTCTTCCTTCGGCCAGATAACAGGCGGCAACCAGTGCCAGACCTTGCCCAAGGGAATCTTTCCATCCAGACTCAACCACGCTCCGCCATAGCGGGAACTGAATTGACGCGAAAAACAAACAGCCTGTACCGGAACCAGTTTCTTTTTTTGTGTTTTCATGCCCCGTACCGGTTTTGGCGAAAAAGATGATGGCCGAATATCCGGACCGGCAAGAGCGGCAAGCTCCTGCTCCAGCTTTTGCATCATCTCAAGCAATTCCGGCTCGCGCCGGTCAACAAGAAAAACAGGCGTTCCCTTGGGCGCGGGACGCGCGGGGGAGCGCATATCAAGCCGCCCTCCCTTGGGAAGTGGACGGCGCACCTTGTACAAAAAATGCCAGGGCTGGTCGCTGTACCCGATACGGAGCAAGTCTCCGCTCAACAGAGGTTGACGCGGTGTAAAATATGTTTTTTTCCCGTCTTTGCGAATCGCGCCAAGCTGCAAGCCAGAGCCGGTTTGCTCCTCATCAAAAGGTAATTTTGGGCGTTGGGGCAAAAACAGGTAATGTCCGCTCTTTCTGCCAAGAGACTGCTCCAGATACTGTTCGGCCATTTTGCGGGCTTTGGGGTCATCACCATAATCACGCAGCAGTTGATAGGCTTTGACCGTATAAAAAACATAGTGCGGGCCTTTTTTACGGCCTTCAATCTTCCAGGAACTAATTTCAGGAACTGTACGCAGCGGACGGGTCAGTACATCAAGACTTAAATCCGAGCAGGAAAAAAAACGGCTGGTGTGTTTTTGCTGGGCGTACTCCCGCCGGCATGGTTGTACGCACCTGCCGCGCAGCCCGCTTCTGCCACCCAAAAAACTGCTCCAGTAACAACGTCCGGAGACCGCGTAACACAAAGCGCCATGAATAAAAACTTCAAGCTCCAAATCGTCCGGTACGCTTGCCGCCATCTGCCTGACTTCATCAATGTTCAGCTCCCTTGGCAGTACGGCGCGTGTCGCGCCAAGTTTGCGCACACTGGCAAGAGCGCCAGGCGTACAAACATTGGCCAGGGTTGAAAGATGCAGCCCTCCCTCAAATCCAGCCATACGGGCGATGCGAAGAAGACCAGGGTCTTGAACAATAAGCGCGTCCGGTCTCACATAGCGTTGCAAATTGTCCACAACATGTCCGGCCCGCTCTATCTCATCGGATTTAAGCAAGGTATTAAAAGCAACATGCACCCGCGTCCCGCGCGAGTGAGCAAGCTCTGTCAAACGAGCCAGTTCTTTCAGGGAAAAATTATCCGCCTCCATGCGCGCGGAAAAATTTTTCAGGCCGCAATACACAGCGTCCGCCCCTGCCGCCAGGGCAGCCAAAAAAGCGTCCGGTCCGCCAGCCGGAGCAAGAATTTCAGGAATATGTTTTTCTGTCATAAACTTGTGTTTGTTCCTTTAAGCAAAATGATCAAAACCCTGGCAGCCAAGCCGGCGCCCCCGTAAAAAAATTCCTGTCTGCCCACGCACCGTTCCAATATAGCGCCCCTGCACCGCAGCTTCGACTGATGCGCCGGCACCTCTGTCAACCACAGCCACCAAAGCGTAATCTTCGCCGCCAAGCAAGGAAAACTCAAGCGGGTCCTGGCCTGTTTGGGAGCACCAGCACACAACTTCAGGGTCAATGTCCTCACGCTCAAGTTCAATTTCCACGCCCATGTCGGGTCCAAGCAAACGGGGAAAATCACGCACCAACCCATCAGAAACATCCATCATGGCTTTTACCCCTTCAAGACCTGCCAACCTCAACCCCGCTTCAACCTGCGGCTGAGGACGCAAATGCGCCGCAATTGCCCTGTCGTATCCCTGCGTGGAAGCTCCGGATTCCAGCACAGAAAATCCTGTTCTGGCAAGCCCTGCCGGTCCAACAAGAAAAATCTGGTCGCCTTCACTGCAAACACCACGCAAACGGTAGCCCCGTGAACAATCGCCCCAGGCCGTAATGTTGACAGCCAACTTGTCTGACCGGCTCAAATCACCGCCACTTAAAAACAGCCCGTGCTTTTGAGCCAGTGCGGACATCCCCCCAAAAAAATCAGACCAGAAGCTCTCCCCAGGGCCGGACGGAACCGCAAGCGACAGGCTAAACCCCAAAGGCCTGGCCCCCATCGCGGCAATATCACTGAGATTAACGGCCAACGCCTTGTGACCAATATCAAACGGCGCAAAATAACGTTGCCGAAAATGCACGTCTTCAACAAACAAATCGCTTGTCACGCACATTTTTTCAGGACAGGAAAAAACAGCGCAATCATCTCCCCGCCCAACAAGCATTCCGTGATTGGGGAAAAAACGGTCTATCAGGGCTAAAAAATCATCTTCACTTGCAGGCATACCATATCTCCAAAACGACTTTTTCTCTGCTTCAAAAAAAGACATTGTACCGTATTGGCGGGGAAATCAAACAACTTAGGCAGCAAAAACATACTTTTTTTTTGAAACTCACTTGAATTTTCCCTTATCTGATATATATTCTTATTTGTTCACTAACAAAGGGAAAGGAATGGAAAATTTAAAAATTATTATTCACTCTTCTGCGGGAAAGATGACTGCCGAGCTGTATCCTGAGCTGGCCCCGCAAACAGTGAAAAATTTTCTTCAGTATGTCGAGTCCGGTTTTTACTCCGGCACCATTTTTCATCGGGTCATTGACGGCTTCATGATTCAGGGTGGCGGACTTGATGCCAATTTGCAACCCAAACCAACCCAGACGCCGGTTGTCAATGAAGCAAGACCGGATTTGCCCAATACCAAATTTACTCTGGCCATGGCCCGTACAGCAGATCCACACAGCGCAACGTCTCAATTTTTTATCAATGTTGCTGACAACCATTTCCTCAATCAACCGGAAGCGGAAGGCTGGGGATACGCTGTTTTTGGAAAGGTCATTGATGGGCAGGATATTGTCCTGCAAATCAGCCAGAAAGAAACAACAAGTGTGGCCGGTTATGCCGATGTCCCATTTGAACCCGTAACGATCAACGATGTGGAAATCATTTCCTGAAAAAACGTTGACTAAAAAAATAACCGGATAAAAAATTATCCAGAAAAAAAGGAGCAATTATGGCTGCGAAATACGAATGTCCTTGCGGATATGTTTATGACCCGGAAGTTGGCGACCCGGAACACGGTATTGAACCGGGAACAGCCTTTGAAGACATCCCGGAAGATTGGGTCTGCCCCGTATGCGGAGCAGAAAAAGAGTACTTTGAAGAAGTCTGATTCTGACTCTCAAACGCAAAAAAGCCCCCTGGCGAAGCCAGGGGGCTTTTTTTATCCTCTATTCAAAACAAAATTCAACGGTAAATTCTCCACCATCGCACTTAAAAGGCACCGCCATTACAGGTGCCTTGGTCTGGTGCGAAATTGTATGGTTATCTCCAAAAATAATTGTTGGGGTTGTTCCGCTCATTTTCACGCCAAAAGCTTCCAGGCCAATGCGGGCCTGTCCTGAAATCATGTTTGTAATCTCGCCAACCGCGTCCTGCGCGTCCCGCATAATGTCTTCGATTTCATCTCCAAGCATCTGCTTGACAATATGCACGGCACATTCCCGACTGAAAGTGATGGAAAAGGTTCCTGACTTGTTTCCAGACATACCAACGATTCCAGTCACATCACCAACCGCCCGATTATTTTTTTTAATATAAGGCGCTCCTGCTGTCGCTTCCGTCATCGCCATCATTGATAACACATCTTTTGTCGCCTTGATAAAAGGCTTTGCCAATTCAAAATCCATCCCGGTCTCCTTTCAATCAAATTTATAAATCAACAGTCCGAGCCTGTATCTGATATCTCAATCGAATTTTTATAGAGCATTTTCAAACCAAGAGCAAATTTTCCATAAAGGAAGAAAGAGCTTCTAACTCTCCTTCCTGATTCCCAAATCCTTTATCCGCCTGTGGATATAACTTCTTTCCATGCCAATATTTTTTGCCAGTCTGCTGATACTGCCTTCTGCCCTGTCATATTCCCGCTGTAAAAACCAGGTTTCAAAAAGGGTCCGGGCGGCTTTAAAATCAGCGGGCATTCTTGCTGCCGGAAAATCACCCAAAACCGCTTCCTGCCCTCCAGATTCCAGAGGCAACATGGCCGCGCTGACTTCCTGTCCCTGATACAAAATAAAAAGCCGCTCCACAAAATTTTTCATCTCGCGGACATTGCCCGGCCAGGAATAGGAAAACAAAAGCTCCAGAGCATCGTCAGAAAAACGTAATGGCTTGAAATTGTGTTCACTTTCCATTCGCGTCAAAAATTCTTCCAGCAGCAGGGGAATATCCTCGCGCCGCTGGCGCAGGGGCGGCACGTACAAGGGAAACACCTTTAAGCGATAATACAAATCCGCCCGAAAATTGCCTTTTTCAATTTCGCTTTCCAAATCCTTGTTTGACGCGGCAATGACCCGTACATCAACCCGTATTCTTTCATTATCGCCAACCCGTTCAAACTGCTGCTCCTGCAAAATACGCAAAATTTTTGCCTGTGTTTTCAGACTCATATCGCCTATTTCATCAAGAAAAAGTGTGCCCTCATCAGCCAGCTCGAATTTGCCCTGCTTCATCTTGTCCGCGCCGGTAAACGCGCCTTTGGCATGTCCGAACAATTCAGATTCAATAAGCTCTTCAGGAATTGCCGCGCAGTTCACCGCCACCATTGGCTTGTCTTTACGCTGACTGGCCGCGTGAATGGAACGGGCCACAATTTCCTTGCCTGTTCCGTTTTCACCGGAAATAAGCACCCAGGCCGAAGTTGGCGCGACCTGGGCAATCATCCTTTTGAGCTCCACAACAGGCCGCGATGTTCCACTCAACTGCTGAACATGCTGTTCTTCCACCTGGCGCCGCAAATCCTTGTTTTCCTGTTTGAGCGCCATGTAATCAAAGGCTTTTTTTACAGCCAGTAACGAAGCGTCAAGAGAAAAGGGTTTTTCAATAAAATCAAAGGCGCCCTTTTGCATGGCCTGCACAGCTGTTTCAATATTGCCATGACCGGAAATCATAATCACGGCCAGGTCAGGAAAACTCTGGCGCAAGCGCCCCAAAACTTCCATGCCATCAAGACCGGGGAGCCAGATGTCAAGAAAAACAAGGTCCGGCTGGTGTTCGTGAGCCAGCCGCAGCCCTTCTTCACCGCTTTGGGCCTCAACAACCTGATAGCCTTCATCATCCAGAATACCACGCAGGGAAAACCGGATATCCCTTTCATCGTCAACAATCAGAATCTTGCCTTTCATGCTTTTCCATGCTCCATTTGTATCCGATCCCGTATATCAAATTCGATAATAAAAACAGACCCCTGCCCGTTTGATTCGGCCCGAATTGTCGCGTTATGTTCCAGCAGGATGGAACGAACAATGGTCAGCCCAAGCCCTGTACCTCCCTTACGGCGGGAATAATAGGGTTCAAAAAGTCGGGACAGTTCTTCCGGATCAAGCCCCGGCCCGTTATCGGTTACAGTCAGACGAACAAGGCGCTGCTTCGCGTCAAGGTTGACCGCCACCTGTACCTTGCCGTCTGTTTTTTCCTGCATAACCTGCGTAGCGTTCAAAAGCAGGTTGGTCAAAACCTGACGAATACCACCAGCATCAAAGTAAAATCTGGGAATATCCTCTCCCCGGTCAAACTGCCAGCGAATCTGGTTATGTATCTGGGCAAAATCATGAACAATTTCTTCCACCAAGGGTACAATATCCCCTTCAGCCGGATGCTGTTCCGGTAATTGGGCAAAGGAAGAAAAATCGCTGAACATGGTCTGCAAAATTTCAACCTGACGCACAATCAAATCCGTACAATCACGAAACGCGCTATCCGCGACCCGACCGGCAAACTTTTTTTCCAGCCGCTGGGCAGAAAGTTTAATGGGCGTAAGCGGATTTTTGATTTCATGGGCAATACGGCGGGCAACCTCTTTCCAGGCATCAAGCCGCTGCGTCTTTTCCATTTCGGTAATATCTTCAAATACCGCAACAATTCCGCGCCGATTCACTTCCGGCGTATCAAGGACAACCGCGCTGATTAAAAGCCGGCTGTCATTATGGTCGGGAAACGTCACGGTCAGTTGCCGCTGCCAGCGAGAAAAAGGCTTTTTACGCAAAAAATCTTTCATTTCCCGCACAAGACCACCAAAAAAATCAGGAAGGAACTCAACAGGGTCACGCTCCAGCAAGGCAGACGCGCGTACCCGAAAGATTTTTTCCGCCGCGTGATTAACGGTCACGATTTTTCCCTCATGGTCAAGAGAGATAACGCCCGCCGTAATATTATCCATAATGGCCTGGGCGTATTGCCGGCGCGCGTCAAGCTCCAGATTTTGCTGCTCCAGGCGGGTATTGGCGGTCAGCAACTTCTCCTGACTGAGTTTTAAATCCCTGGCCATCCGATTAAACGAACTAATCAGCACGTTAATTTCGTCATCGGCCTGGTCCTCAATAAATACGCTCAAATTGCCAAGCGCGACTTCCTTGGTCGCTTCCGCCACAGCCTGCAGCGGCAGACTGATTTCCCTGGCCAGACGAAAACCAAACCACACAGCCGCCAGCAAAATAAGCAAGGTAATAAGCGCCAGCACCGTGTACAAAATGAGCTTGAGCGGGTCCTTTAGATTTTCAACCTCCTGATACTCTTTCGCGCCTTGCACAATACCGGCCAGGCCGTCCAGAACTCCGGATTTTAATGTCTTGCCAAAAACAAGATGCGTGTCCTTTTGGTCCTCAAGTGCCAAAAAGGCAACCACGTAATCATGTTGTCCGTGTTGGTAAAAAACTGTAAAAAATTTCCGTCCGAGCCGTCCTCCTTCCCGCTCGACCTTTTCCTTCAGGCCCGGCCACGCCTTTTCCCATCGCCGCGTTGCCGACCAATACCGCCGTGTACCGGCAGCATCCAGAAAACCAAGCAGGTCAAGTCCCCACTCCACTCTTTTTTTCTCCATCACGCGGACAGGATTTTTGTCAGCCCAAACAGGCTTTTCATGGCCAAATCGGGGCAAAATCATCAAACCTGTCCGTTTCATGTCCTGCTCAACGGATTCATAAAAAACCTGCCCCAGATTGACAGCCTGCTGAATTGATTTGCTCATTTGTTCCCGAAACAAATAATCAACAGATGTTTGCACAAGGCGAACGGAAAAAAGAAACATGAGCGCGACCGGAACAAGAGCAAGAAAGACAAAAATCAACACCAATCGGGTTCGCAGTTTTGACCCAAAAACCTTTCGCTTTCTTTCCGTGACCAGCTTGAAAACATTTCTGAAAACCAGAAACAAAACCGTAAGCAAAAGAAGGACGTTAATATTGAACAGGGCAAGAAAAAAATAGGAATCGCCTCCCGCGTATTTGAGCTCAAACCAGCTCAAACAGACAGCGACCAGAAAAAAAACAACAGCCAGCCAGGTTTCCCGCTGCCGCTTGCTCTTTTCTCCCGAAAAGGAAGAATTTGTACCCATTTTTTTTTGCTTCACTGCAACATGTCTTCCATTGCGTATATTTTGCCGGCAGGCTGACCCGCAAGCCAGGCCGCAGCACGCAAGGCCCCCTGCGCAAATGTTTCACGGGAATGCGCCCTGTGCGTTACTTCTATGCGCTCACCCGCGCCAAAATAAAAAACCGTGTGGTCGCCAACAACATCACCACCGCGCAAGGTTTGTACGCCAATTTCTGTGTCCGTGCGCTCGCCAATAATCCCTTCCCGACAGCAGCGCGCCACATCTTCGTATTTTTGTCCCCGTGCCTGCGCCACACACTCACCCAGTCGAATGGCTGTGCCACTTGGCGCGTCCTTTTTCAAACGGTGATGCACTTCGGAAATTTCAAGGTCGTACCCCGTCCCAAGCAACCTGGTCAGCTGCGGCAAAACCTGCAACAACACATTGATACCAACACTCATGTTGGGCGACCAGAAAATTGGAGTTTTTTTCGCGTATGCCGCCAATTCTTTCTTTTGCGCAGCATCAAAGCCGGTTGTTCCAATCACAATCGCACAAGCGTTTTGCGCGGCCAGTTTCGCGTTTGCCACACTAAAAAGCGGCGCGGTAAAATCAATAATTGTTCCGTTGACCTTTTGCGCGAACAGCTCTTCAAGACTTGCGGCCACCGGACAGCCAAGTTGCTCCAGCCCTTCCTGGCGCTCTTTTTTTTCCACAACTCCAGCCAGCTTAAGAGCCGGATTTTTCCTGACCAGCGCGGTCAGGGTTGCGCCCATGCGACCACTTGCGCCCATGACAAGAATATTTTGCATTTTTCCTCCTCACAGCCCTTGTTTGACTCGGCTTAAAAATTCCTCTTGACTCCATATGGTTACGCCCTTTTCCCTGGCCCTGGCGAGCTTGCTGCCAGCCTTGTTACCGGCCACCAGTAAAGTAACCTTTCCAGAAAACGACGCGACAACTTCTCCTCCGCCTTTTCTGACGATTTCCTGCGCCCGCGAGCGACTCACTCCCTCAAGACCACCGGTAAACAAAACAGTCTGGCCGGAAAAAGGAAGATTCGCGCCTTCCGTCTGGTTCTCCCCAACCTCCTTCCGGCGCGGCCAAAGACCGGCATTTTTGAGCTTTTGCAACAACTCCTGATTGCCCGCGTTGGCAAAAAACAACACAATCGCATCCGCCACCAGTGGCCCAATATCGGGCAGGGCCGTCAAAACCTCACGGTCGGCCTGTCCAAGGGCATCAAGATCGTCAAACGCAGCAGCCAAAATTTGCGCGGTTTGCTGCCCAACCAGCCCGATGCCAAGGGCGCTTATCAGTTTTTCCAGCTCACAATCCTCACGCGCTCTTTCAATCGCAGCAAGCAGATTATCAGCCAGTTTTTCCTTTACCCGCTCAAGCCCAAGCAAATCCTCACGGCGCAGGGAAAAAATATCAGCCGCCGAACGCACCAGCCCCTTGTCCACAAAAATTTCAATCCAGCGCGGCCCAAGCCCGTCAATATCAAGACCAGCTTTAGAGGTAAAATGGATAATCCGTTGCAGCAGCTGGGCAGAACAGGACGCGTTCAGACACCGCCAGGCAACCTTGTCCTGCAACCGTTTGACAGGTTGGCCGCAGGACGGACAGGTGGCCGGAAACACAAAACGCCTTTCCTTTCCGCTGCGCTTTTCCACAAGCGGACGAACCAGTTCGGGAATAACATCTCCTGCCCGCTGCACAATCACCTTGTCGCCAATCAAGACGCCTTTCGCCACAATCTCACTTTCGTTATGCAAAGTCGCTCTTGAAACCGTTACCCCACCCACGTTTACTGGTTCCAAAATCGCCACAGGCGTCAACACGCCGGTTCGCCCGACCTGCACCTGAATATCAAGCAGGGTTGTTGTGGCCTGAGCCGCCGGAAATTTCAGCGCCAACGCCCAGCGAGGCGCCCTGGCTGTAGAACCAAGCGCGGCCTGCAACGCAAGGTCGTCAAGTTTAAGCACGACCCCGTCAATATCAAAAGGCAGACGCTTTCTGTTTTGAACCAAATCCAGATAATACTCCCATGCTGCGGCAAACGAACGGTACAACCTGCCTTCCGGCGCAACAGTCAGTCCCAGCGAGCGCAAAAAAGCAATCTGCCCGGACTGGGAAACAAAGCTCTTTCCCTCGCACCGGCCAATGCCATAGGCGAAAAAACGCAAGGGACGACTGGCGGTAATGGCCGCGTCAAGTTGGCGCAAGGAACCAGCTGCCGCGTTTCTGGGATTGGCAAAAAGTCTGCGCCCCTGCTCTTCCTGCCGCAAATTCAGTCGCTCAAAATCGTCCCGATTGATAAGCACTTCTCCGCGCACTTCAAGAAGGGGCGGAACGTCTGTTCCTTCCAGACGCAAAGGCAGGTTCCCGACCGTGCGCATATTGGCTGAAACATCTTCTCCGGTGCGGCCATCGCCCCGTGTGCCCGCGCCGCTGAACTGGCCGTTGACATACAAAATTTCCACGGCCAGCCCGTCCATTTTGGGTTCCACCCAGCACGGCGTTTCACTCGCTCCGGTCGTTTTTCGTACCCGACTCACCCACGCCTGAAAATCGCCCTCGTCCATACCGTTTTCCAGACTGTGCATGGGAAGTTCGCGCGACCAGGGAGCAAAGGCCGAAGCAGGCCGCGCCCCAACCTGGCGGGTTGGTGAATCCTCGCTTGCCAGTTCAGGATTTTCCGCTTCCAGAATTTTAAGCTCACGAAACAGGGTATCATATTCGGTGTCTGAAATTTCCGGTGCGTCATCGCTGTAGTACAGCCGCCCATGACGGTTGATTTCCGCGCGTAAAAATTCAATTCGTTGTTTGCTCTCCACAGGCCCTTCCACTGAAAAAAACAAAAGTATAATTTTTTCTTGTCCGGCAAGCAAGATTGCAACATACTGCTGCACATCTGATTTTTGATTGCGATTGAAGGCGGTTAATCTTGATTTTCGCTCCGCTGAATAAGGACCGGAGATGTTCGGAAGGTGTTTTTTGGGGGACGCTTAGTTTCGCTTTACTGATTGGATTAAAAAGGCAAAAGCCCCTCAATCCGACTCCGCCTTTCTTTCAAATCAAAAGTCAAAAATCCGACTTCAAAAATCAAAAATATAATGTCAAAGACAAATTGGTTTGACCAGCAAAGTATGACCAACTATAACACGAGCATGGGAGGTACAGTATGGAGCAACTAAATATCGCCGATGCCAAGGCTCATTTTTCAAAACTTGTAGATAATGCACTGCTGGGTAAAGAGGTCATTATTGCCAGAGACAACAAACCCCTGGTTAAAATAGTCCCGGTAGAACATCCTCAACAAAGAAGAAAACCCGGTTCCGGCAAAGGACAAGTCA
>PDWJ01003847.1_pt1 | contig 13894 bp, 13 predicted proteins | sample 1430881 | NCBI WGS metagenome assembly PDWJ01 (sample SAMN01162460, study PRJNA174530) | Oral metagenome, whole genome shotgun sequencing project. | biome: Marine environment; feature: Marine mammal; material: Swab sample of the gingival sulcus; isolation source: swab sample of gingival sulcus... | reverse complement strand
CGCCAATATCGGAGTGGCGCGGGCAGCATTTTTTCCGAGTATAACCCTGACGACCAGCCTTGGTTTTGGCAGTGATGATCTGGGCGGCCTGTTTGAGGGTGCCAACTTCATGTGGTCGTTTGCCCCCCGGCTTGATCTACCCATCTTTGACTACGGCAGAAGGCGGGCCAATGTCGAGGCCCAGGAAATCAGGCAGCAGATTGCTGTCGAAAACTATACAAAGGCGGTACAGAGCGCCTTCACCGATATCAATAATGCCCTCGTCGCCCGTGAGAGTCTGGAGCGACAGTTTGCAGCGATGCAGAAGAGTAATGCCGCCGTGGCAAAACGCCTGCAGCTGATACAGATACAGCTCCGTGAGGGCATCGCTGACGGACTGTCCCTGCTCGATGCCGAGCGGGAGAGTTTTACCAGCCAGCAGGCCGTCTTGGCGATGCGGCTGATGCAGCTCAACAACAGGGTGGATCTTTACACAGCACTTGGCGGCGGCTTATCTGAATTTTCCCGGAAGGCCGAAAGCGATCAGAGCGGATCGCCTTAGTGGAAATCGTCAACGGCCTGGTTTTGCTTTCTTGATCGACCCGCTCTTTTTTGTTGCTGTCTCACAACTCAGGCTGGCCGGAATCGCTGATGCGTTTTTTGTATTATCTTTACATCGGCGATTCGCATTGTGAAGAGAGCGATTTTTTAAAAGACTGTCTGTGTTTCAAGGGATATACAAATACTCTCCCTGCGGGTAGGTGATTTTTCTTATCTGTTCTTTCCCCCCAAAAATATCCGTCATCTCTTTTCCCTGAAACGGAAAGGCTGAAGCCTTTGCTGAAATCTGTCAAGTTCCATTGTTCAAAAGAGAAAAAATATAATTGTTTTTCAGAAGCTTTTCGATTACGGATATATTAAAAAGATTAGCTGTTGCTAATCGAGAGCTCCCGTACGTGGGAGTGAAAACCTCCTCGGAGGTTCGGACCCAAGTTGGTTTCTGGTGACGAATTCGTTGTCTCTGAAGGTTTGTCGTGGGCTTTTTTGTCGATTTTTCAGCTTGGTTGAGCTGCTTTTGTGAACATTTATACATGAGTGTAGACTTGTTATGAGAGGTGAACGAGTGAAAAAGAAATATGCAGGCCGAGCCTGTTGCTACCGGCAGGGCCTGTTGTACCTGGGCCTTTGTCTGGCAATGGTTTTTGTCGCCAATCGGCCGTCGTTTGGAACGACAGCCTCTGAGGTAAAAAAACTCTCTGAAAAGGCTGTGGATGCTGGTGTTACCAGCCAAAAAAGCCATGAATCATGGGTTGACGAGAAGGACCGGCTGCTCACAGAGCTTGAACGGCTGGAAAACCGGCTCGAACATATTCAATGGCAACGTAAAAAAATCTCGGTCTATAAGACAGATTTGGAGGCAAAAATAGCAGGCCTGCAGAAAAAGGCGGCGGCTATGGAGGCCTTGAACATACAGTTGCTGCCCATCCTTGAAAAGAGTCTCGAAGATCTGGAGAGTCAGGTTCGTTCGGATTTACCGGGGAACCTTACCGAACGGCGTAAATCACTCCTTCAGTCCAAGATGGTTCTGGATAACTATGACATGGGACTGCTGGATAAGACCAGGGCCGTACTCGATGCGATAGCTCGGGAGGTTGATCTGGGCCACAGGGCCAAGGTTCTCGAAGATGAGATTGAGGTCGATGGAGAAAGCAGAAGGGTCAAAATGCTTCAGGTTGGACGCATTGGACTCTACGCGATGACCCTTGATAACGAAGAGGCCTATCAATGGGACAGCTCCGGGAAAAAATGGATCGCTGTAGAGGATGGTATCTCAGCAATTCAGGAAGCAATTGAAATGGCAGAAGGGGTTCGACTGGTCGGGCTCAGCAGATTACCAGTCACAAAACCCGAACAGAAAAAGGGGGAGTAATACAATGATTTCAAAAAAAACCTCCATAATTGTCCTCTGCCTGTTATTGGGATGGACCGGCTACGCCTCGGCGACGGATTTTGACTCTGTGGCTGGAGAGGTATCCAGACTCCATGACCAGGCGCTTTCTGACCAGAAACAGCAAGACATTGATATAGATAAAGAGCGTAAACAGCTTCTCGATAAAATCGAAAAGCTGCAGCGTACGGTCGCCAAACAAGAAGAAAGTTTGAATGCCGAGAAGGCGGAGGTCGCCTCGCTTGCCGAGGAGCGTGACAGGCTGCAAAGTGAGATCGGCAGCCGTCTCGCCACCAAAGAGGAGCTGGATAACATCTTTCTCGACCATATCCGTAACTTTCTCAGCCTGGTTGAAAAATCTCCCCAGGCAAGCCAGAAGGATCAGCTTTTGGGGACGCTGAAATCCTACCTTGAGGGGGAAAGGATCTTTAGTCTGGAAGATCTGAAAAGCCTGATTGGTATGTACTTTGACGATATCAAATCGGGTGCGGAAAATGTCCGGTATACAGCAAAGATCCTCGATCGCAGAGGAGAAGAGCAGGAGGCCGATATCATCAGCCTGGGGCATATCGAGGCCCTGTTCACCGCAGACAAAGACAACGGATTTTTGCTCTCCAGCCCTGGCTCCGGCCGGCTTATTATGAGCGCTGATCCTGGGTTCTTTACCTCCCGTGAGATAGCCGCCTTCTTCAACGGAGACAAGACAACAGCGCCCCTGGATATCTCAGGTGGGGTGGCGATCAATCAGCTTTCCAGAAAAGAGACCGTAAAAGACCGGCTGAAAAGCGGCGGCGTTCTGGTTATTCCCATATTGCTGGTGGGCCTGATCGCCATCATTATTGTCCTCGAACGGGTAACATTTCTTTCCCGGGTTCGCTCGAATACGGATGCCCTTATGACCGAGGTGACCCATCTCGTATCCGAGGGCAATTACAAAAAGGCGTTGGAGACGACCAGACCCCATCGTAACCGGCCAACGGGCAAGGTGCTGATGGTTGGTCTCGTGCATAAGGGGGAGACCCCTGAGGTCATTGAAATCGCCATGTCTGAGGCGCTTTTGTCCCAGATGCCGAGGCTGGAACGCTTTCTCGTAACCCTCAAGGTTCTTGCCGCGGTTGCCCCGCTGCTTGGGCTTCTTGGTACGGTAACCGGAATGATCAACACCTTTCAGGTGATCACCATCCATGGTACCGGCGACCCAAGACTTATGGCCGGAGGGATTTCCGAGGCAATGGTGACCACCCAGGTCGGTCTGGCGGTGGCGATCCCGATTATGATGGCAGCCTCCTTTCTTGGTACCCGGGTAAAAAACCTTGCCCGCGATATGGAAGAAAAGGGTATTGCCCTTATGGGTGCCCTGTTGAAACACAAATGTGAACGATAACGGATTATGGAAATCTTCAATAATCTCTGGAGGCTTGTTGAAATCGGCGGGCCGGTCATGGTTCCGATTTTCCTGATATCGGGCTGGCTTTGGGCGCTGATCATGTTCAAGTCCAACTGGCTCTGGCGGATAAATCGGGACAGGATCAGTCTTCCGGAAGCGCTTGCCTGCCTGAAAACGAGGACGATCTGTGATTCCGCCACTCCCCGTGGGCTGGCAATCAATCAGTATCTTTCGGCCACCAGAGGCGGGTGCGGCACCAGTCTTGCGGTCAACAAGCTGCTGCTTGACTCGGCAATAAGAAAACAGACCGGAACCGTCCAACAGTATATCCCGACCATAATCATACTGGCCGCTGTTGCCCCGCTGCTTGGACTTTTTGGCACCGTCTCCGGGATGGTGGAAACCTTCAGGACTATCGGTCTCTACGGTATGGGTAATGCACAGGCAATGGCTTCAGGTATCAGAGAGGCGATGATCACCACACAGGCTGGACTGCTGGTCGCCATACCAGGGATTTTTATCGGTCATGTCTTGAGAAAGAGAGCAAACACTATCCAGCATGATCTCCTGGTGTTTCAACGAGGTATCACGCAATGGCTGGAAAAGGGGGATGAGGTATGAACGGATTTGGGCTGCAACGGGGGGCGTATGGCATCGCTGGTGAACGAAGTGACGTCGAAATAGATATGATGCCTCTTATCGATATGATCTTCATCCTTCTGATCTTTTTCCTGGTTACGGCCAGTTTTGTCAAGGAGTCCGGGGTAGAGGTTGATCGCCCGGAAGCAGCTTCTGCTGAGATGAAAGAGGCTACCGGGATGATTATTGGTATCACTTCCGATGGCAGTGTCTTTATTAACAGGGAACAGGTGGAGTTACGCAGAGTGCGAGGCCTGGTGGAGATCTTTCTCGCTGAAAACGCTGACGGCGGTGTAATTATCGATGCAGACGGTGGCAGTCTTACTGCGCAGCTGATCGCGGTTCTTGACCAGTGCCGTCTTGCCGGTGCTGAGAATATTGCTGTCTCGGCGACTAAACCAAAAGGGTAATATGAATCCTCGTCAGATTTTCAGACGCAGTCTGCTTGCTGCAACAGGCTTTCTCATCGGCTTGCTGATCCTTGCCATAGCCCCGACTCTGCTCAGACAAACTGCTTTTGACCACCAGCGGAACATTCTCGACAGGGTTCGGCTCATCGCCCCTCAGGAAGAGGAGATTCTTGAGACAGAAGAGGTGGAAAAGGAGCCGGAAGAACCCCCGGATCCTGATCCGACACCCCCTCCGGAAATGGAGCCGCCGACCCTTGAGATGCCTGAGATCGAAACGCCGCAAATGACCTACGAAAGCGCTTCTGTCGATTATACGAATACTGTTTCTTTGCCCAGCCTTACCGGGCTCGGTCTAAAGGGCATAAAGATAACGCCCCAGAACTATGCCCGCAAACAGGGCAAGGCCCTGCTGCCGGGGCTTCCCCAGCATGGGCCACCAAAGACGCGCTTCAACTCCGACGAAGTCGATAAAACACCACAGCCTGTGGCAACGACCCAGCCTCTGTATCCGTATAAGGCCAAGCGTCTGGGCATCGAGGGGATGGTACGTTTTCGTTTTCTGGTCGATACCTCAGGCAAAACCAGTCTTCTTGAAATACTGGAATCCAAACCTCCGGGAGAGTTTGACCAGGCGGTGCGGCGCTCGGTAAAGAACTGGAGATTTAAACCCGGAACCAAGGACGGCCGTGCGGTGGAAACCTGGGTGAAGACGACGGTTCAATTCAAGCTTGAGTAGGAAAGAGCTATGCCTGTGTTCGTATCAAAATTACAAAGGTTGAGCAGTCTGCCGCTTATGGTAATCTGCTGTTTTATGGTCTGCCTTTTCTTCCTCTTGCAAGCCCCGCTTCTTGCAGCTGATTCCAAGGTGGATAAACCGTTTAAGGATCCCCGGCCCGAGCTGCACGCAGAACTCAACCAGGCAGAAAATCTGGCAAATAAAGGTCGATTCAAAGAGGCCCAGGCCAGGCTTTCGGCCTATGCCGCAGCCCATCCCGCGGAACGCCATCCTCTGTTATTTTATGAACAGGGATACTTTGCCTATAAAGCGAACAACCTGGATGCAGCTCTTGAAAGCCTGCAAAAATGTACCGATATCGCACCCGACTACCAGGATGGCTGGCAGCTCTTATCCCTTGTCTGGCGCGAGAAGGGAGATAGCTATTCTGTTGAGATAAAAGAAGAAAAGCCCAAGCGGATTCGTGCAATGCAGTACAGTGCCATTGCCATGGACCGGGCCGCGCAGATTGCAGGTGACGACGATCTGCTCTACCAAACGGCCATGCTCTGGCTGGAGGCAGAAAAGGCGAAGAAGGCGCTGTCCATTCTCGAGCCACTGAGCAAAAAAGCCAGACCGAAACAGGAGTGGCTTGTCGGTCTCTCCGAGGTACTCAAGGCCTTGAAGAAGACCGAAGAAACGGCAGAGGCCATGGAAAAGGCCGCCAGGGTGAATAATGATCCAGGCCTGCTCTTCCACGCCGCCTGGCTGTGGAGTGAGTTGGAGAAACCCAAGCGTTCGCTGCCCTTATTACTGATACTCTCTGAACGGAACGAACCAGATAAAAACTGGCTGCTGCTCTTGGCTTCGGTCTATAATACCCTTGCACGGTACGGCGATGCGGCGCTGGTCTTTGAGAGAATAATCGAAATAGATCCGGCACCGGACTATCTCTACAACTGTGGGATACTCTGGCTCCAGGTAGAAAAGGCGGACAGGGCCCTGAAATCGTTGCAACGGCTTACAAACGTAGAGCCTCCCAAGGCCGAGTGGTTCGTGGCCCAGGCCCAGGCCTGGCTGATGAAAAAAGATATTGAGAATGCTGCCGACGCTATGGAAAGGGCGGCCTCGATCAGTAAAAAACCCGAGCATATCTATCAGGCCGGCTCCCTGAGACTACAACTCAAGCAGGCCGACAGGGCCATCAAACTGCTGACACCGCTCGCCAAACTGTCAAAACCCAAGAGTCAATGGCTGATAGCCTTGTCCAATGCCTGGCTGCTCAAGGAAAACTACCTGAAAGGGGCGACCTATATGGAACAGGCGGCCTATATCTCGGGGCTGGGAAGACATTTCCATCAGGCAGGGATGCTCTGGCGGCTTGAAAATAAGATCGACAAGACCATAACCCTGCTGAAAAAGAGTATTAACAGCAAAGATCCACAGCAGCTGTGGTTTATCGATCTGGCCTCTGTTCTCCTGGATGTGAACAGGGACGCTGAGGTCAGGAGCGTTATGAAGCGGACCAACCTGTCAGAAAAAACGGTGTCGAACCAGCTTCGTTATCGGGGAGTGGTTATCTGGCTCAATCTTGAGATGCCGGAAAAGGCATATCCTCTGTTGCAGATACTCAATCGAGATGAAAATCCCAGCTACGCCTGGATGAGCTCCCTGGTGAAAACCTGTGTCGAGCTCGGAAAAATGAAGGAAGCGCAGGAGGTTATGAACAAGACCCTGACCCGGTATCCCGATCAGATCAGGTCCTGGAAATTGGCCGTTTGGCTGGCCCTGCAAAGCGAAAATTATGTCGCCGCTGCTGCCGCAAAAGAGGTCGTCCGCCAGTTTGAACCGAATAACAGCAAGCATAAAGAAGATCTCAGCAGGATGTATCTACTGGCAGGGGTTCCCCAACAGGCGGCCAAATATTACACAAAGACCATTGATGGCGAGCCCTCTTCTGAGCAGTTGGATCATCTTTTGAATATCTACCTGAGCGGACGCAGAAACCGGGAGGCGCTGTCGGTGGCTGAGAAACTGGTCAAGAAGGAGAAGACCAGCAAACGTCTGGAGTCGCTAGGCGATATTTATTATGCCATGCACAGATACGCCGAGAGCTGTGATGCTTATGAAGAAGCGGTCGAGAGCAGTACCGAGGCAGGTCACGCCCTGCTGATGAAGGCCGCTTATTCGGCTATGAAAAAAAGACAATACGCGCGGGCCGCCAAGTATTTTACCCAGGCAGCGGCCTCGGAAAGCGCAGATGAGAAGACGTTACAGTTGGCGATGCAAAATCTGGCCTATATCGAGAGAATGCAGGACAGCGGCTATATCTCCAAAAAAAAGGAGTAAGGTAAACTCCCTGCAGGGATAAAAAATTTTCATCAGTAGTTCTGGAATAAGGGCTACTTCTTCTTTGCCTTGAAATACAACATCCCACCATTGGTGGTAACGACTGTAAAATCAAGCCCGTTTTCAGAACAGGCCGCCCGCAGGGCATCCTGATCGAGTGCATGAAATCGGCTCTTTTTCGAGAGTTTTTTCCATTTTTCGTCAAAATTTTCATCGATACCGACCACCGGCAAGGCGCAGATCAGAAGACCCGTTGGCGTAAGGGCCTTGGCGGCTGCAGCAAGCGCCGCCCGCCAATCGGGGATGACGTGCAGTGCCGTATCCGTTATAACCAGATCAAAACGCTCTTCCGGTAAGGGTTTTTCCGCGTTGCTGCAGACGATACGGCACTGGGCAAGGCCTTTTTGTTTGGCCCGGCGTGCGGCTCTTTTCAGCATTCCATAGGAGAGATCAAGACCTGTGTAGTCGTTGTTGCCGTTCAAATAGTCGATAAGCTTTCCTGTGCCGCAGGCCAGATCAAGAATCTTCAAGCGCTGAAAAGAACCGATGAGTTCCTGCCAGATGCGCTGGTGCTTTTGGGGATCCGCCCGATGCATTTTTTTACGGACATAGGAATCCATAATTGGATCATAGAGAAAGGCAATCAGGCTGAATTGCCGCATATTCTTTTGATTGAGCGCAGACAGATCCTGTTTTGCTACCAGGTTGATAATATTGTTTGTATCCGCTAGAGGTAAAGACATGCCATTTCCTTCTTTGTTGAACACTTTGGATATTGTAACACTGTAATGTTCTTCGTGTAATATATTGGAATATCAGCAACTTTTAAAAACTTGACACAATGTTTATGAAATATCCGGGATATAACGTCAATGGGGTTATACGCCTACGAATAGTTCCATATATCGGAAATATCTGCGAGAAAAAAACAGGAACGTAAGAGCGATCGGCGAGGAGAACTTGTCGAAGACCTGTTCTCTCCTTGCCCGTTTACCGACGTCGTTTTGGAGAATCCCCTTCAGCGTTTTCACCCTCAAACGAACAGGCATCCAGGGCGAGGGAGATATACAGTCTTTCGCCGACTGCCGGCTTGAGCTGCTGGTAGACTTCCTGCGGTAAAAGAACGGATAGAGGCACACCAATATCGAGAATCAGGCAGACCTTGTTCTGTTCGGTCATGATTGCCAGAACCACTCCCCTGCCAATCTCGCCTGTGTCTCTCTTGGCCTTCTCCCGCCGGAGAACAACCTTTTCCGGATTGATTGAGATCCTGCCCCGAGCCCTGGTGAGGCTGTCTGCTGTCAACGCTTCTCTATGCAGTTCCAGGCTGGTATTTTCCAATCGGCACACGGTCTCGCCTGTTTCCTTCTGCTGTAGCCTGTAGCGAAAACTGTTTTGATATCTGGTTGTTGTTATCCGGCCTTTTTCCAGGATAATATGACGATCAGTCAGCGTTGCCGGCTGCATACGGTCATGGCTGGTAAAGACGATGGTGGTTTGCAGTTCTGCACAGATACGCTTGAGAAGTGCCTCGATACTTCTGCTGTTGGCAAGATCGACATTTGCGGTGGGTTCATCACAGAGCAGCACGTCAGGGCTCAGGGCCAGGGCCCTGGCCAGGGCCAGCCGCTGTTTTTCGCCTCCTGAGAGCTCTTTGGCGTTTTTCTTTTTATAACGGCCGAGATCGACAAGCTCAAGGGCCTTTTCTATCTCTTTTTCCCGGGTCTTTTTGCCTGTTTTCCTGATTCTCAGACCATAACCGACGTTTTCTGCAACCGAACAGGAAAACATTACCGGATGCTGATCGACCAGAACCACTTTTTCGCGAAGGCGTTGCAGATTGCTCGTTTCGACCTGTTGCCCCTGAAACAGGATCTTGCCCTGCACAGGAGAACTCAGAAAGGCGAGTATCTCGAGCAGAGTGGTTTTCCCTGCCCCGTTTGCCCCGAGCAGGGCGTGGATATGGCCAGATTCAATATCGAGCCGGTCAATATCCAACACCGTTTGCTCCGCATATCGCTGGAGTATATTGCGTAGACTGTAGACGATCATTTGCCGCTGCTCCCCTGAAACACAGCAAAGAGGATATTCATCAGCAAGCTGATGCTCAAAAGAACAAGGCCCAGCGATATGGCAAGAACAAAGGCCCCTTTGTCATATTCCAGGGCCATCGCTGTTGTCATCGTTCTGGTAAATCCCTTGATATTTCCACCGAGCATCATAGAAATACCAATCTCTGAGATCACCCGGCCAAAGGCGGTGATAAGAACGGCAATAAGGCTAAAGCGTCCTTCTTGAAATACCAGAAAGGCGGCCTGAAGATCGCTTGCCCCCAGTGTTCTTGCCGTCTTCCAGTACCCCTTGTCGATCCGGTCAAGAGCCGCAATGGTCAGGGCGGTAATAAGGGGTACAATAAGAATAACCTGGCCTATAACAATCGCCTTTGTCGTATAGAGAAGCTCAAAAGAACCAAAGATACCCCTGCGGGAGAGAAAGGTATAGACAAAGAGACCGATAACCACCGTTGGCAGGCTGAGCAGGGTATTTAAGATGGTGATCAGCAGCCGTTTGCTTTTGAAGCTCGAGAAGGTGATCCAGAAGCCCAGAGGCAGGGCGATAAGGGCCGAAAGGGTTGTTGAGGAACAACTTACCGAAAGAGAAACGGTAACAATATCGAGCAGCTCCCTGTCAAGAGAGAGTACCAGACGAATGGCCGCGACAAAACTGTCCCAGAAAAAACTCATAAGCGATATAGACCCGGTGCTGACAGGGATCCATTCCCTCTTTTTTGCTGGTTTGGCAGACGGAAAAGCCTCCCCAGCCGTTCCGTACAATTCTTTGTATACGAGGCGGCTGGAGAAGCTGCGATCCGGTGAAACCGAATCGTATCCAAAGACCGAGGTTTTGGGACGTACCCCTGGTTTTGGCAGGCGGGCCGTCGCAACCGGTCTTGGCTAGTTCGCATCAGGAAAAAACAGCTGTTTGCCAAGCAGTTTATAATCGCCAATGAGTTTTTGGCCTTTTGGCGAAATCAGCCATTCGGCAAAGGTTTTTGCCAGTTCAAACTTCGCCTGGGGATGCTTTTCCGGATTGACAGGAATAACCCCATACGGGTTGTTCAATTGCGGATCTCCTTCGCAGAGAATCTCGAGCTCGATAGGGACATCCCTGCCCAGAGTGTATTTGAGATAGGTGCCTCTGTCGGCCAGGGCATAGGCCAGCTTTTCGTCGGCAATGGTCAAGGTTTTTCCCATTCCCTGCCCCACCGACAGATACCAGGTGGCGTTTGCAGGGCGAAGCGCAGTGACGTCCTTTTTCTTGCCTTTCTTTTCGATGGTGGTGGTCATCTCTTCAAGAGGCACGCCGGATGCCTTCCACAGTTTCTGTTCCTTGGAATGGGTGCCAGAATCATCACCTCTGGAGATGAAGACTGCTTTGGCATCGGCAATCTTTTTCAGGGCCTCCGCACCTTCCTTGGTTCCCTTCACCCCTGCGGGATCCTTTGCCGGGCCAATCAGGATAAAATCATTGTGCATGACCGCGTAGCGCTTTGTGCCATATCCCTCTTCGACAAACTTGTTCTCACGGGCAAGATCATGGACGAAGATAACATCGACGTTGCCGTCCTTGCCATCGCGGATGGCTGCGCCGGTACCCTTGGCAATGACCTTGACCGTAATGCCTGTGTCGTTTTGAAAAGCAGGCAGCAGTACATCGAGTAAACCCGAGGCCTGGGTACTGGTTGTGGTTGACATGGTGATGGTTTTGTCTGCATCGGCTGTTGCCGTTCCGACGAAAACAGCAACAAGCAGAAGCGGTAAAAGGTACTTAATCGTTTTTTTCATGGGATCCTCCCTGTGGTTGATTGGAAAGTGTGTTCGGAGACAAAAGCTGCTGTCCCGAGATCTTGGCCTCATTGTTCGTTGTGGCTGGCATCTGGTCCAGCCATGCTGGTTAAGATGAAAACGAATTTCAGGTCGCTTCTGTTTCCTGAAACATAATCTTTCCAGCCTGGCTGACATCGTAGCCTGCCAGCGACTCGGCTCTGTTTCTGAACTCTTCGGATTGCAAGAGCCCCAGCAGGTTCTGCACTGCCTGCTCAAAGAACACATCTTTTGAGATCAGAAGGTCAAAGCGTTCCCAGCGTACAGGCACAAAGTCAAGGCCAAGGGAATGGGCAGCGATTTCTATACCCATGCCAACGTCTGCACGGTCTGAGAGGATCTCCATTCCAACGTCGATATGTCTTGCCACTTCATGACTGTAGCCTTCTATTGTACTGCCATCAATGCCTTCTTTTTTTAATTCTCGATCCAGCAACAGCCGGGTCCCTGTGGCAAGAGAGCGGTTGACCATGCGGAGTCCGGGGCGCTTGAAGTCGGCTATTGATTGTATTGCACAGGGGTTGCCTTTTTTAACGAGCAGCCCCTGTACCCGCTTGCAGAAATTGACAACCACCGGCATCTTCTCAAACTCTGCCTTGGCAAACTGAAAATTATAATCGGCCTCGTCATCCTGGATGAGGTGGCTGGAGGCTATATGGCACAGGTTGTTGCGCAAGGCGTGTACACCACCCATACTGCCAACGTTGGCAAAGGTAGCCAGATGCCCCTGAAAAGACTGGTTAAAAAGGCTCAGGGTCTGTTCAAGCAGGCTGTCGTTGCTACCGGCAAGTACGATCAGGCGTTGGTTGGAGGTGAGCGGCCGGCTGTTATCTGGATAGTTGATGGTGTTGTTCTCCACCCACTGCTGCACCAGATACAGCGGAAAGAGCCATTTCCCGGCAATCTTGGTCGCCGGCAGGGCTTTATCGGCGACCAGGCTATAGACCTTTTTTTCGTGGATATTGAGATATTCGGCTACTTCTTTTGTTGAGAGAAGACGTTGCATGGTATCTTTCCTGGTAAAGAGAACAATGAAGACAACCTTGTTGTTCGTATTGGTATTTTTGGGGTTTAATATTCTCGAATAATGTCAATATACCAAGAAAAATCCTAAAAAGAAATAATTATAAACAAAAAGGACCTAGAGAGGGCTGCGGGAATCGTCTTCAGAGCGTTGTTCCGGACCATAGAGGATTGACCAGTGGCGGTAACGTCGGGGCATATGGCTGCCAACGGAACCGACAACCAGGCTTGTCCAGAGCAGAGCCACCTGAAAAAAAGGCAAAAAAGCGCTGGCTGCGGCAGCGATAATATGGCAGAGTACCAAAAGGCCCTTGCCCCGATGCGGCCAGTGGAGGTCATGCAGCCACTCGAGAAGCAGCAAGGTAAGACCGGTGAGAATGACAGTAAGAAACCAACCACGCATATCGCTGTAGGAAGCCCTCTGCAGAATACCGCCAAAAACAGCTCCGGCACTTACGATATGCAGTGTACGGACAGCGATGTTTGACCAGCGCAGAATCGACCTGTTGTTCATCGACTGCCTCTGTTTTCCTGTAGCCTTTTTCATAGCAGAATTGCCTTATGTCTGACTCTATCGAGTTTTTTTCCAGAAATCTGCAAAGTATCAGCTCCAAACAGCAGCAACTGTTACGCCAGAAGCAGGTCTCTGTTGTTGGCTGTGGCGGACTCGGCGGCTATGTCATTGAGCAGCTTGTCCGCCTCGGTGTGGGGAGGATTCACTGCTTTGATCCCGATGTCTTTTCGGTCAGCAATGGCAACCGGCAGCTGTATGCGACCTCTGCGACTCTGGGCAAGAGCAAGGCGGAAAGCGCGGCGAAGCGGGCCGCTGCCATCCATGATTACTGCGAGGTGGTTCCCTTTGCGCTCGATTACCGAAAGGCCCCTGCGGAGGCGGTATTTCAAGTTGATGTGGTGGTTGATTGCCTCGATGATGTTGCGGTCCGCCTTGAACTGTCGGCAGCCTGCAGACGGCAGAAAAAAATGCTGGTCCATGGTTCTGTTTCCGGATGGGTCGGTCAGGTCGGAGTGCAGCTTCCCGGCGGCCGTCTTTACGAAAAACTCTATCCTGCCCCCAGGCACAGGCCGGATGAAGCCCTTTCTGTCCTTGCCTGTACCGTGGGCCTTATTGCCAGCCTTCAGGTCAGTGAAACCATTAAAATCCTTCTCGACCTGCCCCCGAGTCTTGCCGAAACCGCTCTTTTTGTCGATCTCCATAAGCAGGAGTTTGTACGAATGGGCTAGCCTGGATATTTCATCAGTTCAGGCGGTGTCAGGTTCGAAGTTTTTTGCATTACGTAAGAGTAAACTCTATTTACTGCAAAAATACGTAAAGAAGATGGCGCCGTATGGACTGACTTTTGGTGAACACTTTGGATATTGTAAAACTGTAGTTTTCTCCGTTTAGTATATTGGAATATCAGCAATTTTTAAAAATTTGACACAATATTCATGAAATATCAGGGCTAGCCCGCATTTCTCATCAAACCCAAGGTTGACCATGTTTTCCAAGATAAATCAGTTTTGATTGCTCATTTTCTACTACAAGCTGACCATCTGTTG
>PDWJ01003965.1_pt1 | contig 13898 bp, 10 predicted proteins | sample 1430881 | NCBI WGS metagenome assembly PDWJ01 (sample SAMN01162460, study PRJNA174530) | Oral metagenome, whole genome shotgun sequencing project. | biome: Marine environment; feature: Marine mammal; material: Swab sample of the gingival sulcus; isolation source: swab sample of gingival sulcus... | reverse complement strand
CTGAAACAGGCCGCCAGGCAAGGCCGAATACCCAGGGTGCTGATTGTGGTTCACCTGGCCGGACAGAGTTGCGACATGCAGGCAATCAGCCTGTTATGCCGCCGCTATGGCGTGGCGATTATCGAAGATGCCTGTCATGCACTGGGAGGGCGGTATCAGGGGCTGCCGATCGGGGGGTGCCAATTTGGCGATATTGCTGTGTTCAGTTTTCATCCGGTGAAGCCTGTCACCACGGGCGAGGGAGGGATGCTGGTCACCAATAACAGAAATCTGGCTGACAAAGCCCGGCTGTACGCTTCTCACGGCATTACCAAAGAGCCAAACCGGTGGCAGAACCGGTCAAAAGCCCGGGAAAATCCCGGCTGGTATTATGAGCAACAGGTGTTGGGGTTTAATTATCGAATGAGTGATATTCATGCCGCCCTTGGCTACTCCCAGTTAAAACGGCTGGATAAACAGGTGCAGTCCAGGCACGAACTGGCTCGCTATTATGATGGCCGGTTCGCTTCGGGAAACTGTTTCTCGACAAAGAACTGCGTCCCGCTGGACAGGCTTGAGCAATGTGACAGCAGTTTTCATTTGTATGTTGTCCGGTTTGACTCGGAAAAAGCCAGGAACCGGGTGTTCGATGAATTGAGAAAGGCCGGTTACGGCGTGAATCTGCATTATATCCCGATTCCCGAGCAACCCTATTATCAGCGGATGAATACGGAGATGAATGCGGGTACTCGCCCCTGTCCAGGCGCCAAACAGTATTCTGATACGGCATTGTCTTTACCGTTATTTCAGGGGATGGCGGAGCATCACCAGGATCGCGTGGTCAGACTCATAGAACACACTATGGCGAATCTGTAGAAGGTTAACAGGCAAAATAAAAAACAGATGATGAATAACAGGAGCGATTGCGTGTTTGCCTGTATCTTGAGGACAGGTGGATTGTGTCTGCGGATATAACCTGCCTGATGGTGGCCTTCAATGCCGGGGCGACAATTTATCGGGCCATTGACTCGGCATTGTCCCAAGTGGATCAAATGATACTGGTTGATGACGGCTCCGGTGACAACACGGTTGAAGTGGCTGCAAGGGCCGGTGGCAAGCGTATTCAGGTGATTCGGTTTGACTGTAACAGGGGAATAGGGGCTGCCCGTCAGGCGGCGGTAAACGCTTGCCAAACCGGGGTTGCCTGCTGGCTCGATGCCGATGATATCTGGTTGCCGGGGCGTATTGAAAAGCTGTTCCCCTTTATTCAGAGTGGTGCAGATTATGTGTTTGATGAATCTCAACTGGTTGATTATTGCTCAAACCGGAATTGTTTGCACAAAAAAACAACCGACTTGCGGTTCCCTGACTTTATCAGACAAAAAGACGGTTTGTTACATCAGTTCGGGCGGAATTATCTACCCACAATCGGTGTGCCCATGGCCAGGCTTTCCGCATTGAAAGAAACAGGCTATAACCCGGATTTAAAGCAGGCCGAGGACAATGAGCATTTGCTGAAGGCAATTTACAGGAACAAGTCTGTTCAGCTTTCACCGGGCATCAGCTATCGGGAGTATGGCAGGGATGACTCCACTTCGCGCAACCTGGAAAAACAGAATGCCTGTCTTGCTCTTTCCTGCAGATTTATTGACCAGTCTGAACTGATAAAAAGAGTGGTGGAAAGCAGCCTGCCCAGGCTGGAACAGTTTGTTATCCTCAGCCTCTTTCTTGTCAGGGTGAGAAACTGGAAAGGGCTTTTGAACCTTGTTGCCTCTTTTTCGTTTTATGAGCAAGAGGGGGATTCCCGAACGACCTGGATGCGGTGCTTTTTTGCCGGTGTAGCTGAATACCAGGTGGGCAATATCGCCGGTGCCTCTGCCTTGTTTGAGAAAGCGCTTTCCATTGAGGAATCTGCCGAGTTATACAATAACCTGGGAGTGTGTCTGGAGAGAGCAGGTAATGATGGCAGCGCATTGTTTCAACAGGCTCTGGGTTTGAAGAGCGGCTATCTGGATGCCCGAAGAAATGCAGAAAAAAACGGACAGCACCTTACCGCTGTTCCCCTGCGGAAACTGGCTTACCGGGGCGAGTATTCCTTCCGGTAGAGTGGCAAGCGATATCCCGGTTCGAAGTGATTTGAACATGATCAAGGTATCCAGGTGACTGTAACTGCACTTGCAACTTAATGATTTCTGTGTCGAAAAATGGCTTTTCTCAAGAAAGCAACAATCCACGGGTGATATTTTATACCCTGTGGAATTATTGTTATGCAATCCCAGTGACTTTTGAGTGCTTTTTTATAGCACCCTTTGCCCAAATAGTAAGTAGCCAGGCAATTGTGTGAGTTCGCAATTTTTTCTCTTAACATGGGCTTAACTCCCTCTGGAGGTGACTCAAGGAGCAGTAGTTTGTTCAAAAAAATCGGTAGTTCTATCAGATAGTTTTCCCTCTTTGACAGGGAGATGTCTGATTCATTGACTATAAATGTGGGTTCATCAAGAAAATACAGGTGCTTGTCTTTGGCCAATTTGTAAGCAATGTAGGTCCACTCGTAATATTTTTGGTGCCTGTCAAAATACTCGGGGCCTATGGACTCTGTTTTGAACAAGCCGCCACAAGATACGAGCCAGTTTCCAGTCATTAGCGAATACATCGGGTTATACCGGTTTTCAACAATATTTGAGAAAAAGAGTTTTTTATTGCCATTTCCCAATTTTTGTTTATATCCGTTCGAAACAACAACATCCAGAGTGCTGTCTGCTTCAAAAGGAGCCAACCTTCTCTGGACGGTATCTTCGATCAGTACGTCATCATCGTCCAGATAACAAAAATATTCCGTATTGACCTTTTTCCTTGCTTCATGGATAGCATTTGGCAGGCTTGGTGTTTCTTCATAGAAGAAACGAATTCGGCCATCCGTTGAAAGCCGGTTCCGGATTTCCCGGTTGTAGATAGTACCGTTTAGCATAACCAGTGGAACAGTCATTACCCCGGACTGATTGCATACTGAACCAATCGCGTTTTCCAGGCAGTTTAATCGAACAGTCTCGCCTGTAGTAGGGATTACAACAGTAACTTCTTTTTCAGGGCAAGCCATAGAGTCCTATCGAATATCCAAATATCCGTACCCGGGTGCAGGGCACGCTATTATCGGGATACGATACTACAACGTGGTTGATTATGAAATGTGGTTGATTATGAAAATTGACAAGGTGCTTATTCTGTCTTTTGCTTCGACATCACTTGTCAGCCGGATGGCAATCCCTTGACCGAATTAATCACTCGAATAACCTTGTAACTGTTTTTTATCCTGGAGGGCAGGAGTTTCATAACAGTTCTTTCATCCTGAAAGTACTGTTCGTCCGCTTCGTTCAACCACTTGACGCCTCTATCTTTAAGCGAATACTCCCAAATACTCCGGTTTTTGTGGTAGATGCCGCCAAAAAAAATAACAGGCTTACCCAATATCGCGGCCAAAATAGCAGAGTGTGTTCGATTTGAAAGTGCAGATTTTGCCTGTGAATGAATTTTTATCCAGTGCTCATAAGAGTTTGCATAAAAGGCGGGGTCCAGCCTGATTGCAGATTGTCTGCGCGGATTTAAAGACACAGCTTCGGTATCTATTCTAATCACATCCAGATCATATATAGATCGAACCTTTCCGTATAGTTTCTCCAAATGCGCCTTGTCCAAATGAAAGGCTGTATCGTTATCATGGTAAATAAATGCATTTTTGGTTTTAAAGCTATTGGAGATTGAATTATAAGTTTTATATTCCCTTGCGAAAAAAGACAGTTCTTTATGTGTTCCTGCGTCCACTATCCTGTTTATTCTGTCAAGTGTCTTTTCTGAAGGATCAACCGTACAAGGCCCCTGGATGACAGTGGAATTCCTGGCAGATGAGGCACGTTCAAGGATATCAAAAGGTGTACCCGAGTTGTACGAGTTGTAGCCGCCCACACCATGAATATAAATAAATTCATCCTGCCCCGGCTTTTTGGACATAAAGCGATTGAAGTCATATTTTTCGTAACGGCAACCAATTTCGTCTGCCAGTTTATAGGCCCCATCATAGATAAGTTGGTCGCCATAGTTACCACCGGGCTCAACAAAAAACCAGTTTTTTTCCCTGTTCTCGAAAAGCTTTTCTCTTAAACACATATTCATGCCAGTACCCCTCTTCTGAACCTGATTTTGAGGCTTCTGCCAATTTTCAGGCTTGTGTAAATTTTGAGGTTTGTGCCAACGTTACAGTAAATCACTCGATTAAAAACAACTGGCAATCAGGCTTTCCAAAAGCCTTCGTCATGGTATTGGCAACACTCAAGTCAATCCCGATCAGATACATCCTGGTGCCGAATAACCATACCAGATGCACCATAATCAAACGTCTTTGGCCCCTGTCAAGAATCAGGACGAATGACGATACTCTTTGATAAATCTTAGAGCTTTGCTTTCCAAACCGTCAGGTTTACCTTTAATCAGCCAAAGTGATAAAACAACAATACAGAATACGCCCCCATAGCACAATATCTCGGATGATAAAGCGAGAAATCCTGGAGCCCCCCCAAAGGCAGTAGCAGTTACAGCAAACTGATTGACCAGAAGCATCGCCAGGGCGCCACATATACCACTGCTTATTGCTTTAAAGTACTCCGTAATCTGTATTCCCACGATTCTGGAAACGACCAGAATCGGTAAAACGGTCATTACTATGGCCGTATAAAAAAGTGCGTCTGCAGCACCCTGTGCGCCATCACTCTTTGTCATCACCATCAGCAGAGGGAAGAACAGGGAAACACGCAACAGACCAAGAAACGTTGATAGCCCGGGCCTTCCCAGAGCTAAAAAAACATAACTGGTATTTGAGGAAAATGAGAGAAAAGCGCTTGCCAAGGCAATACTTTGAAGTATTGGAATGGAGAGCAGCCATTTTTCTCCCAGCACCCAGGGAACGAAGGTCGGAGCGATAATATAAAGCCCTACAGAGGCGGGCAAACTGACCAGGCTTATTGTGGCTTGAATATCAAAAAACAGAGACTTGAGCTGTTCCATATCGGTTTGTGCTTTGGAATAACCGGGTAGGGATGCCCGGTTAATAGACGCCGTTATTTCTGCAAAAGGCAGGGAACCGAATTCCTCGCCAATTTTATAGATTCCGACTGAAGCCGGGTTTAATAACTTCCCGATAACAAGCTCGGACACTCTATTGTTTATAAAGCGAATCCATTCATTTATAAATATCCAGCCAGAGAATGAAAACAGTTCTTTTGCCTTGTAAAAGCTGACCTTTGGTCTGTAGGAGCTAATCATATAGCTTATAACAACGGTTGACATCTGGTTAACTATAAAACCGATCACCAGCGCCCAATAGCTCCTCAAACAATATGCAAGAAAAATCGTAGTAATAAACGAGATAATCTTGGAACTCATTTGAAAAATATATTCTTTTTTAAAGTCCAACTCCTTTTGAAATACCACTATGCCAATATTTGTCAGGCCATTCAGGAAAAACACGACAGCAATGCAATGAAGCAGTTCAACAAGCCCGGGTTCATTGTAAAAAGCAGCTACCTGGTGGGCAGATAGTGCCAACACACAGCTTGATATCAACCCGACCAGAAACTTTACTGTCCAGGCTGTATTCAAGTGGCTATCTTTCATTCCCCGCTTTTGAATCAGCGCAATATCAAGTCCAAATGCACCTAGAAGATCCACAATTGCATAAAAAGACATGGCCAGTGCCATTAACCCGAAGTCACCGGGTTCCAGCAACCTCGCAAGAATAATTGTGCTTGCCAAACCAAGTAATTTCAGACTCATCCTGGTGGCGAACGACCACAGTATGGCGAAAAATACGCTGGACTTCAGGTTAATCATTAGCGGAGATGTATTGTTTGGTCATATTGGAACCGGTGTTAACTATGAAGATTTATTCGCTGCCCGGTCAATTTTTTACCGGCTGCCTTGTGCGGCAATCCACTGGTAGGTCTTTTCGAGTCCTTCAGACAGTGGCCGCGAGGGAGCCCAGTTGAGCTTTTCCTTAATCAACCGGTTATCGGAGTTTCGCCCCCTTACCCCGAGTGGGCCACTGATATGCTTCAGCGATAATTGCTTCCCTGCAATCAAAGACAGGGTTTCGGCAAGTTGGTTGATGCTGACCATTTCTTCCGAACCGATATTAAACGGGCCGGTCTGGTCTGAGCGCATCAGCCTTAGCGTGCCTTCGATACATTCGTCAATGTACAAAAACGAACGGGTCTGGGTGCCGTCACCCCATATCTCGATTTCGCCACCATCTTTGGCCTCTGCCACTTTTCTGCAAAGGGCTGCCGGTGCCTTTTCCCTGCCGCCCCTCCAGGTTCCCTCCGGCCCGAAAATATTATGGTAGCGAGCCACTCTGCAGGCCATATTATGGTTGCGCCCATAGGTGAGGTAGAGGCGCTCACCGAACAGCTTCTCCCAGCCATATTCGCTATCCGGTTGGGCCGGGTAGGCACTGTCTTCCGAACACAGCGGGTTCAGCGGGTCTTGCTGGTTGAACTCGGGATAAACACAGGCAGATGACGAGTAGAACAGGTGTTTGATGTTTCTTTTTCGACAGGCTTCCAATACGTTAAGGTTAATCGTCGCTGAATTATGCATGATGTCGGCGTCATTTTCGCCCGTAAAAATGTAACCGGCCCCGCCCATATCAGCGGCTAACTGATAGACTTCGTCAAAGTGCTGATCGATGACTCCGCGAACCAGGTGTTGTTCACGCAAGTCGGCGAGTACAAAATCGTCGGCCCGGGTAGGGCTGAATTCGGGAAATTTAAGGTCAACTCCTCGCACCCAGAAGTTTTCTTTTTTTAATCTCTTGACCAGATGGCTTCCAATGAAGCCGCCTGCGCCTAATACGAGAGCTTTCTTTTGCATTTTGTTTTCCTGGTAGATTAACTGGAGAGAGGATAGCCTGCAACAGATTGATTCGTCCAATTTTGGGGCTTTGTTTTTTTCAGGCGTAACGACTCACTCGCCCGGCATTGGCCACCGTGAGCAGGTTCAAGCAAGGAAAATGCCAGTGTTCACGAGCAATTTGGATTGTCGAGCACCGAAAAATAGGGGAGAATCCGGCAGGCGAGTGGCGATGATCCCTTAAGACTGTTGAGATTTTCCATGACTGATTCCAGTACTGACCTGTTACAACCCATTATGACCATGAAAGCGAAAAACCTGGCTTTTTTTAAACGCTATTATCCGGGAATCTACGCGCATTTCGTCAACTATCAGATGCAGAATGAAAAAGTCAATATTCTCCCGCAGACGGGTGAAGTGGATATTCTCTGTGAGGGGCGGTCGCTTTACGCCGAACAGTCTCAGGCATACGCAAAAAGGGAAGTGGCCACCTTTCTTGCATCCTTTGATTATGGCAGTCGAATCAGTTCGGTCAAACCAATAGACAATAATACCTACCAGAATCCGAGAACCTTTGCGCTAAGCCTGGATGCTGTATATCGGTATTATCATAAGAAAGAGAGGAATTTCAAAGGCTACCGGATTCCTGATTTTTTTCCTTTGGTGGTATTTACCGGCTGTGGTCTGGGACAGCATATCAGGGTGTTGACCAGTGTTCGTACGGTTCGTCACGCAATACTGCTGGAAAACAATATGGATCGGTTCGCCGCTTCCCTTTATGCTGTTGACTGGGAGGCCGTCGTCACCCCGTTCCGGAATGATCCTGATCGCAGCTTTCAGTTTGTGCTGGTTCCTTCCGATGACGAGGAGCAGGTTTTCGGTTCATTGTGGAATGCGTTGCTCACCTATTGCCCACTGTTTCCCCTGACCACGCTGTTTTACAATCACAAGGGAAGCCCGTTTTTTGACCGATTGTCTGACAGGGTGAATGCCGACCTGTATGTACACCTGTTTTCATTTGGCAATTTTGATGACGAGCTCAATCAGTTAAACAATGCACTCCATAATTTCAGGAATAACACCCCCTTGCTTCGGGCTCCCTCAGGGAATCAAACCCTGCCTGTCTGTGTGGTGGGGGCAGGCCCTTCACTGGACGGCAGAGCCGATGATCTGCGACAGCTTCAGGAAGCAGGGGCGCTGATTATTTCCTGCGGTACCGCGCTTGCGTCCTTGCAGAGGCTGGGTATTCGGGTTGATATTCATGTCGAACTTGAATCTGATTATTTGACGTACCGATTGCAGAAACAGTCTTGCGATGAGGATTATTTGAAAGGGATATGCCTGGTTGGAGCGGCTCAGTTGAACCCCATGTTGGTGTCTCTGTTTGGTGATGCCCGGCTTTTTTTCAAGGACGATGGCTCACTTGCCCATATTTTTGCTGACCCGGCAGATATTGTGCCCAATGCCACCCCTACCTGTACCAATGCAGCATTGGCTTTTGTGCGAAAATCCGGATTTCAGGAGGTCTATTTATTCGGTCTGGATTACGGCTTTATCGACAGTAAATATCATCATGCCAAAGGCAGTGTTTATTACTCGGAGAATATGAAAAGTGCCAATGAGGAAAAGTATGGAAACTCCATAGAGATACCGGCCGCCGGGGGTGGGTTGATTACGACCACGCCCTTCTTTTTTTCGAGTAAAAGGCGTATTGAAAATTTGATTCGCACCATGAATGGTGTGCAATTACATAACTGCTCGGACGGTGCGAAAATCGAAGGCGCAGACTGGATACCGAAGGAGCAATTGCAGCTCGATAAGGGGCGGTTTTCAACTGATAAACAACAATTTCTGATCATGTTCAATAATCACAGACAGTATCCCGTATGGGAAAAAATAGTGAAAGAGAAGCAAGACTTCTGTGCCGATTTTCAGGAGCTGATTCGTCTCTACCAGTCTGAATTGGATAAAAGCCCGATAGATTCGCTATCCGGTTTTGTGGATTACTGTTCTTTTGTCAGAACGAGCTTTGAGAATTTGCTTGTCCGTAATGCCGGGTTGTATTTCTTTATCCGGGGCAGTATATGGCACTTCCTCTATGCGGGGTACAGTCATCTGCTCACAATGGAAGAATCGGAAACCGGAGACTATTGCCAGTATTGGTGTGAAAAGTTCAGTCTGTTTCTAACAAAATCCTGTGCAGAAACAAAACGCATAGTAGCGATGAACCGTGCAATGTGGGAAGATGAGCTGGTATCCAGGTCTATTGCCGATCCTCGTGAATGTGATAGAGAACTGTTACATTCCAAATTGCAATGGGACTACGAGCAGATTCTCATAGAAAACGGGCAGTGCTTTTTTGATGACCTCGACTGGAAGTATGCCGGTTACGGGTTCAACGGAAAGAAATTCTTACCCTATGAAGAGCTGTAGTTTTCTGATGGCTCTGTTTTTTGAGGGTTGTCACTTTATTAGGACACCGCTATTGCCGAGGGCACCGGCACTCTCTGAATTTCCGTTTTTAGTGAGCGCTAGAGTACCATGGTTATTGCTGCTGACTCCTGGCGTTTTAGATAATCCAGTTCTTCCAGGCAGGGTTTCCTGACATCAGATATGGTCGTATTCAAGGTGATCCTGGCTACACCCAGGTATGGGTAATTACAGTCAATATAAACATGAGTATTGTCGAACTGTTTTATCGTACCCCTGATAATGGAATTGTTGAGCCGGGATGTAAAAATCATTCCTTTTTTAAGAGGCGTAGTTATATTCAGGTGGTCGATTTTTGTTTTTAATACAAATGACTCTCTGTACTGGCTTTCAGGCAGCACCATCTGACACAGGAATTCATCACCGGTTTTTTTGCCCCTCAACAAGTCTGAAAGCGGGGGTGAGAAGTGCCCCGGGTATAAACCGGTTATCTCAAACGCACCCCAGTATTGCAGTAAAGGGCAATATTGTTGCTGCCTGAGTTTGACTACCCTGCCTTGTTCAATTTTCATCATTGTTGCCGATTTGTTTTTTAGTATCTATAGTTGCCAGTAATTGACCTGAATTGGTTGAAAGTCCGTTTTCGATAAAGTCAAAACGAATGGCCAGGGCAAGCCTGCAAGGGCAATTCTATATCAGATTCCAGGTCTCGTGTTTTTAATTTTTATGATTTGTCACTGTTGTTCTTTTCTGACGGTTGTCCTTTTCTGACTGACGCCGTTGATAAGCGTAACGGTTTTAAAGGCTGCATGATTAAAGCCGACATTTTGCCACCCACAATAATTACAGAGACTGCAATTTCATTGAGTAAACTCTATTTTTCAACCAAGGCCGGGACGTTGAGATGCCTGTACGAATTTGGTCTCAAGTACGCAAAGGTGCTGCCACAGTATTCCTTTTCGGTGAAGCAGTGGCGAGAGTCTGCCGACTCCTGTTTGTCTGGGATTGAAAGAAGTTTTGGTAAAGCCTCCCTGCTTATCGTTCGTTCCAGCGCAATTGGCGAAGACGGCCAGAACAAATCAAATGCAGGTGCCTATCTTTCCCTGACCAATGTGCAATTTGATCAACTTGATCATGGCATTGAAAAGGTTATCGCCAGTTATGATAACCATCACTGCGAAAGCCATCACCGCAAAAACCATAGCTGCGATAATCAGGTGCTTGTGCAGCCAATGCTGAAGAATGTGATTCGATCCGGCGTGGCATTTTCCCATGACCCAAAAACGGCCTCACCCTATCACATCTATAACTGGAGTGATGGTGAGGATACAACAATGGTTACTGGTGGCGGGGTCGGACACACCTGGCAGTCAGCGGCCTGTTCTTCAGTGCCACCACCCCGGGAAATTGCTCAGGTTTGCAGCCTGGTTGACGAGCTGACGAACCTCTTTCAGCAACCGATAGATATCGAGTTTGCCGTTTCTCGTACAGAAACAGGTGGTGAGCAAGTATGGCTTCTCCAGGCCAGACCCCTGGTTATGCCAAAGCGCGTTGAAAGCGAACGGACTCAAACTGACCGGATTCAACTGATTAGCGAGAAAATCAGCCAGGGAATGAAACCACACCCCTTTCTCAAGGGCAAGAGTACGATCTACGGGATTATGCCAGACTGGAACCCGGCCGAGATTATTGGTATTCGCCCCAAACCGCTTTCCCTTTCCCTCTACAAAGAGGTGATTACCGATTCGATTTGGGCCTATCAAAGGCATAACTATGGTTACAGAAACCTGAGAAGCTTTCCTTTGTTGATCGACTATTTTGGGTTACCTTATATCGATGTCAGGGTATCCTTCAACTCCTTTATCCCGGCAGGATTATCGGACAGCCTGGCGGAAAAACTGGTTGATTACTATATCGAAAAACTGATGGGGGAACCCCGGCACCATGACAAGGTCGAGTTTGAGATTGTGCATTCCTGCTATACCTTTGATTTGCATGACAGAATACAAGAACTGAAGGATTTCGGCTTCCGGCATACCGACCTGGATGATCTGGTCAATAGTCTGAAGGGTTTGACGAATCGCATTATTGATCCTCATAAGGGATTATGGAAAAAAGATGCAGCGAAACTGGATAGTCTAAAGCAGCGCAGAGCCCGGCTTGCTGCCTCTGATCTGGACACAATCGAGAGGATTTACTGGTTGCTGGAAGATGTAAAACGCTATGGCACCCTGCCTTTTGCCGGTTTGGCCCGGGCGGGTTTTATGGCGGTGCAGATCCTTCGTTCCCTGGTCGCTGTTGGTGTGTTGGCAGACAGGGATTTTGATTGTTTTATGGGTAGTTTACACACAGTCAGTGGTCAGCTTTCCCGAGATCGCTTTACGCTGGGAAAAAACCAGTTTCTGGCCAAATACGGACACTTGCGCCCGGGCACCTATGACATTCTCTCACCCAGATATGATGAAACCCCGGATGCCTATTTTGATTGGTCTCAAAAGGCTCATCGAAGTTCGGACAGCCCGGTGTTTTCATTGACCCTTGACCAGATGAAAACGATTTTCCGCCTGATGGATACGCATGACCTGAGCCATGATGTCGTCGGGTTGTTTGATTTCATCAAATCCGGAATCGAATTGAGAGAATGGTCAAAATTTGAGTTCACCCGCAGTATTTCAGATGTGTTGCAACTGATAAAGCATTATGGTCAGTTACTGGATATATCGGAAGAAGACATGGCTTTTTGTGACATTTCCGCTTTTGGCAAAATATTCTCATCGTCAATAGAGCCAAGGAAACTTCTGCTAAATGAAATCGAGCAGGGAAAAACCCGCTATGAAGAGACGATGAGAACCGCATTGCCACCACTGATTACCAGACCGGAAGATGCCTGGTCATTTTACTGGCCTGAATCCACGCCCAGTTTTATCACAGGAAAAACGGTGCTGGCCTCTACCGAAACAGAGGTCAACCCCTCTCAAATCAATGGCAAAATCGTATTTATTCCCAATGCTGACCCTGGTTATGACTGGCTTTTTACCTATCCTATTGCCGGGCTGATAACGGCATGGGGTGGCATGAATTCCCATATGGCGATAAGAGCTGGCGAACTGGGTATTCCGGCAGTTATCGGCAGTGGACAGCCGTTGTTTCACAAATGGTCACACGCGAAGAAAATCTGTTTGTATTGCGCTGAAGGAAGGGTGGAAATCATCGCATGAGTGAGTCAGCGGTACCCGCTTTTCGCGTAGCCGTCAGCCAGAGAGTTGATGTGATTGCAGAGATAAATGAAGTGCGTGATTCCCTGGATTCGCGATTAACAAGGTGGATTGCCCGTTGGGGGGGAGTACCGTTTCCGGTTTCCAGTCATCTGGTCGCGGGGTCGGATTTTTCGAAGGTCGGGCAATGGCTGGAAGCGGTAAGGCCACAGGCAATCATTCTGTCTGGTGGCAATACCCCGGGTGAACACCCCCTGCGTGATCAGACAGAATCGGGTCTGCTTGACTGGGCAGAGCAAAAAAACGTGCCGGTTTTGGGGATTTGTCGAGGGTTACAGTTTATGGCGGTCAGCGCTGGTGCAGAGCTGAAACCGGTAGAAAACCATGTCAGAACCAGGCACCGGATTGTACCGGCCGACGGCGAGAGTTTTCCCGAGTGTGTGAATAGCTACCACCATTTTTCTGTGCGCCACTGCCCCGCTGATTATGACATCATCGCAACCAGTGAAGATAATGAAATAGAAGCCATCAGACATCGCTTTTTGAAATGGGAAGGCTGGATGTGGCACCCGGAGAGAGAAGCAGGTTTCAGCGAGATAGAAATCAAGCGGGTAAAACAGCTTTTTGGAATAACCCGATGTGAATAATGTGGAAGTGAATGATTTGAAAGTAAATGATGTCAAAGCAATCATTCTTGCAGCCGGAAGGGGCAGCAGGATGAAACAGTTAACCCGTGACCGCCCCATGCTTTGTGCCAGTTCCTGGCTGGAGACCTGTCCCTGTGTTATCAGCTATTCCGACATTTTCTATCAGCCGGATGCAGTGATCAGCCTGATCAATGCCAGTGCCGGGCTTGCTCTGACCTACGATGCCAACTGGCTTGACCTGTGGCGCAAGAGATTCAGCGACCCGCTGGAAGATGCCGAGACGTTCGTTTTAGGCGAGAATGATGAGTTACTTGAGATTGGTCAGAAACCCCCTGTATGTCAACATAATGCTGTACCAGACAAGATCCACGGGCAGTATATGGGGCTGATTTATATTACCCCCGAGGCCTGGAAAAAGGTGCTACCTGTTCTTGATGAAATGAATGAGTCAAAACTGGCCCGGCTTTACCTGACTGATTTGCTACAGCTCGTCATTGCCAGGAAAATCCTGCCAATCAGGGCCGTTCGTTATGAATTACCCTGGGGAGAAGTGGATAGCGAGGCTGATTTGGATCTCTATCAGAGTGGTACTAATCATCAGAGTGGTATTAATTGATGGACTGACTGGATAGAATATCATCCAGTATCTGTTGCGGGGTCAGCTTTGATGTGTCGTATGTCAGATCAGCCTGTAGAGGGTATTCGGCTTTCAGGTCTTTACCCACCATAT